>Ga0228710_1001958_pt1 | contig 31878 bp, 18 predicted proteins | sample MedpolnodulmetaG_FD_177995 | JGI IMG/M metagenome (GOLD analysis project Ga0228710, IMG submission 177995) | Root nodule microbial communities from Medicago polymorpha collected in Santa Monica, California, United States - pink nodules | ecosystem: Host-associated > Plants > Roots > Nodule...
AATGACTTCTTAAAATAGAGCCATGACCTCTCTTTTGTATGGCTATATAATCATTGTAAGTACACAGATAAATTCAATTGAATAGAAACATTGTTTTTTATCTCTGTTTCTGTCATTTCAATAAAAATATACCAAATCGCCATAATAAAGAGTCATACTCATAAACTTCGTCAAACAACATAAGTTATCCCACCAAATCTTAAAAACATCCAAATAAAGAGTTTAATAAGTTTTTTAAAATTATTAAAGTTTGTTTTTTTAAAGAAGCTAAAATAATATATTCACACCGAAACGGTTGCCTGCCTACCACAAAAAGTGCCAAAGAAGGCGCGAAGTTACAGTGAGTCCATCAAAGCAAACAAGAAAACAAAAAAGATCTACATAGTCGATCCCATACACGACAAAGGATTAAGTCACCGGTTGTGATAATTAAAAGCAAACGTAGTGTTACCCGCTTTTAACCACACAAAGGATAATAACTTAATTTTGTCTAATAAAATCTGCATATGGTCAACATTTTATTAAGTATATACGTCATTTCTTTCCAAATAACCCAGACAGTTGTGAACCAAATGAGATGTAATAAAGATGGCAAAACTTTTGAAAAACCGCAAAGCTGACCAAACTGTAAGAAGTGATCCACTAAGCATGAGGGATCAGCTGAACTAACCCCAATCCACTATTGGATGAGAGACCAAATACAACCAAAGTGTAAACAATGTAAGAACACATGCGCTGTAATTTCCTCCAAATCACAACCACCTACACAAAGGTTATTAGGAGGTAAGTTATCTCTTGTTGGAAGACGATTATGAAAAAGACGACAAACAAGTAACAAGGCCTTAAGCGGAACCTGTTTGTGCCAAATGTTCATCAAACGCTCCTCATCAAGCGGGATTGGGATTCTCTCCATTGAAAATTCTCTCAAGTTTTCTCATGTGGAATCTCAACCATCAATCATGAGAGAGAAAGTGAAAATTAAATTATAATGAAAAGTGGTTGTTGTATTTTAATGGTGGAGATTGAAAATAGAGAAAACTTGAGAAAATTTTCAATGGAGAGGATTCAAATCCCCTCATCAGTAGGCCCTTCAGAAGAAACTAAAAAATGGTAAGCCCGTTATTTGTGTACCCTTTAATAGGATCAAGAAGCCATTGCCACTTGTCCTCAACATTAATCTGCAAAACAAAATTGTGAAGTAAAGCACAACACTACCTCAACAAGTCTTACTCCCAGGCGTGCAAACACCGCTTCCACTTCTAAGCATGTCCACCCTCACCCCAACCTAACTTACACATCTCCGCAACAATCAACACCCTTGTCTCCGCCAAGTCATAAAGCCTCCTAAAACTAACACAAAAAGGTACATTACCCACCCATAAGTTATTAAAGTTAAAATAAACCCATACAAGGGAAGAGCTAATATGTTCAAAATTGCGTAAAATCGAAATAAATTAACTAAATTTTACTTGATTTTATCACTGTTATTTCACTCAAAATCAGTCCAAATTCCTATTTCACTAAAAAACGATTTACAATCGACTTAAGACTAAATTCACATCTAAAATCGAACAATTTTATGAGTTGACACTTGACTTTGAAAACATAGGGGCTATGTGCCCAACACGTTTTATTTTATAACTTGATTTTGAAATAAAAAAGATTAGGTATTGATAGGAGGAGTATTCAAATTCAAATATATTCAAATTAAAATTGCATATCGATTAAAAAAATCAAATCGAAAACTGCACAAAAGTGAATTATAGTAAATGTGTTTACTAAATTTTTTATTGTTAGTATTTAAAAAATTTAATTATACTATTATGTATTTTTTATTTTATATGTTTCAAACATAATCTTTCATTATCATTACATAATGTTAACTTTTAGTATAATATATTTTATATATTTTGCATCAAACGGATAACTTTAGCGTGTTTCTATAATTTTAATAATAATTATAATTATGGTAAAAAAAGAATTAAAATTGTAATTTAAATATCCAAAAATCAGTCAAAATTAAATAACATAAAATTGGATCGGATTCCATCAAAAAAAATAATAATGGATCGGATTGAATTTCTTAATGAGATATTCAAATTAAACATGCGATTTAATTATTTTTAGATTGGATAATTTTTTACATCCAAACAAATACAAATTGCACCGAAAACATCCCAAGTTATTTGTATTTACGAGGTTACAGAGAATTTCGATTTGAATCGTCAAAAAATCGAATTTCAATTTTTTTAAAATTAGTCATATGCATATCGAAGATAAGACATAACCATTTTGATTCCTTTAAATCTAGTTTGCCAACGCCTCTTGGATTAAACCACCCAAACCCTCTACTACAATCAAAAATAAAAAAGGTGTTATGGGTCTCTTTGTTTGAGTCTCCTAAAAATATTCAATTTATCACTTCAGTTTCAATTCATAAGAATCGAGAGACAGCCTGAAAATCGCTCACTAGGATCCACACCATCCACTTAGGATCAAAATCATACCACTTCATTGTATAATCAATGAATGTACAATTTACAAAGTCATACATTTTTTTTCTTCTTCTCAAAATCTACTTTAAATATTAAACAATATTTTCCAACTTTCTTCACCCTATCAAGCACTAAGTAATTTCAACAACACTATCATCTATTTGTCGTTCTCTTATAAAAGTCGATTGATTAACAAATATGGTTCATTTGTGGAAAATAACGTGAAAACAATGAAATGACATGCAAAAAATAAGACAAAGTCGATAAATAATAATTTTTCACCTTTTAAAATGAATGTAAAATGCAAGTTTTTATTTTTATTTTTATTTTTAGGGTCTTGTTAACAAATACCCCCTGAGACACTCTTTAAGCATTCCAAAAGGAGAAATTATTTCATAAAAAAGTCAAATATTTCAATTTTCAATGCACTGATTGCATAAATTTTTAAATAAAGTTACATTTTAAAGGTCTTAAAGAGTGTCTCGGGTACACTCGTTGACATTTCCCTTATTTTTATAACTAGAATATTATGATTATTTTTATTTAGTAGATGTGAAAAAATTAAACTCATTGATCAGTGACAAACAATTATTTCGTGTATTATATCTTTCAATGATACTCTTTAGTGACTTAAAATAACATGAAAACAATAAAATGACCTACAAGTGTGGTTTTACGAAGTGTTTCAGCACAGTTCACTAACGTTGATCAATCAAGAGCTTTGCCGTCACTCCTTAAAGTTACCAGTTGTATCAGACACTTCTTTAATTCTTTTCCACGCTGCATGCCTCCTTATTCTTAAGGTAAGGTAAATGGCCAGGCATGGTGGGGCAGGAGCATTCTGCAAACAATCTTTTTGGCTTGACCAAGAAGTCTCATGCCCTCCGAGTCGCATGACGTTTTAACTGTAAAAACTTCTTTCGCAATTCATGCTTTTCTGTTTTTATGACCAGATATTTTTTATTGATTTCCATTTCAAATTGTTCTCCGGACTTTTTATCAACATGAGGCAATCGTAACACAATATATAAGACTCATGATTCAAACAATCCAATCTTCTCTGTAAAAGGCGGAAGCCCCCCAAAATAGTTTTCCAAAAATGGGTGATCAAAAGATCAAATCTCTATATGTATCTTGGTGATCATTACTTTATAATTTCTTTTTGAAATGAAACTTATAGAAGAATGAATCTTATCTGTAAGTATACAAGTAAGAATTTAGAAAAACAGACATATATTATTGTTTTCCCCTTCATTTTATATTTTTCAATTTACACTTACATTGAATAATCAGGATTGGGAGTGAAAGTGGAGGTATTAAGAAGGCCCATAATAAGGATGCTATTCTAAGTTGATCTAAGTACTTACACTTAACTTAAATTTCAGAGAATCTTTAAATTTCATGTCAAAGATTCTCTCTTTTACTAAACAAAATACATTCCTCAATTCAGCACACACAAAAATGGAACATGAAATGATGAAAGGAATGTCCAAATATTACTAAAAGCTATTTACAAATGTTTTTGAATGGTTTCTGAAAGATTGTTAAAAATTGATTCTAACTTGCTTAATTGTGTAGGATCTACGATTTTATCTTCAAGATGCTCATCACTAGGAATATCCTAACATGTTAATATCCTCTAGGAAAGACTATAAAAGAATCTAGAAAGAACTATGTAAACCTGGTAACAGATTATATACACGATGAGTCAGCACGTCGTTAACGCCTGAGCCTGAAACCGAATAAACTTATCAAACCATTCCTTTTGATATAATCCACCAGGTGCTATGGGTGAAGGTTTGAACTTAGTTTTTCTTGTATAGTGTGTGTAAATTTTTGTTTAAGCTTTATGAAGTTTTTCCCTCATTGACATTTTACAATTTCACGAAACAATACACCCACCATAGGATGATCACACGTCAAAATAACTTCACAATACACAGAATATGTATAAAAAAAACACAAATCAAACAAAATATATATGAAGCTGTAAGGATTTGCAGGTAGAGAAATGCAAGAAATCCTCAATTGGTATTCAATAGAACAGTATAATGAGATTATAACTGAAATTGCTAATACAATTCTGATAAGGAATTGTAAATCAATCAGTACAATGGTTAATTGCTAAAAAGGGGAAAAGGCCAAAGCCTAACAAGAGAAAATAACAGAAACAGGAGAGAAGGGACAGAATTCCAAGAAGGGAGAGAAATATTCTTCTAATCAATATATGAACTCAATCACTAATTCCTCACTAATTATATTGTATACATGAACTCAATCACCAATCCAACTGAGCATCTTTTTAATCTTGAAAATAACACTTCATCATAAGAATGCAACATGTTTTTTAAATATATTACATTTTATTGGACCATACAATACTATAATATTTCTCATCATCATCTGCAAATTCAACAATGTCTTCTAACTCCATTTTAAATATTATATTGTTGCATTCTCTTCTTTGCAAAAACTTTTAGATGACTTCTTGCAATGTCTTTACTACATAAGGTGCACAATGAGAATGAACCCTTTATACTATGTTTCTTCATTCAATCTCTCGTCACACTACTATTTTGCCTTGCTTTCATTGCACAAGCCACAGTATACAAAGCTATAACATAAATGTATACTAGTTTTAAAAGAATCCCCCCTGTAGTAGTATTTCTTACTGATATAACTGAAGTAGAGAAAAGGATATGTAGAATGTGATATATTTTTACAAAAAAATCTATCTTGCTCTTTTCCTGGTTTGAAATTGAGAGATAGCAAGGGCCAAAGTTAACAGAGTTCACTAAATTTAGAGAACAAAACCTTCAGCGATCACAATATAAATAAATAAAATAAATTACAATATAAAACAATTTCTAACAGCGATCACAACATACATTAGAACCCAATCCAACTACACATGCATAAGTAAAAGCGAATCACACAAACAGAGTTGTGAAAGTTTCCATTAAGCATATTACAAACAATTAATCAAAAAACATTTCATGACCTGTTACTGCATCAGCTCATGCGGCATACTGGGTCATATTACAAACGCAATCAAACACATATTACCCAACAAATGAAGCAGCCACCCAAGAGTACATAATACAACATGATTATAAATTTCAAGAAAATAGGGAAGGATAATATTTTACAACCTCATTCATCTTGTTTGTGTCATCTTCTTAAGCTTGATCATTGTCGCCAGGGAGTGAAAGCAGAGACTTTGTATACATAGCCGCGAATCCCCATCTACTTGGATTGTTACAATAGGAATGATGCTCTAAAAACTGACCATTGTCATCATACTTCACCAATCCACGACCATCTGTTCCAATAATATCACCGCTTTTTGTACAGCACAATGGGGAAAAGTACCGAGTTGGAATGCCATCGATAGGAAGAACAAGAGTCTTAGTCCAAGACGAATGCACTTTGTATTCTTTCATAATCCATATTTCAACTGTATCTTCCTTCTTAACCCATAGACTGAGAAATTCTCCAAATACCCAGAAATCACAATACGTAGGACCAGGGTCAAAATCATCTGGCAAAGACATCTCTAAAAGTTTTCTTTCCATTAAATCAAAGGCAAGAATAACACTCATTGATAAATCATGACGAAAAGACAACCAATAAATAGCCCCGTTAAAGAAGGACCCTCCTCTGGGTTCAAATTCATTAGCGTTCAAATAAGGGAAATGAGTACCCTCAAGTTCTTTCCACGTATTATCTCTCAATGAGAAAAACTCCAAATGTGAATCATCATCATCATCTACCGTTGAAACATAGTAGAGCGAAACCACCAAGTAATCATCTCTTAACTGATCATACCCAAACCCATATGGATAATAGAAATATTCGGAATAATTAGGAGAAAAAGGTATTTGTTTGTGAACACCAGTAGATGGATTCCATAGGTAGAAGGTTGAATTACCATGCAAAAATATAAACCCTCTACATGAACCTTTAATTTCAAGATCAAAATGAGATTGGGGATCCACAAAACTAAGGTTTAGTGAAGCAGAATCAGAATTATATGCTTCAAAATCTATAGAACGAGTTTCCAAATCTGGATTTGATATGAGTACAATTTTACTAGTCTGTGTAATTTGAAAATGTGAATTAGCAAAGTGGGGATTAGAGATAAGAGAAAACCAAGACTTACAAACGCACTTGAAACGTATAAGAGACTTCACCGGCAACCTTAGTAGAACTTGAATCATTAATTCATGAGGCATATGCATGATGTTCTTCTCTGTGTGTCTTTCTCCTTGTTTCTCTTGCGTTTTGGTTCACTTGTCATTTATAATTTCTAGGATGATGATATATAAATTATTTATTTAAAGCAAATTCTCCGTACACCAAATCGTTAAATCAATAATTAAATGAGTTTTTTTTTTTGAAGAAAAAAAAATTATTTTCTATCATTGACAATTATAATAATTAAATTTTATTTATCAAAAGCTACGACGAAATGAAATTTACTTTTTTTGAATTTTTATTACTCATAAGTATTGATTATTTTTTATGAAAAAATGTTAAAAATTTAATATGATTCTTGTAAATAATGAAATGATGTTTTTTCTTATGAAATGATGTTTTCTAAAATATAAATATTGACAAATAGCTTTTTATTTCATAAAATGATCGTTAGTTTATAAATTTATGAAACAAGAATACCGGTACACCTTAATTTGTGAGGTGTATCGTAGAAGTTCATTTTATTTAATTAATAAAGAACTCTATGGTTAAAGGTGATATTGGCAATTGTTCTAAACATTTGTTAAAACTTTAAAAGAGGAAATATTTTATAAGTTTTATGTAGATCTTTTTTCTTAAGTTTCAATATGTTAACATTATTCTCAAGGCATAATAGCAGTTTTGGTTCCCTAAGTATTAGGAAGTTACGATTTTGGTCTCCTAACAAAATAAAATACAATTCAGCCCTTTGAGTATTTTCCATTTTGCACTTTTGGCCCTCCACATCAATTTTAACCAAGTCAATGCTGACGTGACCGTCACGTGTGTAATTATTTATTTTTTAATTATTAAAAAAATAATAAAGAATATTAAAATTAAAAAAAAATGCACACGTGACGGCCACGCCAGCATTGACTTTGACTGCAAAATGAGCAGTACTTAGGAGCTAGATTGTATTTTATTTTTTAGGAGGCCAAAAACGCAACTTTCTGATACTTAGAGGCCAAAACTGCTATTCAACTTATTCTCAAAATCTTTTATTTGCTTATAATACTTAGGATTTCCATTGTTTAATTCTTTTTTGGGGTGCCATTTACTTGAACCAATTGAAGAAATGGTCTGGGAAGAATTGGTACTCTTGACAAGTTCAATGTTATGCACTCAGTACTTTTCATACATGGACTGCGATATTTCATACATGGACTGCGATAGACGATAGTCAATCCTCTGAAAAGTCAAGTTATATTTTAACATAATAGTTTACTGTGTGTTCATCAGACAGCTACATAATTCAATTATATTGTCAAGCTAGTCTTTAGGGTGAAAGGGTGGCGTCTAAGGTGGGAAATTTTTTAAGGGCGGTCCTCCTGTTTAAAGTGGGAAAAAATTTAAGATTAAAATTTAAAGAACACTAATATTGCAAAGTGGAAATCATTGGAGATAAGAGAAAACCAAGACTTACAAACGTATTTGAAATGAATAAGAGACTTCACTGGCAGCCTAAGAAGGATTTGGATGATCAATTCACGAGACAGATGTGGCAGTGTCGTCGTCGTCTCCATTCATTCGGCTTCAACTGCGATTCATCAATTGTTTTTGCAATTATGATAAGTGGAGTTTTGTTTTTTTTGTTGCAAGAAGTTAAATTAAATCACATAAAGACATTACAAGAATCAAACAATAAGTTTGTGAAATTTCAAGGAAGAGTAAACCCCGAGTGGGTTAAAACTATTATAATGGAATTGTTAAAGAATAAAGAATATATTATATCTGATCATAATTATAACACTATTTATAAAATAAAATTGTCGATAAATATAAAGCTCTCTATAAATTTTTACATGCGTCTGTTTGTTTTGGTTAAGGCTTTTTTTTTTTATTAAAAGTGTTCAAAATATAAAAGTGACATCAAGAGAAATGACAGTTTTAGAGTGTTATTAAGCAACACATGCTCATGATTTTCTTTTAGAGAACATGTGGTTCATTGTAAGAAGCTTCCTTACTTTTAAGTACAGACATGACTATGTTAGGGATGCCATTTTTTATATATTCAGGCAGGCGGGAGTATCGACGAAGAAGGAGACACCTATGAACTTCATGACTGACTCACTAAAGAGCGACACTTAAACATGCAGATGCTATGGTGTACGAATAGGTAGGAGGAAAACATGCCGTGTGTTCTTGATTGATGTTTCACCACTTGTGGGATTAGGGCCCGGGGCTTTTGCGGTAGGTCAAACAGAAGAAAGCGTGTTCTGACAATCAACATCCATTTATACCATTTGGATTTGACACTTTTCACTTCCTAACACCAGAGGTCGTTGACCTTCTACCTAGAATTCAAATGGCCATACATAGCAATGTCGTATCTCCCAATTTCATGAATTTAGTTTATGTATTTGTTTTATCAGGAAAAATCATGTATATATGGAATAAAAAATTGATGTTTTTGGATATTTTCATTCGAATTTGAACCATAACCTCCAACCCCTTAACTTTTAACTTAAATTAGTTGAAGTACTCAATCCATTACATCTAAATCAAATGTTACTTTATTATTGTACCCAAAAAAATGTTACTTTATTTTTTTTTTAAGGGGAATGTTACTTTATTATTAAGTCCAAAAAAATAATTTACATCTAATTAAAAAATAAATGTTTAATGAAAGGAAAAAAAAAGACAAAAGAGGATCGACAGTTGGTTTTGATTGGAAAGATTCGCTATTTGAGTAATTTTAGACTTTTTCACAAAATGATGTATATTGTTCAACTACTCTACCAAAAGGACACCTAATATTTGAAAGGTTGATTTGGAGGCAAGAAAGAAAAATAACCTAAGCTGAATCAAATCAACGTGAGTTGTTGTTGTTGTCTACGTGAAGAAACAAACCTATCCGAGACAGGTTTATCCCATCTTAATCATTCAACTACCACAATCACAACAACCAACATTGTCCTTTCCTTTGATCCTTTCCTTCTCATTTTGGTTGCTTCACAATCGTAAAACCTTTCCAATGGGTCACTCCAACGCAAACAAACTTCTCTATATTTTTTTTTTGCTCCTACGTTAATAACACTATTAATTATTATTGGCGCCTTACCTGTTGTAGCATTGAGGAATATTGAGGTTGGTTTTTATGTTTTGTTGTTGTTTTTCTTCATCTAGGTGTTCTTCATGTGGTTTAGCTTATAGCTCAAGATTTAGGATCGAGGATTCATATTGTATTTTATGGCATTTAAATTAAGGATTTAATTCATGTATAATTTTTTTTTACGCCGTCAATTATCAATGATCCTCAGATCATTAAAAACATTTGACTTTAGCATAGCTACCTCTAAAGTCAGAAATATGTATCGGTTGTGATTTGTTGGTAGTGAAAAACATTTGACACTGATGATGTATCAAAATTGAACTCTAAGTTAATGCAACTTATGTTTATGCTTTTTAAACAACCTTCAATTTGATCATTTCTTATGTTTAATGCTCAATGTTGTGTAGTGTCAAAGCTAAGATACAGACACCTGCAAATATTTAGCTTCAAAGGAAATTAAATTTGATCAACCTTCAAATTGATCATTTCTTATGTATCATTCACTTCTTATCTTATCTTTTTTATTGCAGTAAATTAAATTGGATGAATTGAGTTGGGCTTGGATGCTCTTGCAATTGATCTACTACTAATTGATGGGATTCCACCTAGCCTTGTTTCTCTTTCTGGCATCTCTTCGTTTGATTTCAACTCAAGATATTGAACATGGTTCCATCGAAGTAAATGGAGTTCAAGGAATTGCTGAAAATGATGATAACTTCATTTGCGCTACTATTGATTGGTGGCCTCAAGATAAGTGTGACTACAATTATTGCCCCTGGGGCTCTTCATCTGTTCTCAATTTGGTTAGTATTTAGGTTCTCGTATTTATCTTGAAGTTTACATCACTCACATACACTGCGCACCAATCACTTGTGTTAGACCCAGGCAGGTACTGGCGCTATACTGTATATATCCCTTGCATCTGCATTCTCTCATTTTGAACCATCGAAAGCTTTGAAGCAGTATTAATGATAACTCAATGTTGATTGGCTTTTCAGGACTTGTCTAATCCTATCCTTGCAAAGGCAATACAAGGTATGTATGTTTACATTATGTATATTCATATGATCGAAAAACAATGTATTTCCTAAAACAGAAATGCATTTTTACTAGGAGTATCAATCTTGGAATATTTATTTTAAGTCTGATGTTATTCTTTCTATAATGGTTACTTGATAGCTCTCAGGCCTTTGAGGATAAGAGTTGGAGGTTCATTGCAAGACCAAGCGCTGTATGAGGTAGGAAGTTTGAAGTCCACTTGCCAAAATTTTCAAAAGATGAAGGGTGGATTGTTTGGATTTTCAAAGGGATGCTTACCCATGAAAAGGTGGGATGAGCTGAATCATTTTTTCAAAAATACAGGGTGAGTCAGAATTGTATTCATTGGATTCTTGTTCTTTTTCACCAACTATCTCCTCTTTTTCCTTCTTGCCAAAGTAAGAGTTTGAAAAGTTTTCTTCAAAAAAGAGTTTGAAAAGTTAAATTAGGTTCTCTTATGTAGGAGGGTATTGCAAGTCTGTGACAAAAAGTCACAAGATTTATTTGCTAAAAAGTAAAAATATCACTTGCTATCACTTTTTTGTAGCCTGGTAAGAACCAAATGAATTTGTTTCTGCTACAAAAGAAAAATTACTTTTATGCTAGAACTTAGAATTTATCACTTGCAGGGCCATGGTGACTTTTGGCTTGAATGCACTCCGTGGGAGGCACCAAATTAGTCATAAGGTTTGGGGAGGAGACTGGGACCCTACAAATGCTTATGATTTTATAAATTACACTATTTCAAAAGAATACGAAATTGATTCATGGGAGTTTGGTAAGACAACACAAGAAAAGCTATTTATTATGTTATGTCAACTCTATTTCATCGGAAACTTATTCTTTGCATGTTGCCATATAGGTAATGAGTTGAGTGGTCAAGGCATTGGTGCAAGTGTTGATGCTGCACAATACGGGAAAGACTTGATCAAGCTTAAACAAAATTTAAACAAACTATACAAGAACACCAAGTTCAAATCATCACTTATAGCACCAGGAGGTTTCTATCAAAAGGAATGGTTTGATAAGCTTCTTGAGGTTTCAGGCACAGGCGTTGTCGATGTGATCACTCATCATGTATACAATTTGGGACCAGGTTTACATAGTTCTTTCTGATACAGTCGTTATAGAGGACAATTAACATAGGTGTTATAATATTTCTAGACGTTTAAATGATTTGTTTCTGTTTAGGTAATGATGCGCATCTTGAAAATAAGATTCTAGATCCTGCACACTTAAGCAAGGTAGAATCAATATTTAGCAATCTTTCAGAAACCATTCAAAAACACGGTCCTTGGTCGGCTGCTTGGGTTGGAGAAGCCGGCGGGGCATTCAACAGTGGTGGTCGTGATGTTTCTAACACATTTGTGGATAGCTTTTGGTAATGTTTGGAAATTCCTTCCACCATTGTGTTTTTTTTTTGTGCTAAAATAAGGATTATGCTTTATTTTGTAAAAGAGAAATTAGAAATTCTGAAATTTAAATTAACTGTAGGTACTTAGATCAACTTGGATTAGCATCCAGATACAACACTAAGGTCTATTGCAGGCAGACCTTAATTGGAGGAAACTATGGCCTTCTTAATGTCACCACTTTCACTCCCAATCCTGACTACTACAGGCAAGTGTAAAATGAAGGAGAAAACTAATATATATATCTGTTTTTCTAAATTGTTGAAGTGTTATAATATGTATGGCCAATTATTTAACATATCTAATCCTATGTTTTGGATTTGATTTTGAGCAGTGCACTTTTGTGGCATAAGCTTATGGGGAAAGGTGTTCTTGCAGCTTCTAGTGATGTTTTTTCACCATTTTTACGAACTTATGCCCATTGTTCAAAAGGCAGAGTAAGTATGCTAATTTGACATGTAAATTTATAAAACTTCAGCTGATACAAAATCAAAAAGAAAACTGCACACTGACATTTGGCATACAAACTTTATCATATAAGCATTATTACATTACATGTATGTGCACAAAAGCTTTTGACAGTTACCAAATTGAATTTTAGCTCAACACATTGGAGCATTCCTATAACCTATTCTTAATTTCTTTCATTCTGCAGGATGGAGTAACATTACTGCTAATCAACTTAAGCAATCAGACTAAGTTCATACTCAATGTTCATGACAGCGTGCATGTGAGTAATGGAGAAAATGAAGATGCAAAGAGCAACATCCACATAGATAATTCATTCATTAATAATCTCAAGAGGGCATTTTCTTGGGTTGGAACAAAACTATCAGATGTCACATTCAGGGAGGAGTACCACTTAACACCAAAAGATAATGACCTTAAAAGCAAAACCATGTTGCTGAATGGTAGTCCACTAAAGTTAACAGATAATGGGGAAATTCCTAAATTAGATCCAGTACTCAATAGTGTATATTCTTCAATAAACATAGCTCCTTTATCCATTGCATTTATTGTATACCCCAACCTTGATGCTCCAGCTTGTTTTAGAAACAGTAAATTGTAATAAGAAATGATTTTTGAATCTTTTTAAGTATTAGGAATTGTAAACTCATTGAAATTTTACGTAGTAGCTCTATATTTTTTCTTCATAGCAAAAATGCAACCACCTTTACTGAATATATAATCTGCTTATTCTGTCGATTACTTAACACAATGAGTATAAATAATTTTGCATTCATAATATAAAGATGGCAGAATTACACCAGTGGTCCCTCAACTTAATTTCAAGCAACAATTTGGTCCGTTATCATGTTTCCATTGCATTTTTGCCCTTTTGGTTCATTTAGATATGAATTTTCAAGCTTCAAACTCATGGTTTTCTTTTCTTATGACCTCTCAATCTTCAAATATATGGTCTTTCATCTATGTTTGGATACAAATCTTAGATATGAAACTTGAAAATTCATATGCAAATGGACCAAAATGACAAAAAGGGAGCAAGGACGAAAAGGGAGGACAAGGGAAAGGGAGGAGAATCCCCGGCATTGCGCAGAACACTGTTTTTTGATAGAAGCATGGAATGGAATAATATACTCATACTTATATGAGTAATATCTTCTTTGTTTAGAGAATATTATAAAGGGAGGAAAATGATTGGTAAGTTTATTCAAAATTCTCCAAAGTCCTCCCTTGATGCATTTACAGTTCCCACTTATTGGAGGATTTTAGCCCAATGAAGAGAAATAAAACTCTGCAAGGTAGTAAACTACTCTTCCTTCCTCTTCCCATATTCCCCGTCCCTTTATCGTCAAAGTCATCTCTTGCCTTTTCCTCCCAAACAAAACTTTAGGATTTATCACTACAGTTTTGTTAGTCATTATTGTGAATTGTGAACGGTTTGATTCTACAATGATAAATTAATAATAAGGTTATAATATCATGATGATACATTAAAAATTCTATATAGAGATTTTCTTTCCACTGTTGTTTTTTGTTAGTTGTTATGGTCAATTTGTCAAAAGACGTAACGAAGTTTGAATGGAGCAGACATTGCACAAAAGGTGAATTCTAGGGCAAATTCAGTAAGTGTAAACTAAAGATGGTCTTAACCCAAATGATGTATCCATTACAGTATGGAAAAACAATGATTAAAAGTTGAAAATCAGTCTTATTTTCCAATTAGACGACGAGCCCGCTGATTAGCACCTTTCACTCGGAAATTCAACTCATCCACATCATCGTCTAAATGACGCAAGGCTTTGTTATGCCTGCAACATTTACCAAAATAACTATTAATTACGAGAACCATAGAACAAGTAAAATCTTTCTCAAAGGTTGATACAGATGCCAAATTGACCATCACTTTGTTATTTGTTTAAGATTAAACAGTAAATAGAATACAATTGACTAACCTCTCAATTTCTGATCCCATGTCAACAGCCATGTCTTTTAGCTCTCCCAATAGATCACTTAAATTTGACAGTGCATCATCTTGCTTCCCTTTTTCAAACTGTTTCAGGACACTTTATTTAGCATCTGAATTCTATATTAACACTAAATATTGTGCAAGGTAAAGAAGAAAATCACAAATGAAAATGAAGAGTTTGCAATATTATTAATGGTCGTGAATAAAACTGATGATGCAAACTAGTGATCTGATCAATAGAGTTGAAAGTACAGTAGTATAATGGAAAGTAACCAACAAAGATTAAATGGATTTATATCAGAAAGAAACTAAAGCTTTGTCAAGTTCAGCAGGCTTTATTTATATAACAGTTTAATCTTTCACTGAGTTGATACGAACCTCGACTTTTGCAAGTGCATCTGCTGGTTCCTGAGGTGGAGTTCGCAGCCTGGACTGCCCTTCGGATGCAGAAATCAATCCCAACTTCTCTCTCTGTTCCAAGTGGTTTCCCTTTCTTCTGACCGCATCATCTACAAAACATGAAGCACATTATGCCTATGATAATAATACAACACAAACTAATTAGAAAAGAAAACATATGGAGAGAAAATATTAACCTCCAAAAATAACAGGGCCTGTTATTGTACGTGTCTTCTTTGGTTTCCATGTTTTGGAGAAGAGGCCTCCAAGGCTTCCCAAAAGCTTTTCTCCCTGGAAGCAGGTAATAAGACAGTCAAAATTTAGTAAATTTTCGGCACAGCTTGGGTTTGCTTATAATTTGTAGAAGCTTCTCTAACAAAATAAGTTTATAGAAATGCAAAAGCTAATTTCAACTAATAAGAGAAACTATTTTTCAAAATACTCATAGGATTGCAAGATTCTCTTGATATTTCTTTTCGCATAAGTGCTTGTGGAGAAGTTTATCAAAACTGACTCTTAGTCCACTATACCAATTTGAACGGGTTTCATCACACAAGTTCTATGAAGAGCAACATAATTTTTTTCACAAAGGCAAAACAACATAAAGAAAGCACTATATAAAAGCACTTGAACAAATGTATATTACGAAGATTATACCCGACTTAAATCTCGATCAATGTCAGTGGCGATATGGTGACTCCTAGTAATTTGCTCACCCTGGTGATGAAGGGTGACCAATGTCTTGGCAGCATCCTCTCTTATGTTCTCTGCTATCTTCAAACAATTGTGTACCGATTTGGTAGTCTCCTCAGCCTTGTAAACAGCATAATTCTCCAACTCCTGCACGGATTGATTCTCTACTCCGCCAGAATCACAGAAATTATTCTTATACCTGTTACGGTCTGCTGATCGATGAGCATACGTTGATGATGGAGTTTTCTTACTGTCGTCAACATCATCAAATGGGTTGGTGTTCACTTCTAAGGTAACTAGTGCTCGTTCTGAAGACGTCTTCTTCGACAAACTCATTTTTCTGCCATCTTTTTCCTCATCATCAGAATCAAACGGATTCGACCAGGATTTAACATCATTGACAGGACCAACTTTGACAGGAGAATTCTTGAAATTGAACATTGTCTCTATTATTGCAGAATTGAGTGAAATGTAGATCAACAAATCCTGTTTTTACTACCTGTAATATTGAAGCAAGATCTATTGAGTTACTAATGAAAAGCAACCAAAACATGAATATTCTTAATCTTAATCAATTTTTGCTATACTACAAGAAACCATATTAATATAATGAAAACTTGATTGAGTTAATAATAGTGGTATTGACTAAAAAGAGATAAACTAGGGTAGAAAGAATACACAAAAACGTTAATTCAGTAAGGGTAAAGTTGCATCATACAAGTTGATAAAAGCAAAATCAAGAAGAGGCTATAAAATTAGCACAAGAATATGATGGAATTAAGGGGAAAATAATAAAAATTGAAAGTTGTAGAGGAGAAAGAAAGAAAGAGGTACCTGGAAGATTCGATAAAAAAGTCCTCGGAGAAGAGAAGAGAAGAGGGAGGATCGGAAAATGGCGTCAGTCAACAAAAGTCAGATTAAGGGAAACTGCATAGAAAATGCAGTTTGCGAAGAAGAAAGAACAACTTCGAGTGATTGACGCGCTCTTCTTTTTTCGTATTGATTATTTATTACTATAGGAGGCGTTGTTTCTGAATTGAGCCGTTGAGTTTAATGGATCGGATCTAGTGGGGTTGGGACCTTTTCATATGTGCTCTGTCTGTCATAGGATATTATTCACTTTAAATCTCTTTCAATAAAAAATACAACATTTGTAGTAAAAATAAAAATAAAAAAATACAACATTTAATCATTCACAAAAATAATTTTAATTACTTTAGTCGTCAATTGAACCTCTATAAAGAGATGATCTTTTTACTTTTTTTTGAGGGAAAGATGATCTTTTTACTGACATGTAATGTTTTCATCCAATATGTGAGTCCATCTTATCATGATATACCAACATGTTCTATGATAAAATTAAAGGGTTGATAAGTGCTCAAAAGTGATATATTTCATGTGTTAGTTTAGGCATTTTAGTGACTTGTTTTGTAAGATTATATATGGAAAAACTCTAATTTTATGCAAATATGTCATTTATGCTTTATGTGTCTTACTATACCCTTTTTGTGCAGGAAAATACAAGTAAGAACTAAGAAATCAACCACAATGCAAAGTCAGCTCACTTAAGTGACTTCTCGTTCGCTTAAGCGAACAAGTTCCAGAGAGCACGAAGTCAGCTCGCTTACTGGTCGCTTAAGTGAGCGCAACAGGATAAGGCTACGTGGCAACTTCTCAATGGCCAACAGAAGATTTTCCAACCGCTCGCTTAAGCGAACGGGATAGATTTAGCAAAATAAATAGCTTTTCTCTTATTTTTCAGAAATTCTTCTTCATTTCTTTTGACATTTTTCCGATTTTTAGAGAGATGGCATTTCTAGAGAGAAAAACATGAAGCAAGAGTGTTAGAAGTGGATTCTTTCCAAGATTTGTTGAGACATCATGAATCTTGCCATGAATCTTCATCTTTTCTTCCATTTTTGCAAGGCTACTATGAACGTAAGTAGCTAAATCTATCCTTTGGGGTTGGAGATACTTGATCAAGTTAATATGTACTCTTTTTGATACTTAAATATATGATTCTAGCAATATTTTACTTGATGTTGATTTTATTCTTGTGTTTAATATTATAATTATGATTTGAAATGATGTTGAAAGATGCTTTTGAATCTAGGGTTAGAATAATAATCTAGCAAAACTTTAATTCTAGACATGGAATTTAGGTTTTGATAATCACTTTGAATATTGGAACTCAAAGTTTTTGTATCGTTTAATAGTTTGGGAAATCGACAATACAACGATGCAATCGACTATTGGATTTTTTAATAGTTTCGAAAATCGACATTTAAATGATCCATTAGAAATCACGACATCATTTGGACAGAAATGATGTTGTTGAGCGATATGTGATAATATCGAGTAAAGCTAGAATCCATTTAGGTAATCATAAGGGCGCATTATTTAATGCTTGGTCAACGACTCTAACCCTAGGCGTGAATTGCCTGACCTCGTCTCAATTTTATTGATATATTCCAATTTAGATTAGTTTTTAATCAATCAATCATTTGAACTGTAAGTTTAGAACGATAACGATTGTTGAACGGCTTGAGTATCGCGCTAGTCCCTATGGAGATGATACACAAAAATACTTACTTTTGATATTACATCAAGGGTAATATAACCTTTGATAACAATTGAAAAGAGAAAACCTAATCCATATAACTGATCGAAATCCCTAAATTTTATATAGTCTAAAAGAATCAACAACGTTGAGATTGAGATTGATTAAAAAAAATTTATGTTACATACAAGATATAACCTCCACAATCATTTGGATATTTTCTCTATGGTCAAATCAAAATCAACAACTTTGGGATTAAAATCTTCCCTAAAAAAAAAACTTTGGGATTAAAATCTCATCAACCTTTTATATCCTAAACTCCTTTTTTCCCATGAAACAGATATCTATCAATTGATCAATTTCCCATGTATTCGTAAACATGGACTATCAAGTTTCTTTCAAAGCAAAAGCAGTCATAAGGTCTAACAAGATTGAGGTGCTTAATGAAATTTCACTTGCACGAACCAAAATATACAATTTATGAATTCAATTACGGTATACCAACTAACTTGTCTCATTTTAAGTATTGTGAAGGACCATATTGTCCCTTATTCAATCATGTCACATGTAGGCAATATGGTAACATGGTAAAATAAATGGACAATGTGGTCATTACAATAATTAAAAAGGGATACTTTAGTTAGAGTCATGTTAATAGTGTTCCTAAGACATTTTCTCTCCAAAAAAAAAAGTGTTCCTAAGACATTTAGTTATTATACCCATGTCAAACGTAGGTAATATGGTGACATGGTGGGCTGTCACAATGGATAAAAACACCACATGTCTGGAAAAAAAACAATTTTTTGTCGATATTCAGTTAAAGACTAAAATGTTTCGATTGACTTTGGTGAGAGACAAAAAGTTACATTTTTCATTGCAAGTGACCAAACTTGATCTCAAAGTTTTTCTTAGGGAATAATATTATTTTTTTAAGGAAAATCTTTTGTTTTATTTTTGTAAATAGACGAAATGAAAATAATTATTAGAAAACAAACTAATTTTTTATATTAAGTCTCTTTTTCTTTTCATCAAATCCAAATCCAAATATATTAAGTTTCCTTTTCTTTTAATTTATTCGATGTTATATTAAGTTTGATTTAAATATGTTTTTAACCTTTATAAATATACTAATTGTTGCTTTTTTTTTTCTAAACACTGTACAACCGGTCAACAGAAGACAGTGGGAAATTTTGTACTCCCTCCATCCCAGATTAACTGAGCCACTTGCTCATTTCACACATATTAAGACAAATGTATAAATAAAAGAGAAAGAAAAATAATTTTAACTGTTCTTGTTAAGTATTGGTGCATTCTCCACTATCATAAATGCAAAGTGGAATATATTGAATTGAGAGTGATGAAAGTAATATTAACTAGAGTTATAAAGAGAAAAAAGTAATTAATGTTGTATTGAAAAGTGAAATGACCCAGTTATTTTGTGACACTTTTTTTTTTTTTTTTAAATGGCTCAATTATTATGGAACGGATGGAGTAAAACAACAAAAACACACTCGGATCCAAAAACCGGCAAATCGCTACGACTGGCTCAATCATGAACAAGTAGCAAATGACTTCTTTCTTTGACTTCAATTATTAGTATTTTTTATACATGTGAATCTTTATCATCTGTTTCTAGTTCTTGTTCTAAGTTATTTTCCACAATACCTACTTGTATTGCCCAGTTGATTTAAAATGAAATGTGATGGGTTTTCACCCTAAAAAAAGAGACAAAAATATATGCGTGTATTTTTCTTTTTTTTGGCGTGAACCAGATATTCTCTTCGAGCAATAGCAAAGAGTAATCCTTTGAGCCGGATATGACCGCAATGGGTGGCAAAGCTCAAATACATGCGTGTATGGAAACATTAATTAAAAGAGTTTTAAAATATGATAATCAATTTCAACATATAGGAATTGATAAAGAATCAAACAACTCCAAAGATAAATTTCAAATATAATCATCATAATAATTATTTCAATTAATTTAAAGGGCATCATTTCAAAATTTGTTTGGACTTGACATATATTGTAGACCTCACTCAAACACAAACATATATTTTAGCCCTTGAGACAGAGGGCGTCAAACAACAACAACAACAATAGAGTGTCAAGAGGTGGTTGAGGATGTCATACAAAAGTGGTGATGGTGAAAGGTGGGATTGGTGTCATGCAATGATCTGTTATGTAGTTCGCTTCTTATGGCTTAATAGAAGCTGACAACATGGCAGAGGAATAAACAGTCCAGAATATATCAATTTTCTTTCTATGGATGCATTTCCAAACTACAACCCCTGCCAAAGAATAGCAGTTCAAATTAGTGGAATTGGTTTTGTGAAACACTTCACAAGAGTCATAAAGGAAAGTGCAAGATTGATAGTACACATATGTTGTAGAAACCGGCATGAAGAAAATTTTAGTACTTTTGGATTAAAGATGGGGCAAACTCCAATTTTTTAACAACTGAAACGTAGGGAAGGAACATCATGCATCATCATAGTACTATGTTCTGGCCATTGTTACAAACTTCCGTTATTTTCTTTTCTCCATAAAATTAGATGATAAAAGTTCTGTTCCTCGACTTGTTCCAGGTCAGAGCCTCAGCAGAAAGCCGGAACTTGAGGCAGAGCATGGTCAGACTAGAGAGGAGTTATTTTAATATAAAGGAGAAAGATAAACTCACAAGTACTGCGCACTGCGCAGCTATAAGGACCCAGAACTACTAGACTCCCCCTATAGTATACAAGAGAACCGGGTCAAAGCCTCAAAGGTCACTGATCTAAACCACATGGCTGAGAAAAACAGGAGATAAGAATTATATGCTGGACTTTGAACTCAATCTAACAAGAATTGCGAGTTCAACCATTCCACTTTCTAGACACCAGTAGTTTCTAGTTAGCAAACTATTTTTATGTTGAGATTGTAGCTTTAGAGATACATTGACACAAACCTTGAAGATCCATTCTTTAAGCCGATCCGGAAAGACTTAGACCAATGAAAGCCTCTATGTTTCAAAGAGATGTCTGACAGAAGTCATGGATTTTTATGCTCTCGTTGAAGCTTCAATAAAAAAAAAGAAGGAAAAAGTAAAAAAACATTACAACTTTGAATAGCCTCTAATGAATAAGAAAGAGGAAAAATAATATATGTGTAACTTCTAAATTCATACCCGAGCCTCTAACTCAGCAATTCTTTGCAAGGACACATGTTCAATGCAAGCACGGCGCTTACGTTCTTCTTCTAGCAGACCTGTAAGTTGGTACCTCAGCTCTGCCATTTCCTGAACTAAGTCCTCTGCTTCTTCTTTTGCCCTACTCTTTTCCACTCTTAATTCTTCCTAGTAAAGGAAGTCAAAGAATTATATATATCTCCAATAGCAAAAGAATTACTTTAATCATGCAGTTACGTCAAACAAAACTTGTTATCTTATGCGTTTAACAAACTCAAAAAGAGACTTCAATGATTAGGCTTAAATCAATAGTTGTACCTTGAGTTTCTCCACATGAAACTCATATTCATGGATCTGACAGGACATTTCTATCTTCCCTTTTAATTCTGATGCTGGATCTAATTTCATTGCCAAAATACCAAGGAGTGGACCCAATATTTCTCCATAAATTCTGTGGAAATATTACGAAATGATCACTAGAAAGGTTAATGAAAGTATACCTCAAATTGTGAATACAAAAGGAAAACAATGAGGTACCACCATTATCACTAACGTTTAGTGAAGAAGACGGCAATCAAGTCTTTTCCATACATAACTGTCCATATGGAAAACAATGAGGTACCACCATTATCACTACGTTTAGTGAAAAAGACAGTAATCAAGTCTTTTCCATACATAACCATCCATATAACCATATTTAAAGCTAGTTTGGAAAAAGTTTTCCACAGGTACTTACAGAAAAGTAAAAATCAAAACGGTTTTCAAAAGCCATGAGTACTTTAACTAATGACTTCTCTCGTAAGTTGAACCTTCATTTTTTTCAGAAGCTCTCTCACTTAGCTTCTTCATAAACACTTAAAAACTTCAAACTTTCAAAGCCCTTTTTCTTTGAGTTAGAAACAACATAAATACATATTTTACTTGAAAAGAATTCATAAGTTTGAAGCTCATCGAAACTAGGTAGTTTCTTTCGATATGGATGTTGGTTTGCATCCACAATATGATTAAGAACTAAACTATCGGCACGGTGAATATGGATCCATATGGAACATAAATCAACTTACATAATCTAGCAACTCATTTCTTTATTTTCCTGAAATGAATCCATCTCATCTATTTTGGGATCATACTAACTCAAAATACCATAAGCTACAACTAAGTCAATTAACACTTACAGTACCAGTTCTTCAAAAAAAAAAATTAACACTTACAGTACCAGACATTAAGTTTTTCATTATGATCATATAATGTATGAATTATGACTTTGTGAAGTAGCCTTCTATTTGTTTTATTATTTAAGTAAAAATGGAATTAATATGAAAAACACTATGAAAAGTAGATTGAGAAACCCTATTTCCATTTTATTCATTTGAAATAGAAGAATTGGCAATTCCACTCTCTTATCTATCAAATAGAAGATCAAGCCAACTTAAATGCAAGAGTAAATAGGCGACCACAACGAAACCCAATTAAAATAACTGGACAAATTTTGCATATAACTCTCATACATATTACAAAACTTCAAAATTTGTACCTTGTGTCATCTGCTTTGCTCCTTTCTTTGTTCACAGGAAACTGATCCTTCATTTGCAGTATATCCTTGTTTTCCAGCCATTCTTCAACCTTTTGAGAAAATAATCTAGTATTCCTGTTGGCAACGTCAAGCTTCTCTTTAATTACCGTATTTTCTTCATTCAAAGAGATGATGGTTTTCTGCGCATCTTGCAACGCATCCTGTAACTCGCCAATCAATCTACTCATTCTACTATTTTCTTCTAGAGTTTCATCCTGGATTTTCTTGGCCTCGAATAAATTCTGTTCCAAAGCCATCATATCAAGCTTCATACTCTCAACTTCAAACTGAGACTCTAACACCATTGACGAAAATGATTCATCCAGTTTCTCGATGGACAAAGCTGACTGCTCTAACTCCACTTCTTTAGTCTCTAGTTCCTGAATCAAGGTAAACTGCTCTGAATTGGATCTTTTCAGCTCCTCCCTTAAGCTGAAAACTTCTTTTTGTAAATCTTCCGTCTCTTTAAATTTCAATTCAAGATCATGAACACGCTCTTCTAGATAGTTCACTTCAGTGTTTTTTGTACTAAGTTGATCCTGAAGATAATCTGTATAAAATTGAAATCAAATTATGCCTATTAAAGAGCACCTATTTCTTGATGTGACAACGCATCATTGAATGCAAGTGTCTAAAATAACTCGGAAGTATACTAATTAAATTCATAAAAATAAAAAATAAAAAACCTATTTCTTGAGAACAATTCAGCAGCTCTTTTTCCAACTTCTGGATGTATTTCTTATCTTCCATATGAGCTATTGATGATGACTTTTCTAGTATCTGTATCAATGTCATAAATAAGATTGAATTCCCAATTATATGAAAGCAAGCAATGATTAATTGATAATGCAATCAATAAATATCATAGTTAGGTTAAGCAAAAGGATTACCTCTCTGTCTCTGAATATTGTTTCAATTTCCTCTGCAATTAAGGGAGCATCGGTATCACTTGTGACATTTATGCAATTAAATTCGAAACCTTTGTGATGTTGATTTCCAGATGATAAATTTGTGGGAACACTTTGTTCAAACTAGCAAAATGGAAATTCTGAGGAAAAAATATGAAAACTACCGATGATTCATAGATTTTGAAACACAAATGGTTTTAATATCCGAAGCTCTGCATCTCGGTGTCACATAAGTTTCTCATTCTACACTTTCATTATCACTTTAATCTTTAACAAGTGTGTCACAAAGACTAAAGTGAAAGTAAAAAATGGTCACTTTACTCCCTCAACCAAAAATCAATATCTCCAACTTAATCTCAAATCCCTAAATGTCATCTCCAAATCCCAAAAAAAAATATACACTAATCAATATCTCCAACTTAATCTCAAATCCCTAAATGTCATCTCCAAATCCCAAAAAAAAATATACACTACTATGGGACTATTTTCTCTTGGAAAAAAAAAATTTCCTTCTAAACATTGTAGATTTTTTTCTGCTTCGGATGTATTGAATATTGTATGTTCTATAAATTGTATTGAAAGTTTTATATATTTTTTTATACTTAACGGTAAAACTTTATCCACGGTATTAAACAATCAATTGTGTAACAAAAAAAATTATGCTGATATTATTAATCTCTGTTTTTTAATTTTAAATAAGAAAAAGCTATATTTTGAACAAAAACAAAAAAAATGTTATATCAATCCTATCAAATAAAATAATAAATTATGGATTTGAGATTTTCAATTTAAGGGATTTAGGAATGACATTTAGGGATTTGAGGGTCAAGTTGGAGATATTGATTTTTGGTTCAGAGATTAAAGTGACCATTTTCTACTTTCACTTTAGTCCATGTGACACACTTAACAGAATTATTTAACGTCAGTGACTAAAGTGATAACAGAAATGCAGAGTCAGGACATCTTTGTATTTAATCTTGAGTCAAGAACCTATGTGGGTGCAGGGTCAGGAACTAAAGTGACCATTTACTCGATTTTGAAAATACGATGATGATAAACGTGAAAGGCCTTGAAACTGCCAATACGCTGGATTTCGGCCCACACAGGCTCATTCGTGAAAAACTAACCCCCTATTACTTTTCACACCCCTGTAATGACTTCAAAATAGCGTTTGACTAAATATTTTACAATCTTTTAAATTCAAATTAATTTTATTTTGAAAACTAATTTTTAACTCCACAAAATTCTATTGTTCGTAATGTACATTTTTTTTTCTTTCTAAATTTTTTTTCTTAATATTTTTTGGTACAATAAGAAGGTTGATGTGTAGGAGTTTGAGTTTGAGTTCGGAATTTCTAATTTCTTCACATTTAAAGTATGCGAGTGTAGCCGTTAGAAAACTTGATAAACAATGAACTTCCAAATAATACCAAGAAATTAACAAGCAGTTGGACTGTGACAGACTATGAAAGTCAGTAACATGATTCATCAGTAGCACTGATTCCATTAAAGTGAAAACTACAAACAATTATGAACATTAACAATGCACATTATGTGTATTGGCAGAAGGGTTCCGTAACAGAAATGCAGAAGCTATTGAAGTTGATAGTATGTGACGTGATAATTATAAGTAAAGAAAAGAAAAAGCAAGCCTGACATAAATGATACTAGAATTAAAATAAAAGCAATTAACCTAAGATAGGAAATTCAGAGAAGAGAAAGAGATTGGAGTCGGTAGAGTGGGTAGTGTAGTCACATTCTTGTATTCTTCCATGGACTTAGATGCAAGTCATAATGTGAAGTTTTGGTGTAATGTTAGATTTGAATATGATGTCATCATGCTAACATTGACCAGAAAGTACCCATTCAATGACATTAATTCAATGCCAAAATTTTCAATAAGTGAGATGTTGATTTAATAAGTTCATGCTTGTTTTTGTCAAACTTTGATTTGGGAATGGCACTACAAGTAATGTTTCTTGTGCATTATAAGTTCATTAGCGAATTATGACATTAGTATTAACGTAATAAAACAGCATATATATTGCACAAAAGTATCTATAACCTCAATCAGGCACAATTATATACTATTTTTTGTGATTAATCAACTATAGTATTATTTCACCTCAAAAAAAAAACACTAGTGTTATTTCAGAACATACATACACACACTGCTATCTCTTCTCTGACATCAAGAACGGTCCCATGTTAATTAAAAAGTTTAATTGAATCGGAAATCCCAAGATCCAATAAAAGCTGAACTAATCATTTGTTGTTTGTTTCACGACACCTACCATGTAAGTTGATTGCCACATGTTCATTTTTTAGTGCATGGATCACATTGTTATCAAGACTTCATCTCATCTTAATCTTCATTTCATTATTATTTTATCGTAATGTTGTTATTAAATTGTGCCACTAATAGTAATTTATGAACATTTTTAGGAATCAAACTTCTAAATGAATACCATTGACTCTATCTATAAACTAAGTTGACAGCCTACCAAGTATTTTGGCTTCTTTTTTTTCTTGCTTCGATCTGATACAGACTTTACCTTTTTTAATATACAAAAAAATTATGCCAATATAGAGGATGATGTGAGGATGATATGTGGAATAACGATTTAATACAAAAGCATTATTAACACTTTCATTTAGACTTTATTTTTTATATATTAAACTGCAGCAACCGTAATTGTGGCAATATACACATAACAATATAAAGAAGAAAGTATAGCAGTTATTCTCAAAACTTATAATTATTAAAGACTGAGTTTTTTTTTTTGAACAAATTAAAGACTGAGTTAGTAACGATAAAATTAGGCCATTTGTGATAATCTATCAGTTTCAACTTTCTAATGTTTGAATTTTTATTTTTTTGACTGGTTGTTTGAATAATTTTATCAGGGACATATATAGTATCAACTAACTACCTATTTTAGATCCTTAGCAAAAAGGACTATCTATATCTGTTTTGTTTGACTTTAGAGTTGCTATAAATGTAGAAAACAGGAATTCTAATGCACATTTTACACAAGAAACTTCCTTCAATCACATGGCATTTAGGTCTTTGAAAAGCTAAAACCAACACAATGTAAATTATTAGTATTAAACTATTTACTAAAAATTTCCAAGCTATTTTATTTATTTTCTATGTTAATATTACACTCTTTGAACCTGGTAAGGATGCAGCAAGTTCCACAGGAGGAGACGAAAGCAATTCCAGAGCATCAAGGTTAGATGTACCCATTTTGGCAAAGAAATCAGCACACTAGTGCCCAACTTTTTCTTATGGGTACCAAAAAAAATTCTTCTCCTAAAAAATTCCAATGTCACATTGAATAAAATTAGGTAAATTTCTAAATATCTTAAAGTTTGGTCAAGTATTTGTATCATGTCGTAAAGTTTGGGAATAGATCCTCTCATGTCAAATGGTAATTCATTGGAATCTCCACCTCCAGAGAAGAGTAGAACAAAGTATCCAGAAGTAATACAAAGAAAGACAGTCAACGAATGCCCAAACAAATGAAGGGTTGCTGCCATCGCATGTGGTAACCAAAAGGAAAACAAACATTTTTAGCTTTCAGTCACGGTAAGGAAGTAATTTTGACTTTTTTTTCCAGAAGGTGGATAATTGATTTAGCATTATTAGAGAAAAACATGAGATTTCTTTCATTCCATAACACTCAAACACTATAAAGCCAAATCAGTTGCAAAAGCAACCGACGAGGTTTAAAACCTCTTGAAGAATATGCAAACTGAATAAAATGATCCAAAACATGTTGAGGATCCACTAAGTACACACCAATCCAAGTTTTGACATGTTGTCATAGCATACCGAAAATAAGACAATGGATTAAAAGATGATATGCGGATTCGTTATTACCACATCCTGACACACGCAATTGAGAATCGGAAGGGATAATACCACGACACACTAAATTATCCTTTGTAGATCACATGTTGTGTAGAAGACGCGACAAACAAATAGAAACCTTCAAAGGGACATTTTTATGCCAAACTGCCTCAGATACCGCATCGAAGTTATGCATCTCTTGCCTCATGAGTATTAGAGAATAAATTGAATGTTCAATTCAGTATAATTCATTCAAAATTTTAATTTATTTAAAAATAAATTAATAAAAAAAATGACATGATATTGAATAATTGGTACATACTCAATCAAACTTCAAGATACCAGATTGTTCGCCTAAATTTCATCATAAAAATGTAGTGCAATTTTATATTTATAAAGCGTATCTTTATCTTATATCACTTTAACAGATAAATAAATGAAATGTAACATTTGAAAAAGAACTTATTCGAGAGAAATAGTTGCCTAACAAGTAACTAAAAAAAGCACTGTTCAGATAGCGTAGCTTTCATAACAATTTGTTCTTTGCATTGCTACAGTGAACAAAACAATTAACTAACTGCATCATCTGCCACTACCAATAAAACCAAGTAAGCTCAGTACTCCCTCCATACTAGTGACCAAATGCCATGCCATGTTGCCAACAAATGCCGCTTAAATTAGTTGTACGTGACGTATTAAAAGGCACATATGTATGTATTGCTCCACTTTCTTTCAACTGGTTAGCACAAAATAGCAATCCAAATCAATTGGTACACCTTACCCTTCCCATGATATCAAAATAAATCCATGATTTCTTTATGGGTTAAAAAGTCTTCTTGAACTCTATCTTATTTGTTTAAATATTTTGCAAAATTAAGTATGCCCATTACACTTTATACTATGTCAATGTAGATTGATTTAGTCGGTAAGGATTCAACTCAAATCTTATAGGACCTGAATTTAAATCTTGTTGCCACTGTGACGATCTCGTTGGTGAATATTATTTAAGTATCTTTGTCGGTGCTCTTTGAGCATTAGATGTTTTTCTTGATCCTATTGCCTCTCCAAAAACCGACTCACCTAAACTATATTTAATCAAACAAAAGTGATCTGTTAACGGCTGAGCTTAAGTTTATGGTGAGCTTAAATTTGTGGTGCTGTAAATTAACTTTGTTACATTACAATGTAGTGGTCCAGCTATCCAACTCACTATCTTGATGAATTATTAATAACAGTAATTAGTGAGAAGGATTTATTAGCACACCACTTGTGTGCCTGCAAAGTAAGAGAAGGAAACAAGAGATGGATGGGTAGTCAGGTTTTATGGTAGGTGACTAAACAACCACCTTTGAGCTCACATGCTTTCTTTATGCTGTATTATAAAATCAACCTTTCTATCTCTTCATGTGTAATAAAATCACTTCTAGTACCTATCCCCATTTTTCAACCCCTCATTCATTTCATTGTCTTTGATGCAAAGATAAATAAAAATAGTTACCCCACAACACAAACAAGCATGTCACTTTTGGAATTTATACAATTTAAGTACATCTCTAGGATGCAAGATCTGATCAAAGTGGGTGAAAATAATACAACTGTATACACTGCACAAAATTTGTTAGAATTTATTCCTTTAGTTTCTAAGAGAAGTTCCAAGTAGACATCTCAGTTAGTTTCAGAGTTCAAACACTGACAACTAACATTACCACTAATAGTCATGCACAAATTATGAACTGAGTACCAATATCAATATAACATACAGAATCCCAAAAACAACAAAAAGGAAGAGAAAAAAAAGAGGAAAGTTCATCTCACTTACTACTTGAAAAAAATAAAATCTAAAATGAAAAAAAACAGAATACATGAATCCTGTAAAGAATGAATGAAATAAATGCAGAACTATTTCTATACAGTTTTAAATCTTCACTTTGAATCCTGGCTCGCTCGAACAATTTTTTACTTGACTTTACTTACTTCTCGGCCGAACGTCGGATTATGTGGGCCCCTTTCCCTCGAGCATCATCGAAGGGTTAAGACCAAAAAAATTCACTCTTATGAAGTTTGGCTAGATAAGAGTCCCTACCCTACCAGTGCCTCTTGATTATGTTTGCCTTCAACTATCCACCAAGGTCTGTTAGAATCAGCATGACTATTACTTTCTTCCTCAGTAGCAGCAGGAAGATTAAGATCAAGAAAGTCCCTAATCTGTGGAACCTGTTCCTCAAGTACAAGTCTACTCTCAGAACCAGCAGTAACCATATGAGATCTTTTATGTCCACCTAAGGCTTGACCAGATTGAAAAACCTTAAAGCAAATTGGACACTCATGATGCCCTTTAATCTTCTTCTTGGAATCTCTAACTCTTTCTCCCATATTTTGAACATATTCAATGTTATCACTTATCTTCATGAGCTTGCTTTCAGTTGTTGGTTCATGAGAGAGATCAGTTTCAAATTCAATGCTGTTTTCACTGCTCTCAATCTTAGAAGCAAAACACCCTTTGTTCTTTTTATGACTAGCTCTATGACCTCCAAGAGCTTGATAAGAATGAAAGATTTTGTTACAAGTAGTACACTCAAACTTTCCTCTCTTATTAAAATTCTTGATAAATTCATCTTCATTGACTCTGATTTTCCCATTTTCAACTTCTGAATCTTCCAATGTAGACAGATAATCAAGCTCAGATTTTGTGGATTTGAGAAACCCTTTGATGGAAACTCCAGTTTTGATCATCTTGAATCCTTTTTCAGTATCCAAAAGCTCTAAACTTTTCCCTTTGAACTTCAAATTGCCTAACTCACACTTCTTGTTCTCACTTTGCTTCATCAACTTTGCAATATTAGCATCAAATTTTGTAACAAGATTAGTTCGAACGGAAGATCGAGCTTCAAAGTAAACAGAGTTATTATCAGAGGATTCAGCAGCAAGATAATGAAGACCACTCCAAGGACTAACATCTTTACTAAGCATAATCAAGCTCATAGCAACTTCTTCTTGCTCATGTTCAACCTCAGAAACAGAAGAAGAAGCTGTTGCAGCAGCTAGCATATTATACCTTGTTCTTGTTCTCTTTGATCTTTTCTTCCTATTTGGAGCAGTGATTTCATTGTCTGATTGAACATCTTTAGCATTATTAGTCCATGAATCTTGATCCTCCAAGCTGATAGAAACTCTTTCTTTCTCTGAATGACACTTCATGTGACCAAACAAAGCTTGCCAAGAGTGAAAACATTTTCCACACTCTTTGCAGAATTTGTCATACACATAACTATCTTCACTTGAATCTGCAATTCTCTTTCTCCATGTCTTCTTTGGATTCTCTCTTAGACCATAGCTACCATTAGTTGCAGCTTCAGAACCAATGCTATCATTCTTTTTTGTTGAAGATATATGCTTTTCTTTTTGTTCTGTTTTTTCAGCTGATAAGTTGTTGATATGAGACCTCATGTGACCTCCTAAAGATCTACCACAAGGAAAGCTTTTACTACAGAATTTGCAAGCATGTTTGAATTCTTGAATTTGATCTTCTTCCATTGAAATATTCAAGAAACTGAAACTGAAAACAGATCAGAAAGAAAAAGGAAAAGAAGGAAAAGTGTGAGAAGTTAGATCAGATAATTGAGGTGAATTGAATAGAGCTAAAAAAACTGCATCACTTCATCAAAAATCAAAGGTAGTGCAAGATCTAAGGCAGAAAAAGAGGGAAAAGAAAGAAAGAAAGAGTGCAAGAGAGAGAGAGAGAGAGAGAGAGAGAGAGAATGAGTAGTGAAGCAAAGCAAAGCAAAGCACCCTTTGGTTATGGTTACTACTATTAGTAGTAGTAGCTTCTTGGGTAGTTGAGTTTTGAAGAAAAAATCAAAACATCAAGAGTTGTATTGTATTGTGTTGTTAACTTTGTTGCTAATGATGGATATTATTAACAAGCTAAGGCAAATAGAGAAAAACAAAAAATAGTGTTTATTAAGCGTTGATTTCTCTCTTCCACTCTTTTTTTTTTCTCACTATATTTGGAGGAGAAATCCATGCATGGAAGCAAAGATTATTATTAACAAATAAAAA
>Ga0228710_1001959_pt1 | contig 31872 bp, 19 predicted proteins | sample MedpolnodulmetaG_FD_177995 | JGI IMG/M metagenome (GOLD analysis project Ga0228710, IMG submission 177995) | Root nodule microbial communities from Medicago polymorpha collected in Santa Monica, California, United States - pink nodules | ecosystem: Host-associated > Plants > Roots > Nodule...
CCCCCCCCTCATACATGTAAATAGATTCATGAACAAGGACCTGTTTGTTTAAGCGCTTATGAAAATAGTTTATGCATGCAACTTATTTTCATAAACTTAAGTGATAGCTTATATGAAGACAGCTTATAGTCTATTGTTATAAACATAAATTACACATAAGCACTTATATGATACATGCCTATACTATTTATCCAAACATAACACAAGTCTTAATTCAAATAAACTAGCTTATGAAGAAACAAAAACCAAGAATCTGCAAAGCACCTGAGTAGCAAGAACTTGAAGAGCAGAGCTGAAAACACGATGAAGCAGCTTCCACTTTACAAAATCAACATAATTCTCATTAACTTCTCTGGGAATGAAAAAATCCCTCACAACAGAACCAAACACTCTCAACAAACCATCATCACCAGAAGCAGAACTACCACCACCATCAACAGTGACCAACTCCAAGCAGCCACCATTCCAGAAGAATCTGGTGACTTTGGTTGGACTCTTAACCACAAAGGGTAGCCGAATTTGCTGTGAATTTTTGTCAACACCTCCTCCATCAGAAGAGACACAGTCAAGAGAAGTTTTGAGAGATGAAAAAGCTTTGAGTCTTGTAAAAATGAGATTTTGAGAAGTGGGTATTGGTTGTTTTGGTGAGAGGAGGTTCCATGATATGGGGTGGGGGTGATTGGTGGGGGTGTGAAGAGTAAATGGCATGAGAATTTGAAGGTGTAACTATATGAACTTTCAAAATGAAGAACAATTTTGAATTGAAGAAGAAAGAAGAATAAAAGGTTGAGAGGCAAAGGGTTACTGAAGAATCCAATTCTACTTCTTTTTGATGGTGGCGGCTAAGGTCCACTGGTGAAGCCATGGCTTAATGACCATTGATTTATTATTATAATAATTATGAAAGTATGGAAAAATCAATGAATATATTTTTTTTCTTCAAGTAGTTTGACGATTAAAATTCATATTTTTTTAAGCTGAATAAGTGAGGTGTTTGGGTTTGAATCCGATTCCTGCATATAACAACGCATATCTTTACCAACTGAATTATGCTTATAGAGTTTGAATATTCTAAAGAATGTTCGAGAGATACAAGGTAACGTTTCACGATCATCATAATAATAAATGGTTAAAATGAATGAAAGAAAAATGTTAGACTTGAATAGTTTTTCTTTTTTTGAAGTAACTTGGATAGTTAATGAATTCACTAATAATGTAGAAGAATTAAGGTTGAGTTTTTAGGTAAAATAATTTTTGACAAATTTTATATATTTTTTGATGGAATCTGAATTATTACGGCCTTTTTTCCTAAAATCAAAGATAAATTGGTTAAAAAAAATTGGTAGTATGTTTTTGATACAAAATGGTGGTATCAGGAAGTGAATTAGTCATTCTACCCCTAAAAAAAAAAGTAAATTAGTCCTAAAAAAAAAAGAGTAAATTAGTCAAATATAAATGGGATATCATAACTCATAAGTACCATTTTCGTTTTAGGGAGATGTGTTGCACTTGTTTGACAAATGTCACACAGCAATGTTTTCTATGTTCAAACTAAGGTGATGTCATGCCCCACACAATCAAGTAGTTTTGGAACATCTTATGTGTGTCAGATGTGATGGTTTTCAAATAATGATCAGTTATAGTAGTTTCTCAATGTGTCAAAATTTTAAAATAGTTTTTGATTATACATTTTGTTAATCAAAATAGTTTCTGACATTAAAATAATATTTCGATGCTTACAATAACTCTTTTCATATAAGGACGGAAATGACAATAAGTAAGTACTTATAAGAATTGATATGACAATAAGTTAGTATATTGAAGGACTAATATGACAACATTAATGAAACATTTCAACATCAGGGACTATTTTGATTAACGAAGTGCACAATCATAGACTATTTTGAAATTTTGACACATTGAGAGACTATTGTGACTACTCATTACATATTCAAGGACCAAAGTGACTATTACCTTATTTACTTCCTATCGAGGTTTTAAATTGGTGCCTTAATCATTTTTTTTTTCAATTTGTTCTTATAAGTTTCCTTTATTTACCAAATAAATTCATTCTGTTAGTTTAATTCAAAAAACATTAACTGAGCCTGCATGACGCTGACATGACATGTATGAGTTTGTGACGAGGTCGTGAGGTGGGACAATCAGATCCAATCTCCCATCTTCTTCCTTCTTCCATCTTCTTCTACGCTTCTCTCTTTTTCTTCGACCAATTCCTCTCTCTTCTTCTTCACCCATTTTCATCAAATCATCCATTCTCGTCAAACCCATAACTCAAAAAATCATCATCACCATGTCCATTGTTTAACATAACTCCAAGACTTCTATTCATTCGTAGCAAGGTGGATAGTCCTCGTATGTTGGATTTGTCATGAGAATAAAATCATGTACATAGTGTAGTTGTGGAGAAAAACAAGTGTCGAGAACTTTTTATGATGTTAGAAATCTGAACTATGGGAAGTTGCGTTTGCAGCATTTTGGCTTCCATTAGTAGTTATAACATTGATTTTCCAACAGGTTGAGATGAATTTTCAGGTTGAGTTGTAGGCCTATAACAAGCTTCACATGCATCTTTCCTAAAATAATATGGAACATATTGGTCTACATTAAGACTTTGATCTTTCATGCAAAGATATAACATGGTAGCATGTCAATCCAATTGAAAGTCATTGTCTATATGAACATTATTTTACCAACAGTGATAAAGTCTTTATCCCCAATCATTGAAATGTGTATGACTTCGTAGTCATATTCACTGCCACGCGGGCCCATAACAATTCATATATTAAGGTAGACATAATTTACACAGTATAAATAATAATGAGCACACAAAGTTCAACAAGGTTACCTAACAATTCAATTGATTGTATAACTGGACTCCCTATCAAGCCTTTTTTCTTCTTCTTATATTTGGTAAAATGTTGTCTTCATACTTAGCCACTTTTCTATGTTTGTTTCCCATCCTTCCATCTAATAAACTCTGAGTTTCTCAAGCATTGTAACTTTTTGCCTTGGACCACCTATGACTGATTTGAATAACTAAGGCAAATTGTTGACTAGTGCATCACATAATGGAACGTTTGAAAACTTTGACTTGCTCCCATGTTTTGCTAGTATTTGTAGTAGATGGTTGTAAGCCTGTTGTGAGATAACCCTGATCCCATTCATCATTTTCTCCCAAGCATTTGTTGAGTAGCTTTAGTATCTCTCCAAAAGAGTTCTTTCAACTTTTTTCCATGATACTTCTTTCTAAAACTGTTGCATAAATGCCTTACACAAAACCTTTGGTCTAAACCAGGAAGTAACTCTCAATAGCTAGAAGCAAACCCTATGTATAAGAAAGTTTTAATGTGAACAAAATTTCAAACTCGATGTAAAAGTAATTGAAAATTGAATATAATAACCCATAGTATCTTTTGTTGATCACTAATGAAAGTGTAATGTTGGAACAAAGGGTGTTTCGCAAAATCACCTTCTAAGTTTTGATGATAAGAAGGTATTAAAAATTGTCAATTGGATATGCTAAACTTTGTTCAAGTGTGCAGGACCATAATCAAAGTCTTATTCATAGAGGTTCTGGTTGAAGAAGTCAAAGAGCAAAGGAATTTATATTGAAGCTTAAAGCATCTGAAGAAAATGCGTCTGAAGAAAGTACTCCTGAAGATGTAGTCATCAGAAGCAAGGACATCAGAAGTAAGAACATCAGAAGCTACTTCACCAGAAGCTTGAGAGTTGACAAAGTACAGTGTACAAAGTGTACAACCACTAACTCTGCGCCTGCTTCTGCAACCACCATTTCTGCATCGTGTCTATACATCAAGACAAAGATAACAGTAATGTTTGCAGATATTGTTCCTTCTCTATTAGAATGGATTTGAAATTGGTTCTTCATAGGACAATTATCAAATCAGGCAAAAGATCAATGGTGAAGAATCAAAACTTCAGTCAAGACAAGTTGATGTACCGGCTAGTTCTCAACGTCTCTCAAATCCTCTATAAATAGGGATGAAGACTTGAACAGAAATATATAGAACAAGAACATAAGACCAATACTCTCTGAGCCAAAACGCTGAAAAGTTCTACATCAACAACTTAGAGAATTCTTACAAAAGTTCATATCTTAGAACTCTTAAGTGTCTAGAAAAACAGAGTCTGTTCTGTTTGCATTGTTTTGTGAATACCTCTGATTGTATATCAAGTATTCGAAACCCTTTTCAATTCTTTGTAATTGTCTAGAGAAGTCTCTTTCTTTTGTGATTGAGCATATAAGTCTCTTTCAGTTGTGATTGAGCAAAGGAAGTCTCTTGGAGTTGTCCTTGAGCATTGAGAAGTCTCTTACTGTGTGTTTGAGCAACTTGTAATTTGGTATTACATTTTAGTGGAACTCTCCTTGGAAGTGCAAGGGGGACATGACTACTTCCGATTTGTGGAAGGAACCTGTACAATTGCTTGTGTTCTTTCTTTCTCTGCTCTCTTACTATCTATCCGCTGCATCAAGACTCTGAACTCAAGTCAGACTCTAAACTCTATCAGACTCAGACCCTGGGAACAATTTTCATAACGTAAGAAGGAGAAGTTTTTGAAAACACAATTCAACCCCCCCTTCTTGTGTTTTTTCTCACCTTCATGTAAGTCTTGCACAATCTTATACCTTCCAAGTCATCTTTGAGTAGCTGCAAAAACCAACTCTAAGTATCTTTCGTCTCACCCTTAACAACAAAATAGGCAATAAGCAACATTTGGTCATTAGGGTCTCTCCCAATTGTAACACCCCAAATTTTCCATAATGTATTGTCTATATATTAAATATATATTCATGGTATAAATTTCTAGTTATTATTTTAAGTGATTTTATTTGTACATGTATGTTGCTTATTATTATGACATTGTGTGAATTAATAAGAATTGTGCGCATATTTTATTATTAATTATTTCTAACTATCATCTCGTTTAATTATTTATTTTATAAATAATTATATTGGTGTCTTAGTAATATTTGTATAACTTATTATGACTGATGTTTTTAAATAGATGTTTTATAATTAAACTTATTTACAATATATGTATAAACTAACTAACTAAAATGATTGGTATAGAGATTGGATTATTTTAGTGATAGTTATAGTTTGACTAGCTTTTGGGGGAATTAATTAGTTATATAGCTATCAAAAAATAAAATAAAAAACAAAAGTGACAGAAGAGGCTTTCATATGCGCCCAACCATGTAACCAACTTTATGACCTAATAGGCTAGTTGTTAACCATATATATGTGTACGAGAGGTAGGCAGCGCCACACATATACACAAGGAGTTAATTCCAGCACCAATTTTTATTTGTGATAATACCTTTCGTTTTGTCTTAGTCGTAATTGTTAATGATTGTATTATTGGGTCAATAAACTGATCGTATATTTCTTTACCTCTTTCTTAGACCTTTTAGCTTTATCAATTAAATTCCCAATCCTTGTTGTCAAACCTATCCAGTCTTTTCCTTGATAGTTTTTCTGGTCTTTGTGGTGGTGATCTGCGGTGTTGAAAAGTATATCTAGGCATGGATAACTTCATTTGCATCAATTAATTTTAGTTCTGTCGACATTCATGTAGAACCTTGTTGTGTTGTTGCTAAGCTGACGAAAAGAAGACACAAAGCTATTAAACTGTTTTGGATTTGTTGTCGTCGTTGAGTTTGTTATGTTGTGAGAAAGCTTCAATCAAGGTATGGGGTGAGAGAGAAGAGTTCAAGATCATGAGTGTAAATTAACTGAGATGAACGAGAAAGTTGTATTTCCCAAAATTCATCTGGGGCTCGTCGCGACAGCTGTAGCCGTTTGAGAGAATAATTAAATTAATGTGCAAATTTTGAAGTGTGAGGTTAAAAGAGGATTAGAAACTTTATTAAGGTGTTACTTGATTTAAATTATGTTGATTGTGTGGTAATTGATATTATCGATAAATTTGATGATATATTCATGATTTGTTGCAACTACTTGATTTATTGAATTGTTTGATGATGATATAATTGTGAGGTGGTGATATACTTGCATGAATGGTGTGATGTGAAATTATATGATCCTGGTGTATGATTGTTGATAGTGATGTATAGATTCCTAATTACCTCATTAGACATTAGATAATAAAATAAAATAGAGATAGTTCCTATTTATGCTGCAGACGGTGTTTCCAAAGGGTATCTTAGACCAACGAGGGGAAAGATTAGATGTCAACGTTGAGTTAATATTTTGACTGTTTACTGTTGTCTAATGTGTTTTGGTGATCTTAAGATTATTCCATTATCTATTGGTGAGTACAATTTTGACATTATGTAGAGAAATATAAAGTTTTTATTATCGGAATGGGAATGATGTTAAAAGGTGATATAGAAGGATAGTTCATGATAGTTGACGATGACAAAGGTAATTCCTTAGAATAATAAAGAGTTTAAGTTTGAAATTAGAGAGTGTATGACTAAAATCAACCCAAAATACGGCGACGGTGGTTTATGACAATTGATTATATTAAGGTCATTGAGAATAGGAAGATAAGACCTTAAAATGTAATGAAGTTTAGTTTTAAAAATGAAAGACGTCATAAGGAATGATAATAGTGAGGTAAAATCTTAAACTAAAAATGAAGAACAGGGTAACCAATGAGTTGAATATTATGAGTGTAAAGAGATGACGAGCTGTATATTGTGCAATGGTGAGGAATGTTGATGAGATATAATATGTAGATTCTAGTAATGAATTGGTGAGTGAAGTATGTAGATTTTGGTGATGTAACAATGAGAAAAATATGTAGTATGGCGAGGTAAATGATGAGTAAAACATGTAAATTCTGGTGACAATGATGATGAGCAAACCTTATAAATTCTGGTGACGATATTGATGAGAAAATCATATAAATTCTGGCGACGATAATGATGAGCAAAACATATAAATTCTGGTGATGTTATTGGTGAGTAAATATGTAAATTTTGTGGTGTTGTATTTGATGAGTTTATCCATGCATCATATCATGATTATGATTCTGGTGACGTGTATGTTCAATAACATAACTTTGGCATACAATTTTGGTGAGTAAAGACTGGTACCGGCATGCATATAAGTGTTAGGAAAGAGTTGCATATTTGCATATACATGATGATGCTTTGTAATTTGGTGACGTCATAAATGATGTGTAATGGTTGATGTTTAAATCGGTGAGTGCTGTGAATGATGTTGATTACCTCGTGAGATTATGTTCTTGATTGTCTTGAATGCCATTGTGACTATTTTTACCATTGTTTGGATTATGACTATTCATAATATGAATGTGTTTTTTTTCACCCCGTGGGCCTATGTTTTCTTTTACTGTTTTGATTGTTATTGGTGACTAACTGTTTTGTGACTATTTTGGAATTTGAATTGTGACATTGTGTTTGAGAAGATTTATGTTTCTTATGTTGTAATGATATTTTTTTTTTAGTAATATGGATTGAGCTGATATAGTATACTCTTCAAGGTTTTGAATATTATGTTTGTGATGTAATACATTTTTGACTTAATTGCTTACATGTTCTTCTCATTTATTTTATACTATTACATGTTCTCGAAACTCAACCTTTCGTTGTTTGTGCTTGCTAGCTTGGCCGTGCAGTTGCGAAATCGTAGTTCCATAGGTTATGAGTCTTGGAGTCAAGTACATGCCTCCAATGAAGACTTGTCTTGTTTCGTCTGTTAATTTGGGAAAAACTCTAACGGTGACACTAGGAAAGGGACATGCTTACTTATTTAGTTTTGTACGAGAAAACCATTTTCTATGATGTAAAAGAAAGTATTTTCATAAGAAAAGAATTCAATGGTAATATTATTGTTATTTTCAAGGAGGTCAAATGTGTATCATGTTTGTCATGAGTCAATGTGGTATCCTAAATCTTGTGGAAGATAGTTTATATTAATAGAAAGGTTTTTATTTGACACTCACCGATGCGAATCAAACTATATTTTTGAATAAATAATAGTAATAATTATTTTTGGGATCTAGGATGTCACACCAATGGCATCTAATAGTTGTCAACCATAATATCATTTAAGGAAACAACCATCTAATCTTATAATGGATCTGCAATGCTTGAAACTTACTTCAGATCCCATAAAAAATATAAACCCTCTGAAAATGAGGACACAAAGGTCCCTTACAGTCCTCTAAATCTCCCCCATCACCTTGAAATGGTTGAGTGGTTAATTTCACAGTTGAGCCACAATTCAACCTAAGTAGTTCATGGCAGTAATCATACATTCTAGTGTATTGGTCCATGAATGACCAATCAACTATATTAATTACATAACACCTACTCGTGTATGTATCTGTCTTATTTATACCAACATTCCATTTGTAAGAGAGGGTTCATGATTAGTAGCAAGCTCGAAGAGGTCAATTTGAGGACAGAGTTTAGGATTAGTAGTGGGTTCAATTTTGGTAGAATGCTCAATCTGAGTAGTAGTTTGACCAAAATTATCATCTAAAGAAATTTATATGACTTTATGCTAATAAATTTGATATGCTTCTTGAATTCAACGGATTAGTGAAGATATTAATTGTCAACTTTCTTCCCAGGGTATCTTTGCACATTATGTTTCCCATGGATGATCATTCTTACAAATGACTCTAATCCTTTTTCCTATCATTCTTTTTAAATCTCAAGTTTATTCAAGAATGTAAAACATATGTCATAATTCCCTCTTGACATTCTTGTTTAGACACATAGAAAGTTCAAGTTGTTTTGGCTTACTAGACTCACAAATAACACCAACAGAGACATCACCGTCTTCTAGCACAACACTTGAATTATCAAATTTTCCAGCAACAGGTTTTTTCTTTGGCCTTCCTCTCTTATTTTTGGGTTTACTTCCACTAGCAGACTATGAGTTCCTGTCAGTCGTGATAGATTCTCCAATTTGGATAGGTTAAATAGTTGAGACAAGTACCTCAATTTGGACAATATGTTCTATATGAGGTATAGTTTTATTTTGAAGAGAGGGTTCATGATTAGTAGCAAGTTCGAAGGGGACAATTTGAGGAGAGGGTTCATGATTAGTAGTAGGTTTAATTTTGGCATAAGGCTCAATTTAGGTAGCAGTTTGACCAAAATTATCATCTAAACCAATTTATTCTTATGACTCATCAAAATTTATGTCAAGTGCATTATCCTCATTGTCCCCTCTTAATTTTGTATCAATATTATTTAGCTTCTTAAAAAAAATAAAAATTGTATCAATAGTTTCAGTTTCATCATCAATTCTCACACTAATATCCTTTATTCCACTGGGCCTTAATTCATCCCTATTCTTGGCATCAGATGTATTAATCTCAGTAGAGAGCCTCATTTTCATTATACACCCCATTTTTCTCATCAACCCCGCTTTTATTAATGGACCCACTTTCCTTATCCATTACATTACAAAGCTCATTATCCTTCTTACTTTCCACTACATTTGACCTTTCTACAAAATACTCTAGTGAAGGATATTCCTCAGTAATTGGTTGTGACAGTGAGTGTAGAACACACATATGGACTTTGCCAAACATGTTACCAGTGTGTTATCCTCTCTGTACCTGAATCATCTTGTAGTCTAACCATCTCATTCACATCTTTTGGGTCATAGAAGCCCATGTCTTTCAACTCATCAAGTACTTGAAAATAACACCAAAAATCAGGATCATTATACCAAATATCCTTAAGCCCCTTGTAATATAGATGGTGAAGTTGACCAAAAGAAATCCCATGATGTACCACAACTTCAATTTTTCTCTCCATCAATTACAAATCAGAAAATAACATATCATAATAAACAAATTAGACAACACTATATAAAATTCGCAACATGCATATAAAGCTCATAACAGAAAACAGACAGAAAAATAAACTTAATAATAGACGAATTTCAACATCACATAAATGTCAAGATGATCGTTGTTGTAGAAGGAAACTTCACAAACTTGAATCGTCATTCATTACTTGCAATTGCGCACATAAAACTTCAATGTTTCATCTCTTCGCTTTTCTCCCTCCGTGCTTTCATTTTTGAGAAATATGAAGAAATAAAAGTTTCTCTCTCTGTAAATCTCTCAAAAACTCTCGTACCATTTAGTTATGCCACCTCACAACCCTATCACAAACCCATACATGCCATGTCAGCATCCACGCATGCCCAATTAATGTTTTTGAATTAAACTGACAAAATGAATTTATTTGGTGGACGGAGGAAACTTATGAGACCTACAATTAGGAGTGTAACAATTCGGTTTGGATCGGTTTCAGTCAATAATATGCCCGGACCTATGAAATCTACATCAGTTTGGTTTTCAATATTTTTCAAAAACGCAATTGAACCAAACTGATTGGTTTGGTTGATCGGTTTGTTTGAAAATACAGTTAAAAAACATATTTTTATTCCAAAGATGAGTTTCATATTCCAAGTTCTCTGATACTCAATTTTTATTCACCTGCTATTTTGTCAGGAAGAAGAAAACCCAAAATTGAGCGAAGAATGGATAATATGCGAAAGTGCGCTACTGAGAATATAAATGAGGATAACTTTATATCTTACACGCATGAACAAACTTCCTTTTATAAGCAAAATAATCCAATAAAAGTCGTATGTGGAACACATCAAAGCTTGCATAATAATAGGGCAACAATAGTAACGTTATTTCATAAAGATAAACGTGATAGATACACACCTTCTTTGAATCGGTAAAAATGTAGCATGACTCAAAGAATTTCAGTGGTTGAGATAGATTAATATAGTGGCAAATGGTCGAAATCATGAATAAAGATGCAAAATAACTTTTGAAATATAATAAAAATTCTATAAAAAAAGGTTAAATATGTTTTTAGTCTCTATAAATATAGTCAATTTCGTTTTTAATCCTCATAAAAAAATTTGACAGGTTTTGGTCCCTATAAATTTTTTCAGCACAAAGTTTCAGTCCCTGTTAAATTAAATTTTGTTTAATTATGCTTAAATTTTTTAATTATTTTTTACATACTTGTTTAAAACATTATAAAAATTTCATCCGCAATAAGTTAGCTCAAAATTTCATTTTTAGGTTCAAATTTTCATTAGTTTTATCTTGAAATTTTAGCATTTTAAAAATTCACAATTAATTCATTAAACCTTTAAAAATCTATTTTTTTTATAAAAGAGATTATTATAAAGTCATCAACATGCATTTTAAAATATAAAAGTTTAAGTATAATTAAATAAATTTTAAGTTAACAGGGACTAACACATACTATTAGTCCTTGCAAAATTAAAACTTATTGAATTTTCCTTAAAATTTAAAAAATTTAATAGATTTTTTACATACTAATTTAGAACATTAGAGAAAGAACCTCCGCAAAAAAGTAGCTCAAAATTTTATTGTTAGGTCCAAATTTTCATTAATTTATACTTTAATCTTGAAAATTTGGCTTTAGAAAAGTTCATATTTAATTCAATACATGTTAAAAACCTAAATTATTTTATAAAATAGTTTCTTATGATGTTCTTAACATGTCTGTAAAAAATCATTAAAAATTTTAAAAGTTGGAGAATAATTAAACAAATTTTATTTTAATAGGGACTAAAATTATGTGCTGAAATTATTTTATAGGGACCAAAACCTATCACTTTAATTTATGAGGACTAAACACGAAATTCGATAAATTTATAAGGACTAAAAACATATTTAACAAAAGAAAACAACAGTAAGTGAATGGACTAAGTAGTATTAGTTGAATGTTCATTTCAGTCAGTTTTTTCGGTTTGGTTTTATTTGGATTTTCTGTTTCATCGATTTTATTCGAACCACTTACACCCTTCTAACCTGAATAAGCTAATAATACCGATTCTCACTTTTTTCTTCAATAATTAAGTCTCTTTTGTTATTTTTTTAAAAAAATGTTTCCTTACATAAAAAAAATTAAATCAAATAAGTATATTTTCCAAATTATGTTAATTCTAGATATAGTTTTCATTTATATTAATACTAAATATATATTTATTTATATTAATACTAAATAAATTTTATATTTCCAAAAAAAATACATTTTATATTTAATTATCTTTTTTAGGGTGGTATTGGCATGAGACTTGAGAGTGTGCTCTTCCTGAAGGTCGCATGATCGATTCTCTCTGGTGTCAATTTGGATGAACTAATCTAGCTTAAAAAAATTTATATTTTTTTGGTACAATAATTAATTATCTTTTACTTTTCAGGTCCTTAACAAATACATCATCCCGTCATTATTATAAGCAGAAATGAACATTTTAAATTCATTCATTAAATGATGTATGTAGTATATAATAAAGACCATATACATCATTAATTGATGATAATTTTTTTATCGGTATCCTCGATGGTAAAATAACGCCCACTCCGCTGCACGCTTCTGCTTTACACCAATTTTTGTGTTGGCCATATTGTGCTGCTATTCGAGATTGTGGATAACAATGTTTACAAATTGGAATTGAGGGAGGACACTCCATCAGGAATTTGAACCTTGATTCATTTGAGAGCCTAATCCCTTCCTTATTTCTTCATGACTCATCATAGCTAATTTTTTTTTTTGTTGATATTTTATTGCATAAAATCAATTAATTTGAATAGTTACACTTTTCATTTATATTAATACAAATATTAATGCATTTTTTTGGTCAAAATACATTTTCTATTTATGTTAATATTAATTATCTTTTACTTTTGATTTATACTAATACTAAATATTTTTTTTTTCAAAAACAATATTTTTTCTAATGCTTACTCAAATCATTAATTAATAATATATTTAATATTTAATCAATAATATATTTTTTTATTACTGATGTCTTAGTCGCTAAAACAACGTCCGTTCCATTCCGCAATTCCGTTCCGCGCCAATTTTTGGATTGCCCGCGCATTATATGATATTAATAAATAAAAATAGATGGAGTACCTCTCCATCCGCGCATTATACTCAATGATTTATTTTTTGAAATGAACGTGAAAATATAGAGATTAATACATCGAGTCCGTCGAGATACAACCTAACATTTGCGAAATTATTGCAATTTATTACATATCTTCTTTTTTACAATTTATTGTAGTATGTGACGCCAGTGGTATTCATACTCAACGACATATTTTTTAAAATGAATCGTGTAATTGCAAAGATTAATCCATCGAATTCGTCGAGATACAACCTAACATTTGCAACAATTATATGTGATTAATGAGAGCCTAATCTCTTCCTGATTTCTTCATGACTCATCATAGCTAATTTTTTAATTTATTTTTGATATTTTATTGCATAAATTCAATTAATTTGAATTGGTACATTTTTCATTTATATTAATACTAAATATTAATGCATTTTTTGGTCAATTGTTAAAAAAAAAGCATTTTTCGGTCAAAAATATTTCTCTATTTATGTTAATATTATAAATCAATTAATTATTTTTACTTTTCATTTATACTAATACTAAATATTTTTTTTTTCTTTCAACTTTTTCATGCTTTCTCAACTCATTAATTAATAATAGATTTAATATTTAATTAATAGTATATTTTTTATTATTTTTATCTGCGTCACTAAAACAACGTCCGCTCCTTTCCGTAATTCTGTTCCGCGCCAATTTTCGGATTGCCCGCGCTATATATGATATTAATAACCGTATTTATTATAAATAGAAATAGACGGAGTAGCTTTCGGTCATAATTTGAGCCTTGATTTAAGTGAAAGTCTAATTCCTCTGCGTTTTCTTCATGAATCATCGTAATCATTAAACACGATAATAGCTACATCGATTAGTTGGAGAAAGAAATTATTGCAATTTATTACATATTTTCATCTTTACAATTTATTGTAGTTAAACGATGCCGGTGGTATTCATACTCAACGATGAATTGTGTAACTGCAAAGATTAATCCATCAAATTCGTCGAAATACAACCTAAAATTTACGAAATTATTGCAATTTATTACATATCTTCATTTTTACAATTTATTGTAATATGTGTCGCCGGTGGTTTTCATACTCGATTATATTTATTTTTTTGAAATGAATCGTGTAACTGCAGAGATTAATCCGCCGACTTAGTCGGGATACAACCTAACATTTGCAACACTTACATGTGATCATCTGTCTCTTTAAATATCCTTGTCTTCCATATGGTTTTTCTCTTTCTCTCTCTATTCACTTTTTGTGTGATGAAACTTATAATGCGACTTCTTGCAGCACTTCACTGACAACACTCAACTCACCAAGTTCCATAATTCCATCCACTTTTTCCCGAGAAAATTCCCAGATTTTCTCGCTGTTCTCTCTCTCACACACATTCTGACAACTTTCATCATCTGCACTCAAATTCATACATAAAGGTTCCATTTTTATTTCTTCTCTTGAAATTGGGTCCTACCCTCTTTGTTGATTTTGCTTAATTTTGTGTTTTCATGGTTTTAGCAGTGTTTTTGTATCATGGGGTGGTGATTTAAGGTTTGATCCAAGGAGCTTCTTGTATGCTTCTTGTATGCTTCTTGTTTTGTTGTACAATTGTGAAAAAGATGATGTTGAATTTTTTTTATTTAATTGTGAAAGTTGACGTAATTGTTTGTGTAATTGTGATAGTTGATGTTAATTTTTGTTTAAAATTGAAAGTTGATGATAATTTTTGTGAAAGTTGATGATGGTTTTTGTGTAATTGGTGAAGTTTGATGTTAGTTTTTGTGAAAGTTGATGATAATTTTTGTATAATTGTGAAAGTTAATGTTAATTTTTGTGTAATTGTGAAAAGATGGTTAGAATTTAAGGGAATCAGAAGTGAAAGAAATAGAATTTGGGATTTAAGTTGTTGAAATTTAGTCTATGAAAATGAGAGAGAAAATTGTTTGGAATTTAATTACTTTTTTATTATGTTTGATTTTCCTGTTTAAAGGCATCTACAATTATGATTGATTTTCATGTTTAGAGGCTTCTTAAACTAAATTTTGTTTCTTTGCAGAGAATACCATTATACCACAAGTTTCTTTGAGGTTGGGTTTGTCAGTATGAAGCCAACTTTGGGTCAAGCTCAAAGTAATTGGGAAGCTGACAAAATGTATGTTACTCATGAATTTGTTTTTGATTTCTGTGTTTGATCATGGTTTATTTGATTTTGGTTTTGAGGATCGTGTTATGTTGATGTTCATATGTTTGTCTTGTTATGCTTCAGGCTTGATGTTTATATTCATGATTATTTTCTCAAAAGAAGGTTGCACAACACTGCGAAAGCTTTTATGGCAGAAGGAAAGGTTTCAACTGATCCAGTAGGTAAGAAACTAACAACTGAGATTTTTCACCATTCTCTATGTTATGTTAATGTGTTGTAAAGAATTAGGTTAAATTGGTTGTTTATCATTAGTTTATCGCTAGTCCAGTTCATTGTTTTAGGATGGTTGTTTTTTTGTTAAAGCTGAAAGTGGTGACACAATTGAGTATATAGTGAGTTGTTTTTTTTTGTTTTGTTTGTGTTTGATAGCAATTGATGCACCTGGAGGATTTCTTTTTGAGTGGTGGTCCGTCTTTTGGGATATATTCATCTCGAGAACAAATGAGAAGCATTCTGAGGCTGCTGCATCTTACATTGAGGTGATCTTATCATGTAACATCTGTATTTTTTTTCCCTAGAGTATGTTTAGAGGGGAGGACTTATTTTTCTTTTCTAGCTTAAAGAAGCTATAAAATGTTTTTAAAAATAAATTAAGTGTGATTGAAATGTTATATGATCATCTATCATATTATTCTTTAAAATTTTTCAAAATCTCACATATATATACGTAGTCCTCCAAAACGCTGCATCCATATATATAGCCTTAGTTATTTTAAATATTGGAAGGCGAGCCTTGCCGCAACGTTAAGGTTTCTACCTAGTGAGTGGAGGTTATGGTTTCAAATCTATGAAACAATATCTCCGTCTGTTGGGGGGTAAGGCTACATACGGCTAACCTCTCCAGACTCCACTTGGCGGAAACCTCGTGCACTTGGCCGCTTTTAGTGCTTTAAATATTGGTTGGTAGTTAACCGGATCTTATGTATGGATTTGTATGTCGGTAGACCCAGCAGACGAAGGCCAGAGAACAGCTTCAAATGCAGCAATTGCAACTGATGCAACAGCGCAATGCACAATTACAACGAAGAGATCCTAATCATCCTGGACTGGGTGGTTCTTTGAACCCCATGAACTCTGAAGGTATGTTGGGGCAGCCACCAGCAAGTGCATTGGCCATGAGAATGTATGAAGAACGAATGAAACACCCTCATTCAATGGATTCAGATGTATCTCCCAATCTTATTGATGCAAATAGAATGGCTCTTCTCAAATCAGCAACAAGTCATCAAGGGTAACTAAATTTTCTTTTCTTTATAGATTATAGTTACAGTTGGCGAAAAAGTATCACAATTAGCTTGATCTATGAATTGAACTGCTAATAATTTGAGTTATTTTCTGTCTCAGTCAGCTGGTTCATGGTAATTCTGGGAATATGTCTGCGGCATTGCAGCAGATGCAGGCACGATCTGCTTTGAACACTGTAACTACTTAAACCATATGCTTAATTAGATATTGCACATGTTTTATTTTTATTTTGAATTCTATCAATTTTATCCATTACTATGATAAGAAAGTTGATAAATTAATTTCACAGGACATCAAAGGAGAAATTAACATTGGTGCAAGTCCCAAGAATTTTCCCATGGATTCATCAGTTTATCGGCAATCAATTTTACAATCGAAATCTGGGTTAGGCAGTGCAGGTATTATTACTCTGCCCCCCCTCATGTTATTACTTCAAATTTCCACTTTTTATGGTCAAGGGATAGTGTTTATGGTTCCATCTTTGTGCGTGTGTGTGTGATGGTTTAGAGAGACTGAGTGTTATTTAATGCAGCCTTCTATCTTTTATGTGGTAAAAATAAAAGACATTCTTTTCTGTTGATTTTCTTGATAATCTATTTTGGTAAAAGTGTAAAATTATACTCCCTCCGTCCCATAATAATTGCCACATTTTAAATATATATTTTTTCCTGAAATGAATACCGCTTTCAATTTTCATTGCAATATTAATTTGTTTTTTCCAAATTGTACTTCCATATTAATATGATGTGCGTCACACCTAAGTCAATATCTCCCACTTTGCATTTCTGATAATGGTGAATACACCACCAGTACTTTTTTTTCTTGAACAAGAATACACTACCCAAACTTGATAAGGTTAATTGGTAAAATTACTATTTTCTTTCTTTTATTTATAGTTCTTTCTTAACATGTGTGAAATAAGCAAATATTACAATCATTGTGGGAAGGAGGGAGTAATTTCCAATATCATATTCTTCAGCAATGAAGTAAACTCTTTATAGTACGATTTTTGTAACCTTGTAACTGATGCGACTTTTATGGCATTTGTAATGTTGGTTTCATTGAAGTTCGATGTTGATTTTTTGCAGCGATATTCCTCATGGTTTTTACGTTTAGTGTATAGTTTCAGTTATGGTGAATCCATTTTTCTTATTGTTTATTTAATTATCTTTCAGGATTAAATCAAGGAGTTACAAGTCTTCCATTGAAGGGATGGCCTCTAACTGTGAGTAGAAATGTTATCCTCATCGTTGTTTCTCTAAATTTGTTAAACTTTTTGCGAGAGAAATATGACCTATCCCTTTTTAACAGGGAATTGATCAACTAAGACCTGGTTTGGGTGTGCAAGTTCCGAAGCCTAATTTAACAACACAGAACCAATATCTTTTGGCATCACAACAACAACAGGTCTTGGCACAGGCTCAGGCACAACAAAACAGCCTTGGAAATTCTAATTATGGTGATATGGATCCACGCAGACTTTCTGGTCTTCCTCGAGGTAGCTTAAATGCAAAGGATGGTCAATCTAACAGGAATGATGGATCTATTTCCTCCCAAATGCAATCAGGTTCACCTAAGGTTAGACTGCCTCTTCAAATATTAAAAGTATATCAATTATCAAAATCAATGCTTGGTTAACATTCATAATATCTTTAAATTTAATGCACATCATTTGCATATATAAAGAAAATGTGTTGAACAATATGCGGGAAATTCAATTGATATAGTCAGTTATGTGGCTGCTTTTTTCTTAGTAGTTAGTGGCGGTTTTTTTCTCTCAATGAGTGAACAATTTGTTCATTCTCCACATGCTCCCGCTTTTGCACAGGCTGCACTCCATGCACGTAATCACTTACGGAACTTTAAGAATAGACTTATATAAATTTAGCTGAAGTTTGTTGAATTGCTTGAGTGAGAGCACTAAGCAACCTTGAACTTGATATGTGCAAAAAAAATTCCCTTTCAGTGACACACACACACACACGCACGTAAGTACACAAGAAACTTTTGTGTCACCAAGGGGTCCCAATATGCTAATATCTTATTTCCTTCATGCTTGCTATTGATTTAGAAAGATGTATCTATGTAGTAGCGTTGTTCTTCTTACAAATCAAATAAATAAGTAAGAAAAACGTGCTTGAGATGTATATTTAGCATTTTTGTCTGTCTGTGATAAGTAAGTCATATAAATCAGTTCTAAGATAGTAAATGTTTACGTTATTCTATTCTTTTTTGTATATTACAAATAGCAACAGATTATGATCTTGGAGGTCAATTCTGAAATATTGAATTTTTTTATCTTCAATTGTTGTCATACAGATGAAGATGGCCCAGTCACAACAATCATTGTCTCAGCAGCAAGAGCAATTGCAGCAGCATCAACTGCAGCAGGTTGTGCTTAGATGTCTCTGCTTTTTTCTCCTTTTTTCCCCTTTTCTTTGTATGGAATGAAACCAGATGAACATGTAACTTTTGAGAGACCTACATTCGATATGATATGATCTAAAATGTGCTTGAAAGTGGGTTGCATCACTCTCATACAAGTCAGTTTTGTAGGGTTGTGTTAGTACCAACCCAAATTTTAAGATGTTAGTATCAAAGCCAATCCTAGATCTGAGAAGCGTGGTTATGTTAGTATAGTAATATTATACTTCCTTAGTACATTATATGCTGCTGCTGCTCCTGCTCCTATTAGATTCATTTGCATCAATTCAATTTTATTATCCTTCTCTTCCTCCTCAAATTTGTTTCACGGCTAATTAACACATTTTTTTTTTTAAATTGCAAATATTAGTACTAATGTTACTGTTATGTTGGGAATGGAGATCAAATTATCTTCCTCCTTATCACTCCACTCCTCAACTCTCCCCATCCCAATGACCAATCTAGCCATATAATTAACATATTATATCTGCTTTGTCATCAGAGTAACAGAAAAAGAAAGCAAGCTTCTTCTTCTGGAGCTGCCAATAGCACTGGTACTGGAAACACAGCTGGTCCTTCACCTAATTCACCGTCATCAACACACACACCTGGTGATGTATTAAATACAGCAAGCAGCATGCAACATGCTAACAATGTGCAAAAGAGCATGATGATGTATGGTACAGAAGCAACAGGAGGACTTGGATCATCTTCAAATTTACTTGTAAGCTTTATTAAATTTAGTTTGCATGTTTGTGTTTATCATACAAATGACAATGCATAGATATTTGATTTGGTTTAAGTTTTATAATCATGATTGTTGACTTGTATGTCATACTTTTCATATTTTGTATTTGTAGCTTTCTGATCTATACATTCAATTCAGTTATAAGTAAAGAACCATCCTCTTTTCTTTCATTAATCTTGATGTAAACGTCGGAGTAACTGTTTGCCGCAATGTTGACTTTATAAGTTAAACAAATTATCATGTTTCTGAGTTCTGACACTATCATTTCATAAACCAGGATGATATAGATCGATTTGGAGATGTTGGTGCTTTAGATGATAATGTGGAGTCCTTTCTATCAAATGATGCAGGAGATGGTGGAAATCTCTATGCAACAGTAAAACAAAGCCCGGCTGAGGAACAAAAAGAATCTTCAAAAAGTAAGCTTTATATGTGTGTCTTTCTTCTCTGTTTGCTAAGTATTATGGGAATGTATGATTCAGCACACTTTTGTTTCAGCTTTCACCTTTGCTGAATTTAGCTGCATAAGAACAAGGAACATAGTTACTTCTTGTCACTTTTCATCAGATGGAAAGTTGCTTGCCAGTGCTGGAGAAGACAAAAAGGTAATTCACTTGCATATTCAAGGAACACCGGCGGTTTGAATTATAACTTTTGTACTCTTCATCTGAAAAATAGCTTTTAAATTATTTTCTACTCTATAATGCCTTTCTCTTAGTTTTGAATTGGTATAATATTGTGATCCCAAGCATCACCCTTTGGTAACATTTTCTACTAAACTTTATAGCAGAAGTATTTTAATTTTTTAATCTCATGAGTTATCTCATTCTAGAATTTGCTATTCTTTCATATATTATTAGCCGTTTTTGTATACTTAAAACAAAGTGAATCAACGACAGGTTTTCTTAGAGCAACATTTCAGATGATACTATTTTTAACTTCTAGAAAAGCACTAAACTAGTTTTTATGAGATTTTTGCTTTTATTTCCCAAAGAACTGGCATAAACAAATAGGCCTTATATAAATATTAGGCTAATCATGATTGATTTAATTATGCATATAATGATGTTTTATTTTCCGTAATCTTAATTTTAATTATCTAAACAACTACTGTGAGCATAATTTCATTCAGTTTATAAATTCTAATTGTTGTATACCTTACTTTTTCTGGGAGCATGTATCAGGTTACCCTGTGGAATATGGACTCTTTACGGACAGAGAGCACTCCTGAAGAACACAAATTAGTTATTACAGATGTCCGTTTTAGACCAAATTCATCTCAGTTGGCGACGGCTTCATGTGACAAATCTGTGCGGTTATGGGATGCAGCCAATGTAACATAACAATCTTTTCTCAATTTACCTATTAGTTATTTGTAACTTGTACATCTGATGTTTAAAGCATGCAACCATCTTTCACAATTATATGCACAAAATACGATTTACCCTTTTTCTCTTTCTTTCCTTGCAGCCAACCTATTGTGTTCAAGAATATAGCGGGCACAGTTCAGCTATTATGTCCCTTGATTTCCACCCTAAGAAGACTGATATTTTCTGCTTCTGTGATAATGAAAACGAAATTCGGTACTATAACATTACTTCATCCTCGTGTAACCGTGTATCCAAGGTTGGTCAAACAAATGCATTCTGTCATATGTTTTTTCAACAATTTTATGCGTCCCTAATATTCATCACAATTGATGTTTCAGGGAGGTAATGCAAAAGTGAGGTTTCAGCCTGGATCGGGACAGTTACTTGCTGCAGCTTGTGATAAAGTAGTGTCTATTTTTGATGTTGAAACTGACAGACAAATTTACTCACTCCAGGTAAAATCTACTGTATACTTGGTTATCTATATCTATAATATAGTATAATATAATTATATAAACAAAGATCAAAGTATATATTTAATGCTTATGAAGGTAGAGATATATTTGAAATGCTTTCTTCATATATTGATTGTCACTCATGTTATGGAAGTTTCTTGTCCTAAGCTTTGGATGGAGTTTGTTCCATTCTCTCTTTGCCTATTTCCAGTTTTCTTGCTCTATAAAGCAATTGTGTTCTTTTTCATTTCAAGGTTTTTATCTTCGTGGATTTTGTTATCAAATACTTTGTCTTTGTAGGGTCATCCTGAACCGGTGAACAATATTTGCTGGGATACTACTGGAGATATGCTGGCATCTATTAGTCCAAATTTGGTGAAGATATGGAATTTGACCTCAGGAGAATGCGTTCAGGAGCTCAACTCTACTGGGAACCAGTTTTATTCTGGTCTTTTTCATCCAAGCTATGCAACTTTATTAGTAGTCGGAGGGATTTCGGTAAGTGTTTTAATTTAATGAAATGTTATTTTTCACTACATAAAGTTCACGAAAGTGTCACAAACAGTAAAATGACCAATAAGGACTTCATGCATCACACTTCTTAACTCCTATACCCCTTTATCTTTGCTTTTACCTTTGCTTCATTTAACATGAACCCAAAGGTATTATGAAATTTTTACATCTGAAATCATCAAAAGGGAAAAACAAATATGTAATAAATGTAGCCCCAACACTTCAAATTGAAGGCATGTATGATGTCCGACACAACACTGATGCATGCAGTTTCATTTGATGACTTACATTTTTTCAAATTATTACTGATATCTACGTGTCAGTGTAGATGTCGTGTCTGGTGGTAGTGTATATGCGCGCGATTCATTGGTTTCTAATATACTGTTTTTTTTTTGTTGTTTTTTCTGTTGGTGTGCAGTCCTTAGAGCTGTGGAACATGTCTGAGAACAAAAGCATGACAATTCCTGCACATGAGAATGTGATTTCTTCTTTGGCTGAGTGTGCTGCTACTGGAATGGTTGCCTCTGCCAGTCGTGACAACTGTGTAAAGTTGTGGAAATAATTCTCACATTTTATGATCTAATATCTCATATATTCTTTTTTTACTCTTTATTCTGAAAGAATTCAGAGATTTTTATTCAAAGCAAAAAGTATTCAGAGACCTTTACAAATAGTATGAAATAAGGTATACTAATAGAACATAAAACAATTTTTGTATTGTTGTACTAGTAGGATACCCGTGCATGAGCACGATATTTATAATCTACAATCTACAAACTTGAGTTATTCTACAATCTGCAATCTACAATACAATGTTTATTTTTATGGATTATTACGCAATTTTTCCAATTTTTTTGCATGGGTCCTTTTAAGTTATTTTTATTTCATAATCGATCCTTTAAGTACCCAAATATGTACACCGTGATTATCATATTCTTTTTTATAATCTGTTAAACACAGATATGTCCTCAATAGAACCCACCTTTGGGGTAGATTAATTGCTTATTGTGTGAGATAATTTGATTAGTTAGTGTGATTATATATATGTTAGTATCCCCGTATGGTAATGCATGTATGTGTTCATGTTCAATCTTGCCTTACTGATTTTGAAAATTTGATGTTTCTTTAATTTTGTCTATGCTGTCAATTTGACTTAGCCAGCATTTTCTGGCTTAGCGAGAACTCGCTTAACCAGCTTTTTGTGGCTTAGCGAGGGCGCTGAGGTGACAACTCCAAATTAGCAAATTAATATTTAAGTTTTATTTCTTGTGTTTGTACTTTTAAGTCCCAAATAATTTTTTTTAAGAGGTTATTCTTTCTCTTCACCAGAGAAGAAATTGAAGAACCAATCTAAAATTATATTTTGTAATTTTTTTTAAAAAATTAAACCCATTAAATCAGAATTATTTAGAGTTCTTCAACCCATTCAAAATTGGATTAATAAAACCACATTCTTTGCCTATACATTCTTCCTATACATTCTTCCATAAGAACATTCCATCTTTCTCCACTCAGAACCCCATTTCTCAAACACTTCAAAATCACACATTTTCTTTTGCTCTAGATCCCTATTATCTTCAAACCCTTAACAAATGGACCACTTCAAAAGAATTCAGCTCTTTAGATCACCATAGTTGCTCACCAAATGTCCATTTTGGGTTTAACATAAGAAAATTTAAGACTCTGTTTGAGAGTTTTGAAGGGATGGGAGGGTTTATAGAGAAAGGATGGAAAAAGTGGAAAGAATGACGAGATTTGGGGGTTTAGTTTACATCGTAATACAAAATTCCTATAATTTGGGGAACTATAAAATTGTGTTGGATGAGAAGTTTAGAAGGTTTGGGTAAGTATTTCAATTTCAATTTCAATTTATTTGTTATGATACTTTCAAAGTTAAAAATACATTAATCACGAGTATTAATTTATCATTCTCTACGAAACCACTTTTTCAAAAAAATTCAATTTTTTTCTTTTGAACTAACAATTATTGTTCAGCTTTTATTTATCTTTCGATCGAACTCTGAATTTATTATACATTTTTCCCCTATAAAAATGAAACGAGGAAGGGGGATCATTTAAAGTTTGACTCCAAATTTTGGATTACCATAACTCATTCCTCTATTAACAAGAACACACATAAAAAAAACTCTAAAAATATTTGACGATTTTGACATGATTTGATTGGATGCAAAACTAATTTTGTTTATATGAGCTTGAAAATTAATTTTTTTAGAGAAAATCTTTCATGAACACAACCACAAATCAATACTATTTGAACACACTCATATAAAACTATCAAAATTAAATAAAAAGTATTCAGTCACATCAATTGATATATTGTAATTTTATTTTCCTTTAATTTTTTCTTGATTTTGTGTGTGCCAAATATTTTATTGAACACACTCATATAAAACTATCAAAATTAAATAAAAAGTATTCAGTCACATCAATTGATATATTGTAATTTTATTTTCCTTTAATTTTTTCTTGATTTTGTGTGTGCCAAATATTTTTATTAAGGTTTGTGCCCGATCAAGTGTGCCTCTTTTTTTATTACTAATATTTTTTTTTTGACAAGAACTATTTTTTAATTTTTTTTTGACAGCTATTTTTTTAAAATTGTTCATTTAGTTAATTAATTATTTTTAGTCTAAACCGAAACTAAACCCTTTCATATTTCCAATGCTAATAGTTAAATCAAATATTAAACATTGAACAACGTTCTTCGTGTACAACTCTTAGATTCCATTCCAAACTCTCTATCTCTGCCTTCAGAAAATGGAGAACACGACATTGAAACACGTTGATCACGATGAACATGAAGAAGAAATCCCCGATTCCTTTTGTTGTTGCGTTTGTCTGTAAGTTTCTCTCACCATCTTTCAATTCCATACGTTTTTTTCCATTCCCTTTTGTGAAACACCCTTTGACATGTTTTTTTTATCAAGGTTCAATCTTTTTCTCCAATTCTTATTTACAATTCAAAAGGGTCATCGAAGATGCCTTTATTATTTTAAAATGATGGCTTATATATTTTTTCATTAGCTTAGTTAATTTGATTGGAAAAATTTGATTTTGTTATTTTTTTGGATCTGAAGTTGATATGCGTGCATGTAAATGTAAATGTTTATATCTTAAATTTGAATTGAATATCGAATTCACTAAAGATAATGCAAATGTAATTAGAATTCAGAAGAGGAAGAACTCATCATTGGTTGGTTTTTTTATCAATTAGAGTTATAATTCATTAATTGTTTATTCATTTTATTTGCATTTCAAACCCGAGTTGTAATGCGACTCATTTGATATTTGTTTTTGGTGCTAACCCTCGCGTTCCTAGGGGAAAGGGGCTAGAAACCCACATGGGTTGGCCTCGTTGTGTAAGCTTTAGACCTTGGACTGCGCTCCTATCGAGGTCTCATGTTTGATTCCTCCAGGTGCCAATTTATGCGTATTAGTCCATATATAGCTTGGTGGGTTTAGTCTCCAGATTAGTTGGTCCTTTAATTAGATACTGCTTTATTTTTTATTTTTTTAAAGTTTGGCCAAGAATTGTTCCACCCAGTAATCGAATTCGGGCTGACGGGCTCTCACGAATGATTTGTCTTTTGGTAGTCTTGCTGGTTGATATGGATTGCCTGTTAATGAATATAGAAATTTTTATTCCAAAGTTAAAAGAATGATGTTGGGTTTGGACATGTTGGTCAAGTGTCATTTTAAGCTAGTTATTGAGCTTCCTTGTTTCTTTATTAAATTATACTTACTGATTTTAACACTACTTTCATCATGCAGGGATCTATTATACAAGCCGATTGTACTATGTAAGACAATGTTATTTTCTTCAAATGCATTGAACGTGTTAGCAGTGTGATGGGTTTTCAGTATTTTTTCCTCCATTTTTGCAGCTTGTGGTCACATGTGCTGTTTCTGGTGTGTACATAAATCAATGAGTGGGGTGCGCGAATCTAAGTGTCCAACTTGTAGGCATCAATACTATCACTTCCCAACAGTCTGCCAATTGCTTCATTTTTTGCTTCTTAAGCTCTATCCTGTTGCTTACAATAGAAGGACCAATCAAACTCTTGGTATGTCTATTTCTCTAACTATATATATGTATGATTTCCGCAGTTTAGCACAAATATGTATACTTACTAGTAATCTCTCGAAGAAATATGTGATATAATTATAATATTTTTAGAATTACTTGTATTAATGAGGAAATAAAAAGTTTACTCTGATCTGATGTAACAAAATCATGCAATTCTACGATACCGTCATACCAATATATCTGTAGTTAGTATATGAAAAAATTACTAGAGATTTGGATACTAGAAGGTGTAAAGGAAGATATCTATAGTTATATATAAGATGCAAACTGTCAAGTAATTAAGTACCAATGACTCATTGAGCAAGCAAGAGATGTCCTAACAGGAAAGAGACTCTAAGGTAAGCCTTCATATGTGTAGCAAAATGTTAGCTCATCCAAGTGCATAACTAGGCCACATTCAAAGTATCTAATAGCGGAGTTTTTGAAAGTCTATCCAAGTGTCCTTTACATACTTGATACATGTAGTCCTTTACAAGCCGGTTTTGTAAGGTTGAGTTAGGCCCAACCTAAATTCCAAGACATTATAAGATTAACTACATCTCCTGGACTAAAGCATAATAGAATGGATAAATTTCTGCAGCTTTGTGGAGTTTTGTTTCTAATGTTTTATGGATATCGCAAATATTATTATATGATTTTGCTGTGTCTTGTTTACTAGATTTTGATTATTAGTGTTTCATGTATACTGTTTGAGAGTTGTTATTGTCATCTCCCTTTCTCAACATCACCTTCTAGTAAATTGTATTTATTGTACAAGAAATTATTTTATCTATTCATTGGGCTAAGTTTTACAATCATTCTTCATTGATCTCTTGTTTTAGAGGAAGAGAATAAATCAGGCTACTACTCTCCTCAATTTGATCTCGACACATGGGAATCACAAGCTAAATTTGGTCATTCATGTAGCCCTTCTTCCTCCTCTACGATAAATCTGGTTTCCAACTCCAGCAATGTCGGAACTTCTGAATGTATGGACCAACCTGGGTCCACTTCCAATGAAGGAGAACCTGAAATTACTGGGACTCGAGTTGAAGAAAAAGCATTGCCTCAGGATAATCTTACACAACAGAAAATATCAGTTGCTGACGTGATGTGTACAATGTGCAAGCAACTGCTTTTTCATCCTGTAGTTCTTCATTGCGGTCATGGTATTCAATGCATTTAAGTTTAATTTCAAGTATCTCTTTTCAAAACTGTCATTGTTAGAACAATTAATTGACATTGTTTTTGTTTTACTTTCCCGACGTTTTCTCAAGTATATTGTGAAACTTGTGTCTACAAGTTAGCTGATGAGATGCTTAGATGCGAAGTTTGTCAAATTCCACATCCAAGAGGATTTCCCAAAGTCTGTTTGGAGTTCGATCACTTTTTGGAGGAACAATTTCCTGAAGAATATGCACAGAGAACAGATGCTATTGAACTAAAGGATGTCAAACTCAAACCTAAGACATCTTCTTCATGTACGTATATTTTACTACATTTTAGTTTATATTTTGAACTATATTGTTTTCTATTGACATCATTAGAATACATGTGTATATATTCCAGCTTTCCTTTTAGATTTTTTTTTATATGGTTTGTTGGTTTGTCTAAGCAGTGAGAGTTAAATCCTTGCCAGCATTTGCACTTAAGATAAATAGTTGAAATTTTAGTAAAACCTACAATATTGCCCTTAAACTTTTCCCCAAGGATTAGAACTCCTACAAGATAATTGTAACTGAAAAGACATTAAGTGATTTAGTTGTAAGTGGTGTCAAGCCTATAATACTATTTCATTTTAACCATCAAAATTTATTCAAAATAACGGAATATTATACAGTAAATTACATTGTTCTTATAAAGACAATTGGGAACCCAAAACAATTTTATCCAAAAGGGGGAGATAGTGTTATTATGCAAACTGAAAGATATTCACAGAAGAAATAAGAGCCAAGCTCCCAGCTATGGATAAAATTCTCTTAGCGTATCTTGGATTAATTCCCATATCTATTACTTATTGTTATTATTTGTTTCCCGATTTTCTTATTTATTTAGGTTTGAGTCTGTACAATCATTTTCCTATGTTGGGCCTTAATATTCTAAGAGTTTTCAACTTACAACATGAACTCGACTAGCCCCTATTCATTCTTGATGTGGTTATCACTATTTCTAACCTGTGTGGATACTCATTCCAAACACATTTGGATCATTCCTCTTGTACAAAATCTGATACCTTGAAATTTTAAATCCATTGTTTAGTTACAACTTAACACTTATCTAAAAACAATCCAGAGGGGTGCCTTTCGATGAGAGTCAATATTTTTGCAAACTCTGGAATTATACAGAGCAATTTTCCCAATACTTACCATTAAAATGGTTCAGTAGAAAGGAAATACAAACATATAGCATCAACAAGACCTACTCTCTTATAGCCCTTGCTGAGAATTTGAGAAGTGTTACAACTGGATTCCTGTTATTTGAAGCTGTAAGCTGTTCCTCAAATTCTGGATTACAAGTTTTTCGAGGTCTTTGGTTGTGAGTGTTATCCTTTTTAAATCTGTGTCAAAATTATCTGGTTTTAGGTAAAGATGAGGAAAAGAGAAACTTAGACTGAAAATTTTGAAATTGATATTGATTTGATGTTATACAAAATACAAAGCATGTTAGAATCCTAATTCCGATTCAATAAGGAGCAAATTTATGACATGGAAGCCACTCCTAACATATGAACTACGGATAGATACCCTAAAATACACTGAAGATTCCAACATTCTCAACACAGATACATTACCCTAGTATACATTCTCTGTTTTTTATACTTGCACTTTGATGTTTCTTTTTTATACTAATTTTCTATCTCTTGACATTTTTCTAGTTTTAATTATTTTCTTCTTTCTCAGGTTTATTAGATAACAGTAACAATGGAAAAAATATAGAATGGTTGTCTGATCCTGACTCGAAAGCTCACATTGGAGTTGGTTGTGATTTTTGTGGGGTAAGATCTTTATTCTCTCATATACTGCTATGATCTTAATTATTGCCCTTGTTAAATGCATGCTTATGATTGCTTCAAGTCGACCTTTAATTCTACATATTGTTAAATTTGGCAATTGCATTCTGTTAAAAGCCATGTTATGTATATGATTCCAATAAGATAATCGATATGATCTTTTTCACTAAATCTCCTTTCTTCTTTTAAGGGAGCATATTTGTTCCTTGTTATTTTCAGTTTTGGCTGTAGTTTTGTTAAGAAGACATGGGTTGATACGTAATACTGTTGTCACAGTTTGAGATATCTTGATGAGAAGTCCTATTTATTTTTCTTTGTTGCTTATTTCATATAACTAAGTTGCAGTGGCTCTACTAAGACTCAGTTGAAAGGATAGTCTTCTTAATTCTATAAAGACCAATTCCAAACTAATTCCATTCTTTACTTAGGAAGTGGGATATAATTTGTCAACTCCTAAAAACTACTCAGCTGACATATAAACAACAATGTTTGTCAGAAACTCAGAACCACAGCTTTACAGCAGTACCTCAAATATCAGTCTTTCAAAACATTAACCTCGGGCACACACATTCCCTAGGTTGGTCATGTGAAACTGCAATCATTTAAGAAACAAATTGACATTATAAGTTTACAGATTATAGATGTTAATGGAGAAGTTAAACAATATAGTTTTTGACAAAATTGAGATGGAGAAGTTAATTTCAACTGATTCGAGAAGTTATTCAACAGACTTATAGTTCCTTTAAATTCTTTTTATATTTATTTTTCTGAGTATCTTTGGAAAAGTTTATGCAAACTAGCTCTATATTTTTAGTTATATGCAGTGTGATAATGTGTGGCTTGTATGTACAGGTATTACCTATCATTGGAAATAGATATAAATGCAATGACTGCAAGGAAAAAATAGGTTTTGATCTTTGTGGTGATTGCTACGACTCTAGCTCCAAACTTCCAGGCCGATTTAATCAACAACATACCTCAGATCACAGTTTCAAGCTTGTAGAACCTGACCCTCGTTGTAACATAATGTTGAGGCTGATCACTGGACAGTTAGGGGACCGTTCTTTCAACATCCAGTCTTTAGGAAACATAGAATATACAGCAGAGGCACTTGGGTTGTTTGATGGTGGCGAAGATAACCAAGATGAACCTGATGCTACAAATTGAAAATTTGAACCCAAAGTAATCATGATCTACTGTTGGTAATATCAGCTTTTTTATGATTTAAGAGATGTAATTCTTGGAGCAAGTTTTCCAATAAATTTTAGGCCTTGATAGTTGGAATTTTATAGTTGGTTATTTGAAGACATTCAGAAATGTACATATTTTTAGTTTGCCTCAGATGTATGAACATCATAATAGGATGTACTATATGGTTACCAATTTAATGAGATGTATGAAACTGTTTGTTTTTTAGTTTAATGAGTTGCATCTAAGAACAAATTGTTCGGTTTTTGGCTGAATTTTGGATTACTATGGCCTATTCCCCTATCAACTAGATGGTTAACACTTACGATTCCAGGACAACCAACCGGCGTCGATGTATGTTTGGTTTAAAAAAACATCATTTTTATTTATACAGTTACTTATAGAACTGTCAATTTTTTAATTTTTTACCTTTTAATGGTCTTAAAAGATTTGTACATGAGAAGTTGAAAATAAAAAACGGTTTCATTATTTTTGTACACAAGTCTGAAAAACTAATGAAATCAATTTGACAGTTTTATAATTGAAAGTGTGAGCAAGAAATATTTTCAAATCAAAGTCAGAGGATGCTTTCCAACACGATTTGAATGCCACCATCGTTAATTTCTCATGGCTAGACATCATATGGCTGGAGCTGAAAGAAATTTGGGGTTTCATTTGTGTCTTACAATGGATTTGTGACTTGGCGCTTGTTTGTTTTGGCGGTAGATGTGTAGTAGACGTGCGTTTGAACAGATGCTACAATTTGTATGTAGCTTCTGTATTTTTACGTTCGAAGGCTCTTAAACGTACAATGGTTGTAGTCAAACGCCGAAACAAACACATACTTAGTTTTTGTTCCACCATCCATGTCATCTTCCAACTTGATTCTCAACTAATTGGTTGACTATCTTCATGCCCCTAAGAGTACTGGTAAGACATGAAGGAATAGAAAAGTAATTGTGGACTATCTTCATGCCCCTAAGACTACTGGTAAGACATGAAGGAATAGAAAATTTAGATCCATCAATCCTAACGATTCACTCAAATTTTAAGGTATACTCCGTCCGAAATGAAATGTAAGTAAAAGTGATAATTTTTTCTTAAGAAGTAAAAATGATAGTTGAAAAGTCAATATATGTAGTTAAAAATTTAGTCCACATACATCAATTTTCATCTACCCTTTTTGTTTATATTTCATTTCGGAGGAAGTAGTTTAATACGATACAAGTTATGACATTAATTTAATTGGATGATTTTATGTTGACTTGGTCTCAATATCTTTTTTTTTTTTGGGTACAAAAGAGGGACAAAGCCCAAAGAGAAAGAAAACTAAGAAATTAAATAGACGTTCCTAGGCATGCAAGCCCCGGAAAAATCATCAAACAAAAGACTCTGAAACTCACTAGGGGGATTCTCCAGAATATGAAAATCTAGAGAATCCATCGAAATGCTGAAATTAGCAAGCCAATCTGTACTTTTGTTGCCTTCACGCCAAGTATGGGTAATTTTGACAGTCCAACTCAAACTCAAAAGTTGTTGAATACGCTTGACCAAGGTAGGAGTCGTTCCACCAAAATTGCAATTTTCAGTAATCATGTCGACCAAAACCTTTGAGTCACTCTCCACTATAAGATGAGTGGTATTCTCCCTCCACGCCAAGTCCAA
>Ga0228710_1001960_pt1 | contig 31861 bp, 20 predicted proteins | sample MedpolnodulmetaG_FD_177995 | JGI IMG/M metagenome (GOLD analysis project Ga0228710, IMG submission 177995) | Root nodule microbial communities from Medicago polymorpha collected in Santa Monica, California, United States - pink nodules | ecosystem: Host-associated > Plants > Roots > Nodule...
GTGGAATGGAATAGATAGATAGACCATAAAAGAGAAGAGATGAGAGAAACATAATAGTTTGGCATGTTTGGAACAGACAACAAGACAAGATGATATACTTGGAGAAGTGCAAATAAAACCCAAACTCTCTTTCTCTTTGTTTTTATTCAACAAAATCCACTCACTCGCTTCACTGTCATCCCAACCGCTAAGGAAGGATTGAGTAGCTTCATTCATGGCATCCAAACCACCACCACCTCTTCCCTCTCCCACCGCCACCGATGAAAATCAAGGTTTCAATTTTTATCTCCTTATTATCATCGATCGTACTATCTTACCGATTCTACTTTTCACTTTCAATAACATTTTTTTTGCTTTTTGCTTTTTTATTTTATACGAAATTCGTGTACATGATTATCGATTTATCTCTCTCAGTGTTGCACTTTTTGTTTAATTGGGGAAGAGGGAGAATTTTATTAATCAAACTGACACTATGGCAATCAACACCATGACAATCTCATATTGTTTCTCCGATTCTTAGTTTCCCTTAAACTTTGTTTTGCGATCATTCAACAAAATTTGAATTTTGACTTTCCAAACAACACTTCAATTTATTATTTTGAAGATGCCTCTGGACAATTTATGGTTTCAATTTCAAAACAGAATAGTATTATTAGGGAAAACATACTTTCTCTTGCAGTCTGTCCCAGTGTCCCTAACTTGAGTTTGAAAGAATCATATAACTTGGTAATCTAGTAAAGTTGCCTCATTTAATTTGAATGTCCTCTATTCTTTACATTGTTTCGATTGGATAATTTCCATGTGCCTCATTTAAATTGATCTCCTATAGCCCCATTTATTTAAAGTTGTAGGTTATTTATTCATGATATTTTATATTCTGACTTTATGTAATGTAGTTAGTTTTTTCAAATATACTCTAATTTATTGAGTTATCTAGAAAATAATTCATTGGAACTTATCTGTAAAAGACAGGCTCTACTGATGACAGCAAATTTAGGCTAGTAATTATGTTTATTATTTTGGAGTGTGGCTGCTGATAAATGGGTTAATATGGTAGTGATATTTACACATACATTATTCTCACAGGCCCTTTATGAAACCTAAGGTGGATTCGTTTATTTAGACCGATCATAATAAAACTTGCTATGGGACAAAGTGTAGGTTTCTATGAGGAATTTATATATACTTCCATGTTATTCTAATCCAAGGAAAACAAGGAAGCTACAACTTTATTTGTATTGTACAATCGTTTATGGAGGATTTTGATTGCAACTTTCTAAGACTGTTTTAACCTATACAAGGATTACATGGAAAAGAGAAAACCACAAGACCAACAAGAGAAATGAGAAAATGTATTTCACAAATGATACTCTGATGATTAATTTTAATGCCAAACCTCAACAACTTTATTGTTAGTTATATGCTTAAACAATATCATGACAAGACTAATACCTTTTACTGGGGTGAACTGCTGGTAATGACTAAATGAAGCAACAGACATGTAATGATAAATTATATTTCTCAACAGATTCCTTATTTTTCTTATGCTAAAGATTATGTTGCTGTCATCATTTTACTGTACCATTGAATTTTTACTTGATTGATTGATAGGATTTGCTAGCAGAATGTTACAGGTAAGTTGCCAGATATATTGTTTTGGTTATAATAACATTGATTTGCTGACTCGCTTTTTTGAGATTTAGGTGCTGAAATTATCCAACCGTCAAACATGGATCAGCAAAATGCCGGAGATGAGTCTGTTAGACCCATGTCATCTACATCAGTCTTTGTGAACTCAGAACCAATGCGGGAAGAACAAGTTCAGAATGCTGTGAAATTTCTATCACACCCAAAAGTTAAAGGTTCGCCCGTCATGTACAGGCGGTCATTTTTGGAGAAGAAGGGTCTTACAAAGGAGGAGATTGATGAAGCCTTTCGGCGTGTGCCTGTAAGCCAGTGCTTTTTTATTGTAAACTAATTATCTTTCAGTCAGTTTCCCGTATGTTCATCTTTTTGAATCCTTACCTTGATTAAATATCACAGGATTCAGCTCCAACGGTGCAGACATCTGGTGTAACTCAAGGTGAAACATTTAAATGTTATACTTTTCCTTTGGGTTGAGTCAGATTGCTCGTGAAATCTCTATTGGATTAGTTTCGAATAAACTAGATGTGTTCTTGCTTCAGTTACATTTTAAACATGGCTATTATAATGCTAACAGATGGGCAATTGAAGTCACCATCAAATGTTCAGCAACAAGCCCAACAGCAAACTTTGCTGTCAGTTTTACCTGCTTCTGCTGGTGGCAATGCTTCATCTGGAGCCTTATCTAGAACCAGATTTCACTGGTCCCATGCCCTTATGCTTGTTGGATTCCTGACTGCTTCAGGTGCTGGAACAGTTTTAATAATTAAGGTATTATCACCAACTGTTATGCATGATGCCATCTAAATCAGTATCTTAATGGTTGAGTGCTATTTTCAGTTTTTTTGTTTCCTTTCTTGTACTTGATACTTTGTTAAATGTACAAGTTTTATCACATTTTTTTTTATCCTTCTGAACTTTAAGCATACTTCATGTTTTAGAAATCACTTCTTCCTCGGTTAAAATCATGGATACGCAAGGTTGTCTTAGACGAAGATGATGAACAATCAAAGAAAACTGACAACAAACCAACTTTGGTTGAAGAAGCCGCTCAAGCTGCTAAATCAGCAGCAGCCGCAGCTGCAGATGTGGCAAAAGCAAGCCAAGAAATGCTGGCTTCAAAGGGTGAAGGTGGGTTTTATGGAACTTTAATTTGCATGATATAAAATGTCTTCGCTTTGTTTTGATACCTCTACTCTTGCTGAGCATCTTTTATTCTGAAAAATTACTGTAATTATTGGCTCATTGTCATTGCAACATCTGATTTATACTTTGCAGAAAGGAAATACTTTGTGGAAGTTGTGGGTCTTTTAGATAAGCAAGTACAAGAAATGAAGTTAATGACAAATGCAATAAGAAGATTGGAAGGTAATTGGGCATTGCCATTTAATATATTGGGCTGACCTGAAAAGTTTCCAATGCTTTGAATATTTTATTTTGGTTTTCATTTATGACTTGCCAATAGAGCTTGTGTATTTGTTAATAAAGCATGTGGCTGTGTAATTGGGGAACTTGTTATCTAAAACCCCGTAAGAGTACAACATGGTGGTTCATGCTGACCAAGAGCTTTGACTAGTTTTATCTATGTTTTTAATATTGTAAATTGATTTCTGGCTTTATGACTGTATCAGGAAACCCATTTATTCCCTTGAATTTGATTTCATAAAACTGTTTTAGGCTTCCTGATAAATTTCGGTGGCATCATGTCAGAAATTATTGTGTATTTATGCTGGAATTTTTTACCAGTTATTTAGAATTTTGAAGTTATTGTTGAATATCTGTTTCTACCAAATTATGGAACAAAATGTACCTTCTTATGACATCTGTCTCAGGGCAAGAAGATCTCCGAGTCAGTCAAACAAGTCTGAAGGTCAGATATAAATAGAACTTGGGACTGTCTCATTCTCTTTTATGAAAATTTTTGCACCTTTTCTGATCCTGATTTGAGTTGTCTTATGTTTTAACTTTTGACGGTATATTTTATTTTAAATACATGCAGCAACTGGTTGCGAATGGCAAGGCGGACTATGACTTGCGTTCAGGTTGTAATATTGATTATTAGATCTTAACTAAATTAGTCTTATTCTGAATTATGTTACCTATGATTAGAATGTTGTATGCAGTGAGATCATTATCCCCACCTGCACCTGTTGAACCATCAGGTCCTCCTCATCCGAAGTCATATATGGAGGTAGTATTTTATATTGCATATTTGCATGTATAGTTAATTGTTTTTCACCTAGTTGCCTTGCCTTGCCTTTTACTTCTAAGTCATATCTAAATGCTTGCCATTTCAGCATTGTCTTCATGTCTTGTAGATCACTTCTATTATAATAATCAAAATATAACATTTAGACATTAATTGCTTTGGGATACGACTATGGATTATAACTTTCTGTTATTTATGTTGTGTTTCTTAGTTCTGCTTCTGAAAATACCCAAGTCAGGGTGGGCATAATTGGAAAATTTTAACTGGATGAAATAGAACAGTGATTTAAATCTATTGTGCTATTTTTTGTTTGTTTGTTGGTGCTGGTTAATGGTTATTACAATCTTGAGTATCGGTTGCATAATTGATGTCCAATTAACTCACCTGTTAGCTGATTGAAGTATTTAAGAGTATTTGTTTCAAATGCCATTCTCCTTGATGTCTCTTTTAATTAATAAATACACTGGTTTGATCCTTCATGAGAATGCTCCCTTCAATTCATGGTACTGACCCTTTTTTTTTTCCTTCTGATTTTATTGTTATTTATTTTTGTTTTCTTGGATATTTCATTTTTCTTCGAGTTGTACATTTTCTTTTCTGTCTCTAATTTAATTTCTTGAAACTATCAACCAAATCCTTTTCAAAGACATCATATTTATAATCATGATTAAGATTAGCTATTCTTGTTTGCATTGCAATCAAACTATCTAAGGGTCTGCTTCTCCCTGCAACACAAGTTGAGTGAAGCCTCAAAATTAGTATTTCCTTTGTTTTCTATAAACTCTCAGCAAGCTTTCCCAATCTCTGCTTGGGTATAAAGGATCTAATTTTGCCATTTATACACCGATTCTAGTAGTACAGTGAAAACATCAATCAAAGCCTTCATCTGCTAGGTAGAGTTGATTATATTGATCAAACAACGCCACGATATCTATTCATATAAGGTAGAGTTGATTATATTGATCAAACAACGCCACAATATCTATTCATATATCATATACAAATATTATTCTTGACATGGACCAAGCATTGATTCTGGTGGGAATATAATAAATTTTGACGAATAGTTGAATCCATTCTCCCCTGTGGTCTGAACTAGAGAAGGTATTATATTGCTTTGCCCATTAAGCAGCAAGCTGACATGTCCCTGACCCAAGTTTTTTTCTAGGAAGGAGAAAGATGGTCTGCATTCAAACGGGATGAATGAAAATACTGGTTGGTTGCATGTGTTTTAAAGGAGGGATAAAGTTGAAGGTCGTAGAGGAACTGTCACTACCTTCATTGCAGATGAAAAAACCAATGTGAAGTTTTAACATTCATCCCGTTTGAGGGGATTCTCTAGGCATCACAATTCACAGATCCCCAATTTTTATCTTTAATTTTTTTTTTCTTTCTGAATTTTCCTGAGAATTCTGTAATTACACATATCTTCCTGAGTTGAGGAACTAGTCTCCAATACGTATGTATACCTTTAACTTAATAACGAATTCTGAAGTAATTAATGAATGTACATTTTCTTCGTATTTGATAGGACAGTGTTATTCATCTTCCGGAATTTTTGTAATATTATGTTTGACTTTTACAATTATCGTTTGCAGATAATGGCCATGGTCCAAAGAGGGGAGAAGCCTTCTAATATCAGAGTAAGCCTTTTAATCTGGATAAAACTTAATTGCATGTTAAAACCATAAACCTGATTTGTGCACCATTGATAAAAAATTATAAGAAAATTGATTGGGAACAAAAGTAGTTAAAGTTTGATATGTGAGGAAAAGTGTCACTGTGAGGTAAAAGATTATGGTTTAAAAATAAAATTGCTCTTCTCTAATAGGTTTACCAATTTTATGTGGCCTGTTACTTGTGTAATACTCTGTGTTTTAATGCAGGAGATCAATGATTTACCCCCCAACCCTAGTCAACAGCCGTCGGATCCTCGCATATTGCCTAGATCCAAGGTTTATTACAAATTTGCCTTTTCTAATTACTTTAGGTTTATGAAGTTTTTTATTTAACCAGGTTAAATACGTCTTTTTTTAAACTTTGTTTTGGTTCATCTTTGAGGATTTTCTGTTCACATAACTCGTGCAATGATTCTTATTTTAAACTTTGTTTTGATTCATCTTTGAGGATTTTCTATTAATATAACTGATGCAATGATTCCTAGAAATTTCTGGTTCTGATTGCTGACCATCATTGTGAAAAGTATAATTGTGCAACTAGTAAAATTCTGGCTTGTATTCTAACACGTATCGGCAAACACATCTTTGAAACAGTAATTTGTGCATTTTTCTCAGTACCTTAGTGGTATTATTTAACATGAATCTAATTATGTGTCTCAACTTCTCTTGGGCAGCCATGGGAGATTGGGCAGGTTCAAAACACGTCTAGCCAAGTGTTTCAGCCTCAAGCAAATGGTGAAGAATCGTATATCAAGGTCCAAGATACCACTCAATCAAATGGGGATGACCCAGCGCCCTGGTGGCAGAAGAAAAATGTCAGAATCAGAGAGATTGATGAAATTGAGTATAATGGAGCACCAAATGGTTCTACATCAAGTCAGCAGCCCCTACAACGTGTGTGGGTTCCTCCTCAACCTCCACCGATAGCTATGGCGGGAGCTGCAGAAGCAATCAGGCGCCCAAAACAGGCTGTCCAAAAGGAACAGGCGTCAGATAATCAGTCAGTAGCTCAATCTTCAGACATCTCTAATGGGGAGCATGAGATCCCAAAACCATCGGAATCTGAAGGTGCTGTAGAGGGAAGCAATGCTGGCTCTGGTGAGATACAAGTCTTACAAGAAGACCATGAAACAACATATGAAGAGAAATGAAGGTGAAACATGAAGTTGGAAATAGAGCTTGAAGTAGTCCCAAATTCTGGATAAACTGGACACAGTATGTTGCATAAACTGGATATCAATACAAGATACATAAGTGGGTGTCTTTTTCATGAAAGAATATGGTACTAGAAGTATGCACTATTATAGGTTTTATGATATGTCATATTTTTATAGTTACCAGCTAGCAGCTGCAAAATACCCGTATGGGATGCGATTATCATTATCATATATTATCATATTTATAAAAATACTTTCTTAGGTCAAAATATTTAAAAATCTTTAGAATATGTTATGTACGTACATCAAAATCAGCAACTAGGTGACTGAAATGCCAACTAAGAACCCAGGTATGCAATTAATGTGGCATCAAGGATAATGTATTAAACTTAACTAAGATAGAAAAGGGAAAAATTATACAATTTGTCCTTAGCTTAATTTTGGGCAACACTTTTCGTCTGTTATTTCATTTTTTGTCCTGATTTAGTCATTTATGTTATAAAATGATAATGTCTTATCATTTTTTTTTCAATGAAATCTGATTTTCTAGGTAAGTGTTATGAAGATTTAGGTCTGTTTGAGTTTGATGAATTTTTTGGAGTTTTTGATTATTTTTTTTATAAAAAATGATAACTATGTTGACATTTTATGACATAAAGGACTAAATCGGAAGAAAAAAAAATTAAATGACGAAAGTGTTACCTAAATTTAAGTCAAGGGACAAATTGTGTAATTTTGCCGTAAATAAGGTTTGAACTATAAAATGAATCACTTCTAGATTATATTTTTTGTGAATTTTGTTAAATCCATGAAGTGGAATTCAAAGTTGAGTTTGAAATATACTTCAGAAAAGATAAATGTTAGGAATACTCTTTCTACCACTCATTTTTTATCAAATGAAATTAACGTGAGTTTCACATTTTAGGAATAAATCCTACATAAAGTGACTGACTTATATGAATTTTACGGATTTATGACACAAGTTATCTACAGATTTTTGTATCCGCAATTTTGATAGGTGAACTCGTGTTTCATGTTTGTTGTGTTTCATGTTTCGTGGTGGTATATGTAGATGGTCACATTGTGTTTTGATTTTTTTTTTTTTTTTAGGGGGCATTGTGTTTCACGATTGTCTCTTTTTAATTTAGAAACACAAAAGCACCCATATAGATAGTGTGAATCCATTTTACCATTTACTTATAATTAGTAAACACAATAAGACCATTAAACCATAAGGTGTATCTTTTTGTTTGAGAGTGAATTATATCTATCTTCGCTAGCACTACAACACGTGGTCATATTGACAAACAGAGTCATATACTTTTTTCTCCAAATAATCTAATGACTATAATCTCATCTTTTAAAATGAATAAATGTGGAATATAAAATTTGAATTTCAAACTTGTGTATTGCAATAACTTTATCAATTGAGATATGTTAACAGTTAACGAATATATAGCCATATACTTTATCACAAATTAAAGAAAAAATGAAAGGCGGTATTTGCAGAAGTTTGCATTTGCCTAATGCCAAAACCAGGACCATTAAAGCATCTTATAGTATATTTAATATTTTTTGTTTTTATTAGAAGATTCTCAAATCACGTTTGCTCTCATATTTGAACTGAACTATTAATTCTCACCGTAAATTTAATTTGTGTATATATTTGTATAACACCAACTTGTTTAATAAAGTGATTGAGTATATAAGGTCTAGTATTTAATTAAGTTTAGATATATCATACTACCTCCCTTTTATATTGAGGGTCACTTGAGAGACATTTTTTTTTTACAAAAATAAACGATATTCATTCATTCAAATTGATAGAGTACATCGATATAGTACAAATTTAAATTCGCTAAAAACAAAAATGATGAATCTGTGAACAAATTCACAGCGTCCATGCTAATATCATAAAACGGCAAAGTGCATATGCCTACAAATATGATTATATATGTCTAGAAAACTCATGTCTCCGGATTTGCAATGTTGACGACCCCAAAATCATTGTCATTGATCGGATCTGCATTTGCTTAAAGCAAATATTTCAACCTGAATCAAATAAACATCGCACTAAGATGTGTTCACATAGAAAGAATACATAAACTAACTTAGTTTGCGAGAGCTACGTGATTTTTGATATAATTGAAAATAAATTTCATTTTAGGAATACTTTGGTCATTTTAGAGGTGTAACCAGATTTTTTTTGGATGCAACTAGAAATTGTCTTATGTTAATTATCTATTTCTCCTTCTTTTGCCATAAAAGTGAGTATTAGAAAAACGAACATATAGAGACTTATATGATAATATGTATATTGAGAGACTTATATGATAATATTAATCAAATATTTTAATGCAAGATACTATTTTGACTAACATAATGTGCAATTAGAGACTATTTTAAAATTTCAATACATTAATAGATAATTGTGTCTAACTTATTTGGGTTGGTCTGGTGGTATTGACCTGAGAGTTTGCTCCTTCTCGAGGTCTCAGATTCGATTCTTTCTGGTGTCAATTTAGGTGAGCTAATTTAGCTTCTTAAAAAAAGGATAATTGTGTCTACTCATTATACATTCAGAGATCAAAATAAATATTATCTCTAATCTTAAACATTGATAATTTTCGAATGGTATTTAAAACTATGATTTCTATATACCCACGATATGTCTTTTTTACATGTGCATTTAATTAGTTTTTGTAAAAAAATTACTGTAATTAGTGTTTTGGATATAAAAAATAAATAAATTTTGCCAATGTTTTGCTATTGGTGTATATTCATGTAATTGTTATTTGAACTTAGAAATAAAATATTTTCTACTATAACCAAGAAATAAATATACTCCATCTGTCTCAAAATATAAGCAAAAATTGATCAACAAAAGTTAATGTATTTGATTCAAAATTTGTACCAAATACATCAATTTATGTTGACTCATTTTTCCTTACATTTTGGGACGGAGAGAGTATAATAATATATATTTTTAATTTTTTTATGTCGATATAAATATGTATTGAATATAAAATATTATAAATAAATAATACAATAAGTGTAATAATCCTGCAAAATTATCTTCATTCACTGTTGAAATTTTGAGTTTACTATGAGAGAATCCAACTGTGTTATTCATGAACTAACTGGATTGGCCACATGTATAACTTTTTCTTAGGTTCTTGAGGTGATACTTTGTATTTTAAGTAGTTTAATGACTAGAAATTCATCGTTTAAGACGAATAAATGAAAAATTCAAAGATTAAATTTCAACACTTATATATAATGCGAGGTTCCTATCAACTGAATTATTGATAATGATATAACATAAGTTTATTGTCGTAATAAAGGTGTAATGCACATATTATTTATTTAGATACTCCGTCTACAACACAATAGTATAAGTAAAATCAACCACGTACACGTTAAATTAAAATAGGTGTACATTTATATTTAGATTAGATACTAAGTACTAACATAGGTTGAGTTTAAACATAGGTTGTGTTCTTTAAATGACTTGCTGTCATATGGAGTTATTTGGAGGTGAGGAATAAACCCCTCAAAAGAAAAATACTAGCATACTAGAGGGTCCAAATTAAAATTCTTTATTTGCATGATTCACATACACAGCGGGTAGACTATAGACATTCCGTGTTACATTATTATTATGCAAACTTCTGAATTAATTTTCGTTTAGGTGGGAGATACACGTTTCTTGCTTACAAGTTACAATCCATCTAAATTTGTATACTCTCTTACTTGATGAAAAATACTTGGATGACATTGTGGTTGGTGACATTAATCAATTACAATGTCACAAGTATACAAAACAACAAAAATTTGTGGTTGGTCAATGTCATATTTATCTGATAGGTTAGAGTATCTCTGGTTAATAAAAAGGAGAGAAAAAAAATGAAGATAATTTTTTTAAGGGAAAATGAAGATAGTTGTTAAAGATAAAATACAAAATCAAACATACAAGCATTAAACGATTAAACAATTTAGACATAATTTAATATTTAAATTATTTAACAGAGAATAGATATGTTTTTTCCTTAAAAAAAAAAAGAGAATAGATATGTTTTTTATTTTTTTGGTTAGGTAGCTTATTGACTAGAATTCTCTTTTTTAAGAAGAATAAGTGAGATGTCCGAAGTTCGAACCTCAACCCCCACATATAACAATGCATGTCTCTGATAATTGAGTTATGCTTACGGGACCGAATATACATGCTTTCAAATGTTCAAAATTTGACAATCTTTAGTTCCAAACTAAAATTTACTAACAATTGTTAAACGAATTCAGAAATAAAAAATGTTAACTATTACTGTAGACTGTAGTATATATAAATTCAGATCAGTCACATGACAGATTCTCCATTTAACATGTTGGACTAGCATTTGTCAGAAAAAAATAAATTTGGACTAGCCGCCTGTCTTAATTCTTTGAATTTGACTCTTTTAAAGGAAATGATACTAACATGAAAAATAATTAAAACAAGGAGTGGTATTTTGATCAATGTACAATCTGTTATGAATTTTCATATGATATAATTATTGATTTTTTCATTAATTACTAATATTTTGAAATTTCATACTTATCCAAAATATACTAATTTTATATTTTAAAGTGAATTACTCTTTTTATAGATAAAATAATTAAAAGATTATTTTATTTATAATTATTTATAATTAAAAAAATCAGTTTTTAAAGTTAACTTATGAACAACGATAATTATCTACCACAAATTTTAGTGAATGAGATAATGGGAGAGAAGTATTTGATGGAGAGAAACCAATTTAATAGAAAACTAGTAAAAGACTCCTTGAAACAAATACAGACAAAACCTTTTAAAGACGACTTTTGAATTAAAGAAAATGATTTTATTTTATCAAACATGAATAATGATATAATTCAGATGATAAAAAAAACTCAAATTGTGGTGTAGTTTTTTTTTTTTTAAACAAGCTAAAATGAAATATATTAGATCAACAAAAGTTGTTCATCTCGCACAAAGTGAATTTAGCTACTAAATTTTTTAAAATAAAAAATAATGTAAAAAAAAGTAATTGAGTTTCACATAATCACATCAAGGTGATATTTTTGTTTTGAAGGAACATCAAAGGGAATATATGAGAAGTGAACCAACGATGATTCCACAAGTTGGACCCTCGTCCATACTCTCTATTTCGTCCTCATTCTAATCTATTTATATATTACCCCTCACCTCTCTTTCACAAATAAATAATTAGTTAATTAATTAACAAATAATAATACCCTGTTGATGCTGTCCGAAACCACATCCATTGTGGATTCTTGTCTCGGCTACAAATATTAAAAACTCTAACCCATTTTCTGTCACCACCACATCTTGTTACATAAGAACACTGCACTCTCTTTGGTTTTATTGTTCAAACTCAAGTTAGCTACAACATCAACCTTTGTTTTGTGATGGCTCTGAATTTGTCTTCTCCAGCTGAACTTAAGTCCAGTTTTTTCACTGACCCCCTCAAGTCTAACCGCTTCACTCCTAAATTCCTAGGTTATTTCTATTTCTTTTCTTCATTCAACCCCCTCCATGATGTTTTGTTTTATTTATTATGTTTAATTTGATTCTCAGGCGGTGTTGCTTTGAAAAGAAAAGAAAATGGAACAAGAGTTTACTGTTCAGTGCAGTCAACATCAGGACCACCACCAGCATGGCCAGGACGAGCAATCCCAGAATTAGGTAACAAGACTTGGGAAGGCCCTAAACCCATTTCCATTGTGGGTTGTACTGGTTCAATTGGAACTCAGGTACTGCTATATGTACCCTCTCTCTCATCAATTAGAACCGATTTATGATTTACTGCTTCATTTTCCATTTTCCCCTGTATGCTTTTGTAGACACTAGATATTGTCGCGGAGAATCCAGATAAGTTTCGAGTTGTCGCGCTTGCAGCTGGTTCAAACATTACTCTTCTTGTGGATCAGGTAATTAATTCACTTCGACCATGTTATGTATTGGTTTGTTACTTTATGTCTCAACAGAATAATTGTTGTTACATTGAAAATCATCTTCCTGTTTCTGTTTTCAAAAATCTTGTTTTCACTCTTAAGCATTTATGACAGATTTCATTATTTTTTCTCTTAAACGTTCACTAAACAAGTTTAAGGTTCAGTCAGTGTATCTCAAATTTTGAATATACTGCCAACTATGGGAAAAAAGATTAATCTCTTGGAATTTATGTTACACAGGTTAAAAGATTTAAGCCACAACTTGTTGCTGTTAGAAACGAGTCTCTACTTGCTGAACTTCAAGAAGCTTTGAAAGATGTTGAACAAAAACCTGAGATCATCCCGGGAGAACAAGGCGTCATTGAGGTGGACATCTGGTTTGTTTGCAATTTGGTTTAGAATACCAATATCGTTTTTCATAAGCTATTGCTTGTATATTCTTAGGTTGCACGTCACCCGGATGCAGTCACTGTTGTCACGGGAATAGTAGGCTGTGCAGGACTAAAGGTAACCTCTTTTCCCCTTTTTCGGCTTTCTTTTGTAACTGTTTTATTTGCTATGCTACAAAAGAGATCTTCCGTGTGCATGCACCTACACGCTTTTTAGATTAACTTCGTTAATTGCATCCAACAATTTGAACTTTGAAGAACATTGATCTTGTTGTTGCTATTATATTATAATATTCATTATTATTATTATTATTTGCTTGTCAAATTTATTTATTTGAACTATGGTAACAACTGAGTCAAATAAAAAACAAAACAACAATAACAACAATGGTAGCGAAACATCAATGATAACAACCAGGTCTTATCTTACTACATGTAAAATTGCAAGGCGTTCTTATCAGTCTTATTTTTATATTAGGGCATTGAGTTTGAAAGGAAAGTGATCCACAAATTGTTAAGTAAAGAATGTCATTGTGTATATATTGCTATCCATCAATGATCCACATTGCATGAACTTGGTCATTAAATGTTGGAAATTACACACAAAAACCTTGAATGTGTCTTTTTCGGTTAAGTCAGTTCACACATTACAAACCTTTGGGACTAATTCAATCGGCGGAGTAGACATTCAAGGACTAATTTGACGGCTAAATGCATGTTTGGGGATCATGTGTGTGATTTTCATGATTTCATCTTTCCATTCGTGTACTATTATTTACGACTGATGTGGTATCTTTCAAGGACTTGTTTGACTGTTTATTTATTAGCGACAAAAATCGTAGAAAAATTAATCAGCGAGAAAAGACACAATTAAGATTGTATCTCTATTATCACACAATATATATTAGATTGCTGAAATTCCTCTCATTTTTTTATTAGCCAACAGTTGCAGCGATAGAAGCTGGAAAAGACATAGCTTTGGCCAATAAAGAGACACTAATTGCCGGAGGTCCTTTTGTCCTTCCTCTTGCCCGGAAGCATAACGTAAAAATACTTCCTGCTGATTCCGAACATTCTGCTATTTTTCAGGTACAAAATCACATACTGCATTACAAATTTGTGTGTGCAACAAGAGTAGTGGACTATAGATACCCTGACTTATATATTTCACATATTATACTCTGGCCTCAGCATCTGTTTTATTAAACTTAAGCAATTATTTCATCCCCTGCTTCATTTATTAATGGAAAAACGATTTTTCGCTTCAGTGTATCCAGGGGTTAACAGAGGGTGCACTTAGGCGAGTCATTCTAACTGCATCCGGAGGTGCTTTTAGGTATGTAAAATAAACCTGAGTGGCAGCACTTTTCCTGTCTCCCATGTTCAGTTGCTTCTTTTTATGTTGGATACATTTATCTTTTCTGAAATGAAAAGGAACCAAAAGGGAATTATGGCACTCTAAACTTTCTTATGTATGTCTGAATTTTGCTTCCTGCCAATTTTTCATATCATGATGGAAACCCATTGATCGTGGAAAACCTTGAATTTCCCTTTCTTAGTTTTATTGTAGACCCTATATGATCTACATGACTGTAAGTATGTTTCGCTTCATGATTAATAGGGATTGGCCTGTTGAGAAACTGAAAGATGTTAAAGTTGCTGATGCATTAAAACATCCCAACTGGAGTATGGGGAAAAAGATAACTGTGGACTCTGCTACACTTTTCAACAAGGTTTCTTTCTTTCTTATGATATATGTATGATTATGTGATTTAAATTTCCTGAGTATATAGTAAATTTGTTCTACTTCTTTTGTAGGGTCTAGAAGTAATTGAAGCACATTACTTATTTGGAGCTGATTATGATGATATTGACATTGTCATTCATCCACAATCAATCATACATTCAATGATTGAAACACAGGTTTAGACCTTATACTATGTTGTGTTGGCTGCCATCTTTTGATAATCATTAAATGTTGTTAAATATTAATCTAATACTTAATTATTTTTTCCTTTCTAGGATTCATCTGTTCTTGCACAATTGGGGTGGCCTGATATGCGTTTGCCAATCCTTTATACATTATCATGGCCTGACAGAGTCTATTGTTCTGAAGTCACTTGGCCTCGGCTTGATCTTTGCAAGTACGGTTATTTTCCCCCTAATTTCGTTTCCTTAGTTCATACTGAAGAAAATAGACAGATCCACCTAGGCATAGAGTTTTTGAAGTTTGAAAATTTATTGTTTGACAGAGCCGTATTTGAAATGTGAATATGCAGGCTTGGTTCACTTACTTTTAAAGCTCCTGACAACATTAAGTATCCATCCATGAATCTTGCCTATGCTGCTGGCCGTGCTGGAGGCACCATGACAGGTGTTCTTAGTGCAGCAAATGAGAAAGCTGTAGAGATGTTTATTGATGAAAAGTAAGAGTAATATTTTTGTTATTTTACTCATTACAACTTACAAGTTCACTAAGCATTGTGCTGAATATTGATTGCATTTAAAAAATACTGCAGTTATAAGAAACCTTCAAAATATAAGTTTTACTTCCATCCCACCATAACCTAGAGATAATTATGCATGCAAATACAAAGTTTTTAAAACCCAAAATACTGACTCATTTCCAGGTTTGTGAGAAGTTATTCCATTTGACTCTCCCCGAATCTTGCTTTCACAAAGCATCAAAATTCCTTCATACTTATTGAATTGCCTCCTATATATATATAACTTGCATCTGTATTCAGCAGGGTGGATATCTATTAGCATTTGTTGTGGTCTTGAATCCTTGATTATGTGCCATATTACTTTGATTTTTACCAGCACTTTTCAGTTCTTTACAATCTTAGAAGATTCCAAGCAAAACATGACCATTAGGAATTGTGTCATGTTCTAACGTTGTCTGATACATGTGCCGTGTGCACGGCTCCTTTTTGAAATTGACAGTGCTCCATACTTCATAGGCTTTAGGCTACAATATGTGTCTTCTTGTTGATTTAGATCATTAAATCCACATTTAATTAGTTATTTTGCTATTTCCAGGATTAGCTATTTGGATATTTTCAAGGTTGTGGAGCTAACATGTCAGAAGCATCAAGATGAATTGTTGACCTCACCTTCCCTTGAGGAAATTATTCACTATGACTTGTGGGCACGAGAATATGCTGCTAGTTTGCAAAGCTCTTCAAGCTTCACTCCTGTTCTAGCATGAGACTGATCACTGATTTAAGAAGAATTGGTGGTTGTGGCGTGGCCCGATTCCTACCAGCTGCTAGTGTTAGCATTTTTCTCCTTAATTTCTTTGGCCATTGAACAATTGTATACAATGTAGCATGGTGTATTCCCCAGATTTTGAAAGATAAAAAGGGTTTTATTAATGGAATATTTATCTTACACCACAATTTCATTGATCTTATAGTTTTGTCATAATTTCAATGAATAATAATAATTCGTCTATCTTTTAACCGACAATATGAGCCAAGGCATACGAATTTTGGCCATTGATGCTCAAGGCCTTACTCTTGATATCATATTTGCGGAATTGATCATATTTATTTTTCAATTTCGATTTCGTTCTTTACTTTGTTTTTTATATAAACACTACTATAGTTTTGATAATATAAACATGATGCTGTCACAATAGATGGAGTTTAAATAAACTCCACACACTTCAAATTACTCAAAAAATTTCATGTCTTAACATGTGTTTCGTCCCTGCAATTAGACGTCGTTTAAAAATTCGTTCTATAATCGCTAATCCTAGCAAATTACCTTGCAAAGTTTAATCATTTAAAATTTCGTCCCTTAATTTACATAATGACTGCCACGTCACTAAACATCTGACATGTCTCGTTGACTTAGCAAAATTATGGCTTGAAGTGACAAAAATACCCCTCATCTTATCAGAGCTGTGCGAAATGACAAAAGTACCCCTCTTTTCAATACCTTCTTCCTTCTCAGCTTCTCTCTTCCATCCACTAAAACCCAATCTTTTCGATCCAAATCCGACCCATTCAACTCACCCACATCCTTTCCAAAACCCACCGTTTATCCATCAACGCCGCAATTTCACGCACAAAGAAAGAAGAAACCGTTGAAACCGTAAAAGAACAGCTTGAAAACCGTTGCCTTCTTGCCGGAATCAACTACAAAGGCTTCACCGTGAAACAATTTCAAGGACTACGAAAAACTCTTCCAGAAACAACGACACTCGTTGTTGCGAAGAACACATTGGTGTATAAAGCACTTGAAGGAACACAATGGGAGACGATGAAGCCATGTATGAAAGGTATGAATGTGTGGTTGTTTGTTCATACGGAAGAGATTCCTTCTGCTATTAAGCCTTATAGGGATTTTCAGATATACCAAGACCCATAGATTTAATTATTATTTTGATGTCGACGCCGTCATTGTTGTTATCGTCACCGACGTTGTCGTTGTTGCCAGAGGGTCGGAAGGAGAGGGTGGCTCCATGATGTTTCTCTTTACCGAGAATCATCATTTGAGGAAAAATGCTTACCATTGCAATGAAAATTTGGGTGATAGCAATTTTGAAACCCATAAATGATTTTACTTTCATCCGATAATCAAAACATAAAATTAAACTTAAAAAATTAAAACTTTGACTTGAAACTGAGTTTCCAATTTTCTTGAAGATGAACAGATCAACCAAGGTTTTTCAACAAATAAGAACTGGGTTTCTTCTTCATGAGAATTAATGGGTATCAAACGGATTTAATTTGAGCCATGGGAATTGAAATGTTCAGTTTCCAATCAGAAGCTACCAGACCCACAATTCCTCTTCCATGGGTTTTGATCTTCAGAGATAGTGAAATTGAAGTTGAGGTTTATGAAATATGAAATTCTGATAAGCTATCAAAGAGACGATATTGGTGAGGAAGAAGATTAACTTGGGGGCAAATTGGTAATTCCGCGTTTGTCTGAGAAGCCAGGGGTATTTTCGTCCATTCATGTCAAGTTTTGTTAAGCCAGACTGTCACGTCAGCTAATCAGTGACGTTAGGGGTGTTCAAAACCGAACCAACCCAATAAAAAAACCGCAAACCAAACCAATTCAAACCGAAACCGCAAAAAACCGCACTTGGTTCGGATGAATTCGGATGACTTTTGCATTGAACCGCACGGTTCGGTTCGGTTTGCGGTTTGCATCTCAGCAACCAAACCAAACCAAACCAAACCGCAAAAATATCGAATATTAGAGTTAATGTAATATTTTTTTATCTCGCGATAAACCATACAAACCGAACCAATCCAAGCCGCATTGGTTTGGTTTGGTTTGGATGACTTTTTAAAAATCAACCGAACCAAACCAAACCACGTGCTTTTTTATCTCGCGGTTTAGATGACTTTTATGCTCAAAACCGAACCAAACCGCACCGCGAACACCCCTAAGTGACGTGGCAGTGATTAAGTTGGTGAAAGGACGAAATTTTAAATTATTAAACAATGCACGGGTAAATTGCCAGGATTAGCGATTACAGGGACGAACTTTTAAACGACGTCTAATTGCAGGGACGAAAGACATATTAAAACCCAATTTTCATAATTGAAAAAGGAAATGGTGAATATTCACTTCCCATATTTACCTGTTTCAACATCACCCTCTCAAAGAATGTAGGTACACCTCTTGCATCCCTCACTTGTCACAAACCGTAGTGCTGTGTTACTGATATAATGATAGTATACTAATTAGATTATACATGTTTATGAAATAAAGTGAGGTTAATAGTGCCTCCAAGAGAAGTAAGTATACATGCAACTTTGTGTCTAGTTCGCTAAGTTCATACAAGATTTTCTTGAAGTTCATTTTCAGCTATATGCTGCTGTCAATATTTCAATTCCAGGCACATCGTCATTAGTGATCTGTAACCATTGATTTTGGAAACAGACCACGTTATATTGTCTTGCCTTGCTTCTATTTTTCCAGACGTTCCTATGGAAATGGAATTGGTCTGCCTTTTTCTCAACTTTACCAGAAGTTTTTTAATAGAATTCCTACATTATGAACTTTAATTAAGATCAAGTTAATCGGAAATATCTGAAATACATCTCTCATTGAAACAACTTTTTATTTGATTTTACTAACGTTCCATCCGAATTCCCGAGGATTAAGATCGCAAAAATAATAGCATCATTCACAAGTTACTTTTAATCATTGTTTAATTGAGGATATAGTTAAAAATTAAGATAAACTTGATAGATAATGAGCACAATTTTAATGAGTCCCTTAAGTAGGGGCGATACACTTATTTTATTCCAGCCACCATCAAGAAGACATATGGAAAGCTGAAAATCCACAATGCCATTGAGAAATGGCCAGCAATAATGTCTGCCATTCAAAATTTATGGGTGGTATGAATATTTCACTAGCCAATATATTGCCTCCTTGATTAATCCAACAGCTTCTCTAGAAATAAGACTCTGGCCAATGCTAAGATTGGAATTAACTTTGGTCAGGTATGCATGTGTCAAAAGTTTTCAAAGTATAGAGTGAAGAAAACTCATTGTCAATGCGAATTTGACTTGTAGACTCTTACAAATTTACTGCTTAATAAAAGTAATATATGTGACATAATAGTAAATACACTCGTAAAAGAACAATATATAAATTAATTAAAATTGTAACTCAATTATAAAATAAATATTTGACATGATCAGAACAACAAAAAAATGAAGGGAATATAAAAACCAAGATGAAAAGAAAAACTTCTCAAAAATAAGCCGAGTTCACTACGAGATCAGCTCAATAAAATCGGTTACATTTCGGAGTTTACCAATACGGGCAAGGTTCTTTTGATAATTCATGTAGTTGATGTTCCTAGCCCACTTTACTTAAGTATACATTCTTTGATTATTATGATTTGTCTTCTTTTCTTGATTTTGGCCTTGACCCTCCAATATAATTAGTAAAGCTAAAATCCACTATTTTAAGTCTAAACTTATTCTGTTCAAGTTCAAGAGAAGCCAAAAAACAGCAAAGTTTAGTATTTATACTTTAATTTAATCAAAAGTATGCTCCAAGTCTCCAACAACTCCGCCAATCCACGAAGACTTGATCTTGTTGACATAAACATCACCGTCTCAACTAAGTCTATGCCGTGTGAGACCCACACCCTCTTTTTTTCTACACGAAGAAAATACGGAACAATACTTTGCCAACTTATATTCTGCGTCACCTTTCCATACCATGCAGGCGCAATAACACCCACGTCATCCTCTTCTCATTAAGTTTAGTTCTTACAAATTTCAAAATTCAGTTTTAACTTTATCAAGCCACAAAATAAAACCTAAAGAAAAGGCATCCATATAATATAACCATACTTTAGCTCTAACCAAAAAAGATATTCCAAATCTAGACTAACTAACCCCACAACACATTCAACAATTCTATGATTCAATCTCTAAGCAAAGTTAAAGAGAAATTTTACACAAAATGTGCATATTGATATCATGGAAGATTTAACGTAATTATAAAATTGTGGTTAACCGTATTATTGGAGGGTTTGGTTTGGCGTCTAACAAGAATTTCGTGTGTTTCAAAGCTACTCCAAAGTGAAAATCAGAAGCTAAGAATAATCGCTTCTCTCAAGACATGAATATGATGCAATTGTACTGCGTAAACAAACACCTATTACGTCAAACTCATCACGAATCCAAACATGAACTAAATCTCATGTAAATTTTGAAAGGAAAAAAAAATAAAAAATTATCATCCAATGCCAACTTTAATTACACAAAAAAAAAAAAAAAACCATCGAAATTGAATTAAAGATAATAATTGTGAGAAGATAGTAATAATCTGGGCTTCAAAGTGATTAGATATATTAGACAAAACCCTTAAATAACCCAACTAATTCCGAATTTCCTCTTCGATCGATAACCATCTTTGGCTTCACCGTTAACAGTGGAGCTATCCTTACCGCCGGTACTCATAAACAAAAGCGACTCCTTCTTTCCATCGCTATGGCTCCTAAGTAGCAAATCCCGAAACTTCCACCGTTTGGACGCCGACCCTGTAGAGCTGCTCTTTTTGCAAGGTGGAGTCCAAACACAATAGGTTTCCGGGGCAACATCGTCAAACTCTTCTCCTTCAACTGCCATGAGCTTCTTCAGAGGTAAACGACGACGCCGTGGCACCGTTTCAGGGAGAACGGGAGAAACAGAAACGACGTCGCCGTTGAGTAAAGATTGGTCGAAGAGTGGGTAAGTGGGTTTGATCTGACCATTGTGGAAAATGTCATCGGCGGAGACAGATTCTGTGGAAAGTAAATTGAATTCGAACTCAGAGCCATCGTCGTTGACGGTGTCGTTTTGTTTAGAAGATTCGCGAAGTGTGTCTTCTTCGGTGTGGAGGTTGTTGATAACTCTAGCTGCGATTTGAGACAAAGTGTTGGAAGAGTAACTGCTGAAACTTGGCGATGAAAATTGTTGTTGGAGAGACTCTGTTTGCATCGTCATCGTTTTCGTTTCCGTTTCAGAAGAAGAAAGTGAAGAGAGTTTATGGTGACATCATTGAGGTGTTGGAAGGTTCTAGGGTGTGGTATTTATAGGGAGTGATTGGTATTGTAAGATGTTTTTTATTCCAAGGAGAAGTAATTAGGAGTATGTGGAATGTGGAAGATTGCAACGAATCATCTACCCTTGCCTGCTTATAAAATGACTACAAACTGATCAAATGTTGTAATGGTTGTCCCAAAGTTTGGTTTAGTGGCCCAATGGGCATCCTCCACTCACTCATAACACAAGTAAATTATTAAAATATCTCCAGCGATAGTTAACTACTATTGGGTTTTAAAACCAGCGGCAGTTAACTGCCGCTAGGTTTTTTGGTCATTTACTTGTGTTGCTAAGACATATCACATGTCAGAAAAACAATCCTCTACTTCCTTTGGACAAAATACATGTCGCGATTTTACAATGTGCACTATTTACATAGCTTACGGTAACCATAATTTTTAACAAATATATAAAAATAAATGTTAGCATGTAAGATGTTGTTTAATTTACCTCAATGAATATTTTCAAAATATCAAATTTTTATAAGATATAAATGATCAAAGTTGTGTGGTGTCATGTATGCAGTGGTTGATTGCGATATGTATTTTGAAACGAAGGAGTAGTGTTTTGCTCAATAAACATTAATTTAGTCTCTAAATTAGTTTTTTTTCCTCCATATAAGGATAAATTATCAATCTGTCCTCATAGAATTATTGAGTCAAGTATTTATCCATCGTGGTCAAGTATTTATCCATCGTATCTTGTGAATAGACAAAAAAATTGAGGTTGAATGATGTCAAACAATATAGATTTTTTGTTAACTAAAAGGTTAGTACTCGTTTGATATTATGGTGGATTTTCATGTTTTCACAAAAGCTTGCTCTGTAGCTTCAGGATTTCCACGTCCAACTTGACTCGAGACATGATATTTGCGGTGCAAAAGCTGATCCAAACACACGCTTAATGGTGTGATATGACATTTACGGTTTTTTGCTTGTGTGGCAAGATCACATGTAAGTCAGTTCTCCTTTTTTCGAGTTTCTCTTTGATTTCCCCCACCTCAATTGCTCTTTGTTTTTTCCTCCTAAATAAACTGGTTTTCTCGTAGGTATGGTATGAAGCGTTCATGTGTGATGGAGTTGGTGTTGTTCCTCCACGAGTGGTCAAACTAGTGTAAGTCCTCTAATGCACGGTGGCCTTATGCCAAAATATTAGGGTATATAACTTAACTATTCCTCTGAATCTATAACATGTCTTAGCCTGCAAATTTAGAATTAATATGTCTCTCTTGGACAATCATATTGCAACCTTAGACGCCTTGTTTTTGGGATCACATTGATTTCTCATCAAATCCATATATTGTGACAGTGGGATTTCTACTTACGTTTATTCCTCTTGTACTTCAGCTTGCATATCATGCTCTTGTGCTTCTGCTTGTGAATCAGATTATCGTACATCAAGTTGTATCCATTTTCTTTTTGACTTAGTGGCATACTTGTATTCATACGACTTACCCTTTACGATGATCCTTTCTCCTGAATAGACAGTAAAAAAAGTGTTTTTTTTTAAAGGGTTAAAAAAGGTGTTGACAATTTGACATCATTCAACTAATGCTGATATATAATATTAATTTGACAATTAATAACATCAATCCAAAGTCTCAGTTGAAATCCACACTAGAACCATGCAGCAAATTCTATCTCCTGACTCCTGCGAAGACGATCATCTTCATAGTCTGAAGGAGGTCAAGGTCGATATTTTAGAACTTGTTGTATACTCCTGCTACTAGTTGGATCCAAGTGAGAACAATCACTGAAATCGTGATTCAAACGAGTTCAATCATTGAAAATGTGCCCATCTACAAATGAAAGTTCCCTTTTTTTTAATGGTGTGTTTGTTTCAAGTTATCTTGTAGATTCTTAAACATAAAATGAGTAAAAACTATGATTTTGGTGTTTGTCACAAATTTATTAAATTTTATTTTTGATAGAAAATATTCTGGGGAATAGGAAAAAACATTCTAAAAAAAATGATAAGAATAAAGTTATATAAAGATGAGTATTCTAAAGGTTTCCGAAAATATTATAATATTAACCATATATCTTTTTTAAAAATACATGAATTTGTACTAAAAAAATATGCATGTGAATAAAACTTGCATTCTGGTATTCTCCGAGAAAAGTTATTCCTATGCATAAATTTAATAAACTTAGCTCCCCCACTACCAAAAAAAAAATTCTAGTAAACTTAAAACAAACATCTCTTGTGTGAAATCGACAAATATATAAACATGGTTACTGGTTAGTGTATTATTAATGTAACTGCCCATACAAATCCAAATATATAACGAGAAAGTAACTTGTGCAGTTGAAAAATACTTGTAATCAATAACTTGAGAACAAGGCAACTTCTCAAACAAATAATAATTGATTGATGGATTTCAAAATCTTGATTGATGATGCAGAGGGGCCTATTAAAGTTATGGTGTTTGTTATGTTAGCAAATGTTTATAGAAAAGAACCCATAAACAGAACTATTATACTATAAATACATGGTACAAATCCAGCCATCAACAACCTCTCATACAACCCAAACAAGGGACAACTAATCCAACCCGCACCAGTTTATCCATCGCACGCTACAAATAATAATAACCATATCATACATATGTACCATCCATTTGAATTTGGGGAATAATTGACTCAGCATATATTTTAATTTGTAGCAAACTCCGGCAACAGTCTTTCTTCAACCAAATAACCAACGAAACGTTGGCAGATCCGACCCTGGCTGGCTTCAGACGTTTGAGTTCTTAAACCTCTTAGCTAGTGTTGCAAAATAACAAATCTAGCTGAGGTCAAAATGCAATATATAGATAAATATGTCCATAACCCCCTCAAAAGGCTGCATCCGCCCCTGCAACAAAGAGACAAACTAATCCTTGCATTCAACTCTTACGGTGACTCATTATAACACGCTCCATCAACTTCCGCGCCACTCAACTTCCTCCTCTTCACGCCGCCAATCTTGCCATCCCCTCTACACAGTTCCAATACACAGAGGCGTCCTTGCCCCAACGATAACAGACCCCCTAGATGAGTGAGCTCTAAATCCCTGACACTAGTTTGATAGAGAACCAAAATAGAACATAATGAAAAATAATGCTCAATTTTATAGAGAAAATGCATCCCTTTGGCAAGACTTGAACATAAAGTCACCATGAGTTGAGTTGTGAGTTGTTGCCCTCAACCACAACTCCAGTCTTTCCCTGTCTATAGGGAAATGTTTGATCCTTCTAGTGTGAACTTTATTATTGGTCTACCAACACATTGTTGTAAACGAATAAAAACAGAAACCAAACAACTAACAAAAAGCAAATGAAACCATTTTTTTTTTTAAGAATGCAACTTGGAGTTGCTCAATATCCCCATAGTAAAAGCCTATCCGCTATTACATTATTCCAACCAGTAGCTGTGACTAACTAGAAAGACAACGCAATTCCTTCTACTATAGTACAATTAACACAAAAACAAAACGCATATACCACCCAAACAAAAAAAAATCAAATGTCGCCTTGTTTCTCATGCTTGTGTTTTCAACCTCAATGTAAGTTGGTTAGTACGAGTGTTGTGTCAACTCCAGTATTCTATCACTTTCTTTAGTATTTATTGTATGGACAATCATTCCATCCATGTTGCTTGCGCTCCGGCTTGCTTAAAGCTTGCATGCATTTTCTGGAAGACAGACAAATTTACCTAATTAGATTAGAATGCATGATATCAAACAAGACAAAAAAAACACACAAGGTTTTGTCAAAAGAGGCAATCTAACGTTTTGTTTTTGGCATACACAGTTTCGTACCATAAAGTTGTAGATAACGTCTAACTCAATAGTTTAAAGACACAGGGTTAGCTCACTCATAACTATAAGACAAATCAAATGGACCAAATCTAAACCTGCTATGGTTTCAAATTTTGGATCAACCTCATATTTCTTTTCTGTAGAAGGGGGTTTAAGTAGCAAAACTCATTCAGTACTAATGGCATGTGGTTTCCACCACATTAAAATCAACTAGCACTGTCACAAACTACATCCTGCAATTTGCAATTCAAACCTTATTTTTATTCCCATCTCATTATAATGTTAAAACGTATTCAAAACAAGACCTTTGTTAACTATTGGAAGCTAAATAGACATCCTGGGTTTCCAAGTAATCAAGAAATAGGAAGAACATGGAGAGCAACTTCCAGCTTCAATCAGACAATCTGCGTTTCATATTTCCATGAACATAGATTCCTATTTTCTAATTTTCCAATCGTAATGCAGTGTGAAATTAGCTGCCCCACATTTGATACAGCCAAAACAAGCCAAAAATATGCATGTTGTCATCGATAAAAGTAGGGACAAAGCACCTCAATTTAATTCTATTGGGAAAACTATATTCATCTCCCTTGGGGTCTCTTCAAATGTAACTCGCACCCCCTCTATTTTTGCACTAATAAGAAACACCCTTTATTTATGTAATAGGATGACATAAAGCAGCCTTTTTGCTAACACCGTTTATAACGGAGGAGACAGATTTGTTTAAGCACGTGTCTAATGTCTCATGTCTCTCAACAAATAAAGCTCTCATACAAACCCAGCCAGCCACATAGAAGTCATTTTCTTCTATCAGCCACAAAAACACCTCTATTTTTGCACTGATAAGAAACACCCCTTATTTGTGTAAAAGGTGGCATAAACCAGCCCTTTTGCCAACACGGTTTATAAAGAAAGAGACAGATTTGTTTAAGCACGTCTAATGTCTTGCCTCTCAACAAATAAAGCTCTCATGCAAACCCAGCCTACCACATAGAAGTCAAGTCATCTTCTTCGATCGGCCACAAGAACAGAATTGGCCACAATTTTATCAACTTTTCTGCAAATTTTTTGAACTTGTAACACGGACTTAAGTTGATGTGTCATGACTAGCTCTATGTATCAGTAAATTAACAATTGATCATCCAAAACCCTGAATAGAGTTCTACGAAGATGATGTTTTATTTGATTGACAATGCTAACTTCCATAAATTGAAAAGTTGAAATAAAAATAACAAAAGGGGCGTCTTAACTCCTAAATATTTGAGAAAATTAGACTCTAGGTCTGCTATGCTTTTGTGAAGGTAAAAAAAAAAGATCTACTATGCTTCAACGCGAAAATAGGAGTATGACTTTCAAGTTTTCAAAAGGAAACAATATGAGAAAACAACAACACCAATAAAAGCAAACTTCAGGATTTTTTTCCCCCTTTTAATCAAAAGGCAGCTAAAGCCGAAGGAGGTTTGTGCTCATTGAAAAAATAAATGGGAAGTGAGTTACATTTCAATAGAATTTAGGGGAGGGGGATAAACTTTCCCAAAATTTTATTTAGCATTATAAACTTTGATCTATAAGTTGCACCAAAGTGAAAAACCAGCATGTCTAAATTCTTAACAAAGAATGAAATTCAGAATCACCAAAGTGAGATTAGAAGTACCTTTGCTCTGAAAGATTTGATAACAGAAAACAACAATTTGTCACCTGCAACTTTTCTAACTTTTTGTATCATTTCATGTCGCGATATCTTCTTATCCTGTAAAACAAATGGAAACACAAACACAATTTCAACAAAAAGAAAAAACCAGTGACTGTCACAAGCCACGCAACCAAGTCAAACCAAGTCCGAAACGCTTACCCTATACTCCTTGTGAAACTTGGCAATGGAAACAATATCAGACGGAGGCAATATCTTCGAAAGCGCAGAAATCAGAGTTGGGAATTGCATAAAAGGTGAGGACGGTCTCACATGTTGCCCTCCAACTCCAACCTTCTCATGTCCTACAAAACCAAACAAACAAAGAAATCTCAAACATCATCCCTAATAACAAAAACACAACAAATAACCACAACAACACACAAGTACACACTACCTTTGTCAGAAGCAAGTTTGAAGCTCAAAACATATTCAGGCAAGACATGCGTGTTGATCTTGTTACTCCAAACAATGAACTCTTTGGGAGATGAAAAACTATCCACCCCAGAATCATATTCTTCCGAACTTGGTCTACGTTGATCAGAACCAATAGGCACAGCCTCCAATTTTCCCATGATCACACGACAAAGCAACAAGTGCCTAAAACCTTGTTTGTCAACAACAGTTCTTTTCACACTGTAAAAACACAAAAGTAAAAAAATAAATACAAAAATTACACATTACAAAATCTACATCAATTAAATTAATTAAATTTGAAACCCTAACCATTAAGTAAAGTTAATTCAATTAACTAACTAAACAAATCAATTAAATAATAATGAAATTAACGCGTGCCTTTCAAGTGGAGAATCATTCGGAGAGAGACGCAAACCATTGCTATGAACATAACCAAAACCGTGTTGAATAATATCAACAATCTCTTCTCTACTAGAAGAACCATACCACACGTGTTTCACATTAGCATTCCCACCGCGCATTTTAGCCACCGCACGTGCGAAGATCTCAAACGATTGAATCCTCGCTTGTGCCATTACCGTTTTACAAGGATTCCTGAAAATCGCTACTCCATAGGGTTTCAACCCTTGCGCACTTAAACCACAAATGAATCTGCTTCGGATGAAGTTGATATCCGCACCCTCCGTCGTCTTCCGAACGGGTCTTATGGAATCGTGGCCGCCGGATGCGACACTCTCGCAATCGGAAATCGCTGATTCATCTTCACCGGCGGAATCATGTTTCGGCAAATTGTAGATTTGTTGTTCCATGATTAAAATTGAAAAAAGGATTATATAACAGAAGAATTGTATAAAAAAATATGGGAATATGAAGAAGAAGAAAAACCTAATTAAGAGAAAAAGTGTATGAGTTCATTGTTTAAATTTTGTTTATACAGAAGATAAAAAAAAAAATCTAAGAAGCACTAGAGTTAGAAGTTCCTAGATAGAAAACAAAAAGAAGATGAAAATAAAAGACGTTGAGAGAAGGTGGTGTTTTGTTTAAAAGGGAAACGGAAACCGCCATAGGAAAAGAAGAAAAAGCGACTTTTACACGAGAGGCGGTGGTGTGTTGCAACTGGTGACGGAATTTGATTTGAATAACAGGACCACGTCTTTGTTTAATTACAAAATTGCTCACTCGTGGTGTATTGCGTGTGGAGGATTCTTGGGGAGTAAGCAATAGGTCAAATATTGCAACTGCCAACTGATTAATGTGTTACTTGTGCATCAATTTTATTTTATATATCAACGCAAGGTATCGTTTATTTATTTATTTACTTAGGTCGACACAGGGTATCAATTATTTAGATCAAGATCAAACTATTTTGTTCCTCATCTACTATAGACCTCCGAAAATATAGCGATGTAGTGGATATGATACTTACTCATCAAGCCAAATCGATCTACTCATGAGTCATGACTGCGTAGGTGTATATTAGTCAATTTTTACAAGATTTTACCATGCCTCCAGATATATTACGTACTAGATATTTACTAATACATTTATTCGAATGAAAAAAATATTACCAATATACGTTCAAAAAATATATATTACTAATATAATTAATTTATAAGAAATATTTTTATAAAACAAACATTTTCTTCATATTACTTCACAAAATAATTACTATGTATAAATTAAATGTTAATTAAAAAAATTTATCTGATCATAAATGTAAAATTTTTTTGAAGAAGATCATAAATGTAAATTAATTATTTTTTCCTAAAATAATCTTTAAAGAGGAAAAAAAAAACACAAATGTAATGTAAATTACCACATGTTTCTATGGAAAAGGAGACCCGACTCTAAAAGTAAATATAAGTCCCCAAAAGCAAAAAAAAACACAATGTTTTTAAAGAGGAAAAAATGTTTTTTTATTTTATTTTTTGAGAGAATAATGATAATTTTTGTTTCTTTCAAAAAAATTATAATTTTTGTTGTAAGAACTTTATTATTTCATACCGCAAGTATGGGCTAAATATTGCAATAAGTGCCGTCAAAATTAAGAAAAAGAAAAATAGTTATTTTGTGTTTGTAAACAAGAAAAAAAAAAATAATGATAGGAAAAATCATTCCTCTTGGGTGTTGCACCCAGGATATTGGAGGCAGAAACGCGGACTAATACCACTAGGCCATCTGAATGTATGTGAAATCTTCACGCGTTACTAGTATATATACATTTCTAAGATGCATTATATTTGTTTTAAAAAAAATTATTTAGGCCCCAAAATTTGAGAGGCACGGCTCTGCAGAGCTGGTTGCACCCTTCAAATGACAGCCCTATTAATAATATGTGGTGAGTGACTAATCATTAAAAGAATAATTTTGATGTTAATCCTCTTGTCATTATTATAAATAAAACTTTATTTTGTTTAGAAGTCATAGTTCAACTAACAAATGTCGAAATCGCAAGGACGGACGTTGTGGTCCGGATTCGAACTCAGGACCTCGCAATTGTGTGAATTTAATTACAATGGATTACCACTTCATCTAAGACCAAAAAAAAATTCATTTTTCAAATTCATTAAATAGCTTATGTATATGAAGTGTAATATAAATTAAATATATCAATTAATTTAAAAGATAAAATTTTACTTATACTAGTGACCGAAACAGTACTATCGTAAATTATTTTTATTGTCAACAATTTTTTTTTTTAGGGAATTCATTGTCAACAAATTACCAACTAAAGTTTATACTCCTTCCGTCTCACAATATTAGTCGTTTAAGGTTTGTGCACGATTATTAAAAAAATGATTAATTGTGTTGATTTCAATGGTAAAATTAGTAGCATTTACTAAACCATCATTATTAATTGTAGTTAGTGAAGTAGTTAAGTTAGATAAGATTCAATAAGTAAAGGTATAATAGTGAGGAAAAAAATAAATGTTGCATTGGTATTGTAAAGTGACAATTATTTTAAGAAAAAGAAAAATGTTAAAGAGACAATAATTATGAGATGGAGGAAGTATAACTTTTCTACGGTGTTCTTACGAGGTTCTTTGCACGTGGCAACGTTCATAATTTTGATACTCAGATGGCTACAACTACAATTGGTATATGCCAAGGTGCAGGATGAGTTCTTATATTGAAAAAACTTGTTCTCAAAAAGAATAAAAAAAGACCATATATATTCCAAATTGATTTCCAACTAGGAGTTCATATTGTTGAATCACATATCTCTTACACCACCAAAAAAAAAAAATCACATATCTTAGTTTTTTTTTACTTCTTTTTCAAATCTTAAAACTTAGTTTTTCGGGGGGCAAATTATTATTTTATACTATAATTTATTGTCATTAAATCGCACGAAAATATAAATAAATTTCGGACTATCCACTCTGTTAATCTTTTCCGTCTCTAAGTAAGATTACCAGGAACATTAATTGAGACAAAAAGGACGTGGCCACCAAGAAAACCGAATGTCATGCCCATGTGTATTTTGAGGGACCAAGAAAAATATTTATTTGTTTTATTTTAGTTTATTTAGTGTTTACTTCATCCGTTTTTAATTATCAACAAAATTGATATTTTAGGTTTATTCAATTCCTCATCCATTTGTAATTATAAGCAAAATTGATTTTTTAGGTTTATTCAATTATGATGTATGTTGTTTATATTATGTACCACATACATCATTAATTAAATGAACTTAAAAATTTAATTTTGCTTATAATTAAAAACGAAGAGAGTAATAAATAAAGAGTAAACCATTAAATTGGTTTCTGTCTTTATTAATTATTAGTGATTCTATGACTCTATTAATATTTCAAAATAGTCATTATTTTTGTCAAAAATTTCTCAATTAAGTTCCTCGTCATGTGAAAAAACATAGAAATATGAGTTTAATTGAGAAATTTTTGACAAATACATGGACTATATTAAAATATTGTCAAAAGTTTCTCAATTAGACTCGTGTTTCAATGTTTTTTTACATGACGAAAGACTTAACTTAGAAACTTTTGACAAAGATGAAGACTACTTTGAAATATTAATAGAGTCAAAGATTAATTTAAGAATCACTTACAAGACATGTACCAAATTGTGGTTTACTCAATGAATAACTCGATTGATCATTGAAAATTCATAAATAGGTTGATAATTTGGGGCTGGCCTGGTGGTTGAGAGTCCGGGTATGCTCCATTTACCTCTTGCTTCATTTACTCCATTTAAGTCTTAGATGAAAGGCACGTGGCAAGAAAAGATTCAAGGGTTGAGATTTAAAAATAAATAAAACATTTATTATTTTTAATAAAAAAAAAAAAC
>Ga0228710_1001961_pt1 | contig 31857 bp, 15 predicted proteins | sample MedpolnodulmetaG_FD_177995 | JGI IMG/M metagenome (GOLD analysis project Ga0228710, IMG submission 177995) | Root nodule microbial communities from Medicago polymorpha collected in Santa Monica, California, United States - pink nodules | ecosystem: Host-associated > Plants > Roots > Nodule...
TCATATGTAACCTAATTGGATACTACAGGAGAATAATAGAATCATCTCTCTTCTCTTTCTTTCTCATTCTCTACTTCTCTCTACTTTATTCTTGTTCCTATTTCTTTAGTTTCATAACACTTTTATAGTTTTAAAGATAAAAAAATCCGGTTGAAAATTAGTTATGTTTGGTTATATAATGATAATAATTGATTTTAAGGAAATTGATTTCAGATAAAACTGAATTGAATTCAAAGTTATTTATGATTAAATATATTAAAGTAAAATAAATTTAGAAACCAAAATTTAGAACATTTAGTTTCAATCTTTCAAAAAAAAAAAAAATAGTTTCAAATATTATCAATCAATTATACAAACAAAGCCGATTTTTTCTTTTAAATTAATCCAAAAATACTAAAATTAATCGTACAACTTCACAAGTAGTATATTCCTTACCGTCTTCGCATTCTTTCTCCACAGCCACCATCCTCTCTTTCCCGAATCAAACTTCAAAATTCACAATGTCAGCTATCAAAAGATACAGTAACGGAAATCCTATCACCACCCCCACTCCAAACCCTACACCCCCACCACCTACACCCTTGAAAATCACCATCATCGACGACAACCTCCCTAACGACACCCACGACACCTACTCCATCACCTTCGACTCCACCTTCACAATCCAAACCCTCTTAACCTCTACACCCTCCGTCGTCGACACCTGGCTCCTCGAAACCCTCCGCCTCCACCCCCCATTCCCCGTCCTCGTCGGCCTCGACGTCGAATGGCGGCCCAATTTCAAACGCGGCCAATCCAACCCAACCGCCGTCCTCCAGCTCTGTATCAACAACCGCTGCCTCGTTTTCCAAATCATGCACTCCCCCTTCATCCCAACCTCCCTCTTGAACTTCCTTGCTGACGCTAATAACAAATTCGTCGGTGTTGGAATCAAAGAAGATGTTCAGAAGCTTATGAAAGATTATAATATTACCGTTTCGAATTGCGTTGATTTGAGGAACCTTGCTGCTGAGGTGATGGATGATAAGGAAATGTTGAAGACTGGGATTAAGAGTTTGGTGCAAAAGGTGATTGGGAAAACTCTTGTGAAACCGAAGAAGATTTCGATGAGTAGGTGGGATTATCCTTGGCTTAATGTTGATCAGGTTAAATATGCTACTGTTGATGCTTTTGTTTCGTTTGAGATTGGTTGCCGTCTTTATTCGAATCAGAAGAATTGATTTTAAATTTTCAATGATTTATGCGTGTCTTGTGTTTGGTTTTGTTTTATCTTTGTGATTTTTCAGTGCTGTTATTTATACATGAATGGATGTGTTAGATTTGGGGAATTTTGCTTGTGTGTTTGTGATATGTGTTAATTACAATTATTGTTTCTGGATGTTGGATTGAAGTCATTAAAACTTAAGATTTGATGGATTTATCATTTGTGCCTGTTTTTCTTTTCTTTGTCTACTTTTCTGTATGGTTAGTCTTTGGATTTGGAACTGTCGAATATGTTATTTCGTGTGTTTGATTCTCTGTTGGTTTGATGGATTGAGTTAAGATTGTGTCAGAATCTGAATTACATGCTAATTATTGAGTTAAGAACTGGTTCTGAATTGATTTTAGTACTAGTGTTCGAATGATTTTAGTACCAGTATTACAATAACTGTGTTTGGATTGACTAATGAACAACTAATCTGATCTTTACTTATAGGTAGCACTTAATAGAGGTGTTTGTGAGAGCTTAGAACACTTTTATAGCATGTTCATAGGTTGTTTTTGGCTAATTTTCATAAGCTCTATAGAATAGTTTATGAAAGTAATTTGACCATATCTTCTCTCTGACTATCGAGATAACTGATACATAAGTGCTTATCTTATCCAAATGGGCTCTAATCTAGGTAGTTGCTTGAAATGAAAAGTTCATGCTTAAAAGAGGAAGGAGATAGAGTTGAAAGTGTGGTAAGCTGATAGAGTGAAAAATTGTGAAAGTGAAAAGTTCTTAAATTTGATGTCACTAGGAAAAACTCGTTAGAAACGGGTTAAGCAACTTCAATTGAGCTCACAATTGAAGAGGCTCTAAGGAGGTGTTTGTTTCAAAATAATCAAATTCAATTATGAAAATGCCTTTTCCAAAAATATAATGATGACAACCTTATGGTTGGGTAATATATTTTTTTTTTTATTGAACTAAAAAAACAGCAGATGCAGAAACTTGGAAATTGAATTGACCAAGTGCTTGTTAAGATAGATTTTGTTTTGACATCCCACCAATATATTTATATTTTACTATCCTCGGTAACCACTGGCAACTTTTTTTGTTTCCCTTTGTATTCTTATGAAATTTTTTGTGCAAACCATATGAAGTCTTGAAGAGATTGAAAGCAATGAGTTACTTACAAGAGCACTTTGTTATGGTAATACATCTTTTGGTCAAAGCGTTGTTTCTAGAATGAAACTTTCATTGCTTTGTATTTTTTTTTATTGTATTATCCATTGAAAATATGCATACAAGATAAGATGGCTTTATTCTTTAGAAATATTACCATGAATACATCATGCATGTTATTTGCCAATCCTTCAATGGAAAATAAAATTAGGCACTCACCTTGCTATCATGAACATCGAATTTCACAAAATGATTTCATTGTTTAGAACAGGAAAAATGCAACAAATTCCATCCCTAGAAGTTTTGCAGTCTGCTGTTTTTGTTTTTTGGGTAAAAAATTGTATTACTTTCCTCTGTTTCTAATCAATACTAGAATTGAAATAGATGGTACAAGACCTACGTTGCTAGACATCTCTTCTTATCATATCATAATGGCTTATTAACTAATTCTTATTTAACCTTTTTCACCAAGGTTGTAATTTGCAAAGTAGATTCAGTCTGCAGAAAGATAGCAAATTTGGGGAATTTTCCTTTCGTATATATGTGTTAATGGCAGTTATTACTCTGGATTTTGCATTAATGCAACTAAAAATTAAGATTTGAAGGATTTGTCATATGTGATTTTGCCTGTTTTTCTTTTCTTTCTCTACTTTTCTTTCTTTACTTTTCTATGGTTAAATTTTGGATTTGGAACTGCTCTTAAATCTGTTATTGTGTGTTCGATTCTGTGGGTGGGATGGGATGTATGAAGATAGGATTGTACCAGAGTTAAACTCACATGCTGATTATTAAGGTAAATAATGAAAGACGAATGGTTTTTAGTAGGAAGGAATCAAACACTTTATTGTGAATTTTAGAGTTATCATTTGACAATTGCTCCACCCCTAGGGTGATGTTTAAAAACTGGGAGTGAGAGCATCTTCAATGAAATTTTTTGTTGGGATTTTTAATGTTAAGAACTGGTTCTAAACTGATTTTAGTATATTAGTGTTAGTATTTGTGACTGCCCCAAATATTGGAATTTTTTTGTACAATAACTGCGTTATGATTGACTTGTGAACAACTTATCTGAGCTTAGAAAATATCTTATGATATGCGAATAAGTTGTATTCATCTAATTTTGATAAGATTTTGTAAAATAGTCAATGAAAATAGTTTGATCGTATCTTCTTTTTTACTATAAAACTCACTTATAAATAAGTGCTTATCTTATCCAAAATGGGCTCTAGTTGCTTGAAATTAAAAGTGCATGCTTAATAGAGGAAGAAGGAGATAGAGTTGAAAGTACGGTAAAATGATGGAGTGAAATATTGCAAAAAGTTGTTAAAATTGATGTAACTAGGAAAAACTCATTAAGAATGGGTTAAGCAACTTCAATTGTGTTCACAGTTGAAGATGCTCTACAGAGGCGTTTGTTTTACAATAATCAAATTTGATTAAAGCAGCATATACAGAACCTTGGAAGGTCTCAATTGACCAAGTGCTTGTTAAGAGAGATTCTGATCTCACATCCAACCCATATTGTCTTTACTCAGTTAAGCACAGACATCTTATTTTTGTTTCCCTTTGTACTCTTATTAAAAAGTTGAATCCAAACCATATCATGTCTTACTAGAGATTTACTTATAGTAGCATTTTGTTATGCTAATATCCTATGGTCAACATGCTGTTCCTGGAATGAAACTATCATTACTCTGTATTTTCCTTGACTACATTACTCTGTATTTTCGATTGATAACATTTATTATGCAAGATAAGATATTTTCTTCAGAAATTCTACTACCATCAATCCATCATGCATGCTATTAGGAAATCTTTAGTGGAAAATAAGACTAGTCGGGCTGGAACTCACCTTGATATCATGAACATGCCAATAAGACTCGAATTTCATAAATGATTTCATTGTTTAGTACAGATGCCATCCGAAAGTGTTAAGCAGTCTCTGCTGTTCTTTTTTTCCCCACTGTTTTTGGGTAAAAGTTTGTACAGATTATATTACTTCTCTGTTTCTAATCAATGCCAGAATTTAAAAGGATGGTACAAGACCCAAGTTGCTAGATAGCTACTTACAAAATAATAATGAAGAATCTAGTAATTCTAAGTTAACCTTTTTCACTAAGGTCGTTGTAATTTGTAAAGTAGCTTTACTAATAAGTGGTTGTATAAGTACAATTTGATGTCATCGAAACAGTGTCTTGAGTAATTCATCTTGATTTTCAAAGGTTACAACTGCCCTTCAAATTCACTGAATCTCAAACTTTTGCGTTTTTAAAATCAACAATTCAGTCCAACTTTAACCTTCTTGCTGGAGCTCCAAAAAAGGCAATGATGATCAACTTGTTCATATTGAAAACGACTACGCAGAAGATGAATCCATGTAATTGAGAATTAACATAAACAATAGTGTTTCATTTGTGTTACAAGTGCAGTTTCTTTGTTGATCTAAATGAACCTAGGGTTCTTAAGGCATGTATTACACATATCGTGAATTCTTATTGCGTAAATACAAGTTTTGTTGATACATATCCTTTGTTTATACTTTATCCTCTTTTTAAAGGATCTGTCACGAGTTATGCGAGCTTGAACATAAGCTTGTACGAGGAAATGGTAATGTCTTATTATATCTCAAGTAATACAAACTTGGAAAGTATTCATGTTTCTCTAAAGCATTGTCTTTACTTCATTTTTTCTTCTCTTTTATGTCTATGTTCTCAATTTATATATAGCATCCCATGAACCTTTCCACATTTTTTAATTTATACTGATAGTGGCACATAAGCTAATAATCAAATTGATTTCTTCTCAAATAGTAAAAGGTACATGAATGCCATAAGCTATCAATTGTTGAAGTCAAATTTCTCAAAAGTTCTAATGCAACAACTTTAATTGTGATGGTAAACTATTTTTTGTACTTAGTTGGGTTAGAGTTTATAAGTACATTCTCGAGCAAGGTACGTTTGTTTATGTTATGGTTAGGAAAAGTAATTCAAAAAATGGAGCTTTTTGTTCTTAGCACATTAATTGGAACATGAGTGTCATCACTCCTTTTTCATTCCTTTCTTACTTCATCAAGGATGTGAATTTCTTTGTTCATATTTGAGAAAGATGTGAATTTCTTTGTTCAAACATGGGTTAGTCAAATGTATGTTTTCTTATGAGTACACAGGGCAAAAGCCCGTAAATTGTTTACTATTTATTAGCCAATTCCAATCCATTCAAATCAGAGCGGCAATAGCTATTTATTGTGGCAATTCCAATCTATTCAAATCATCTTGCTAACTTGGCTTGTTTTTGTGCATATGAGGTATGCATAATTCATTTTTGTGATGTTATTCTGTCATTCTTTGGTGTTTATTTTTTCATGCAGGGTTGATTGCTAAGGATGACATGACACACATTCGATGCATGACTAGCATACATGATGATAAATGATAAATAAAGATCACATGGTTTTCCTTTGTTTTTCTCTGATTGGAACCATGATACCATCTAATTTATGTTAGATTTCCCTATCTGTTGTGCCGGAACTTTCTTTTATAGGTGAGTACACGGGGCGAAGCCCGTACATTGTTTACTTTTATTTAGCTAATAACTCTCTTTCAATTTCTTGTTAACCAACTTTTATAAACCAATATTTTGTTTGTTTCATTTATATGTTCTGTCACTTTTTCAATGTTTTTATGTTACTTATTTTTGTCGAAGAAAATAAAGGCTTCTTGTGGTTGTACTTGTTACTATTATTATTGTATAGAAACTTACTGTCGATTCGTACATATTATTAGTGTGATCTCTATAGTTTTGATATTAGGATTACTAGCAGAATGCAGAATATCAAGTTCGAAACCGAACAACTTTGAGTGCCCTGCTACCAGGTATATATAGTCACTCTTTTCTCTATTTGAATTGAATTTTTCAAAGTATTGTAAGATACTTAACGATATATAACTGTATTTTAGTGTGTAATGGTGTTATTTTATTTTGTCGGATGAAATGATACAAAATGAGAGATTGGAGTGTGACATATTGATGTGTAGGTTTTCTATTGTAGGGAGCTGATAAATTTGTGTTGCATGTTTTAAACAAATTTCTATAGTATTATTTGTATTAGCATATGCATGTATTACTCTTAACGAGGGAACTAAAGATAGCATTGACATGGTATTATATGATGTATTAGCATATAGCATGTATCACTCTTAACTTGAATCTATATTTAAAAAAATTCTGTGGGTTGGCGGAGTAGAATCTAGGAAAATCAATTGGGTCCATTGGAATAAAGTGTGTCGAGAAAAAGAAGAGGGAGGGTCTGATTGCAAATGGTAGAGTGAGGACGGAACAGTTCATTGTCATCTGGTATGCATGCATTTGGATATTGTGGAAAGGTCACAATGAGTAAACTTTCAAAAACAAAAATGGATCCTCGGAGACTTGGTTTGAAGAAATAAAGTTACTGTCATGGAAATGGTTAACTAGCAAGCTATGGGGGTTCAACTACACTTTCAATCAATGGTCTTTAAATCCTCTGGATTGTTTGGGAATAAAGATTACATAGGGGGAAATCTAGATATCGGAAAAAGTAGAAAAAGTTCCATCATAACTGTCTTAGCGGAGTTGTTGATGTGTAGTGTTAACTAGGCATCTTTTAATGTTCATCGTCGAATTGGTGTTATCAATATGTCCCTTTGGTTGGGGTTGAATTTTGAATTAAAGATTGCTTTGTAGTGTTTTTAATGTGCTTCAGGTATTTGTATCGGCTTGGACATGTGTTACTTCAACAATAAGGGTGGTTGTTCCTTGAGCAGCATTCACTTTATTCAAGTTTTATCAGCATTTTATCTTTAATTGGCTTCAGTTTAGCAGCTGTAGTGAGCACTTTGATCGGCGCAAACCCTAAACCTTTATGTCTTTGCATGATGAGTAACCGCTCACTATCATATATCTTATGTTACCTTTATGTCTTTGCAATTCTGGGCATAGCTAGTCTCAAATGTATAGATTTTTGTAGTTGTAAGTGGAATTTGGTTGATTAGAGCTTGAGACACTTTCATTTAGTTTTGTATTTCCATTTGGTGGCACCACTGGTACCATTTTAATCTAATAAATTCTTTTTTGGCTTTTAAAAAAAAGCTAAAGTGCACTTTTAAATTCTTTTGAACAAACACCCACGTTTTCTTGATCCCTTTGCTTCATGCTTCACTTTTCTATTTGGTACTTTGTGCTCGCCGCTCCGTTCACAAACCAACTCCAACATAGCATTTCTACCTTCACAAGATCTTCTAATGATAACCGTAAATCCAGCCCTATTTGCTTGTCAACGGACTCAACCGAGCAATTCGTCTTTATCTTTCCATGTATCTCGGGTCGAAAAGAAATGAGCCATGTCCACTTCGTTGTCACAAAGTTTCCACACATTGGAATTGACGCCTGTAGCCTCAACTATAACAGAAGCTTCAACCTTTACGGAAGCTTCGACCTTAATGGGAGCATCAACCTTAACAGAATCGACAACACTACGTTTTCGATCACCCGGATCATAATCCGCATTCTAAACCATATCTATAAATAAACAACATATAATTGCTAAACTAATTAATAAACATTTATCTAATATCATATAATAACATAAACAAACAAAAAAAAAACAAACAAAAAAAAATTGAATTTTTTTTTTTGGCAGTCCTTGCATTTGATCAGCAATGATTTGGAACCAAGATTTTGACAAAAGATTTTTGAAATGGGATTTTTTAAGGTATGGTAATGGTGAGGTAAGGTGATGAATGAATAGGACCTAGGGTTTTCTGTTTTTTGGGGGAAAAAGCAACGGCAGTTAACTGCTGCCGATTAGACCAACGGTAGTTAACAACCGCTGGGGGCTTTTTAGTAACTTACTTGTGTCATTGTGATGTTTTTGAAGTCGAAAGAGCAATTTTCAAAAATGTAAGAGTTGCTAGGTTTAAGTTTGTCGTTGTTTGAGGCCTTTTATACAATTTGCTATATATACTCCAGTAAAAATTATCCTTGATATATACACCGTCACTATAAAAAAAATTGGGCTCCTATAAGCCTCGACCCTAGGTCGTCGCACCCCTATACCCAGGGTCGGACCTAATTGGGGACCATGACCTCTTATATTGGGACGACCAATTAGAGTTTCTCATTTTTTCGGTTCATGAGTCATCCTGACATCCACTCATATTGATCTCATATCAATTAATCAAATCATTAATTCTCCAAATAGAAATCTAGTTGGTATTTTTACTTTGTCTAACCACTAATCGATTAAGGCTCATAATTGATAAATAACTAATAAAATTATTATAAAGATATTTTCTCATGTAATGACATTTGAATATAATTAAACAATAAAATATTCCAAAAATCACCACTTGGACTACATAGCTTAACAATTACATTAGAGTTCCTTAGGCGCACATCTGAATGTTATTTATAGTTAGATCTCAACTTTACAATTTGGTCCATCTCAAACATTAACAATTTGGTACCAACTGACGCAGTACTGAAGCATGGGTTAGCAAACGCTAAACCTAGATTGAAAAGAACACGTTCGCAACCGAGAAACTTTTAAAAATAGGGTTCCAAAATCCAGCAGAAATTGAGAAAAACTATCTAAAATATTATTGAATGAATAAAAGTTATAAGTTGCATCTTAGGTTACAACTGTTTAAATAGGGCAATAACAAACCCTAATGGGCCAAAAAGCCAAAAATAACAAACTGAAAAACAAAATAGAAAGTTCTAAAAAATTTGGCTAAAATAAAATTACTAAGAAAACCCTCATACATCACTTATGCTTCTGATTCGTACCGGTTATTGGTGTAATCTCTACAGTTTTGATATTAAGAACACTAGCAGAATGCAGGCTAATCAAGTTCTAAACCGAACAACTTTGACTGCCCTGCTATCAATTGTAGAAAACTAACTTATTGTCGCTCGTTTTCTCAAAAAAGATGCTGTCTCAACCTATACATAGTCACCCTTCTCTCCATTTGAATTGAATTTTTCAAAGTACCATATTACTATATGCAACTTAACCATATATAAGTGTACTGGACTGTGTAATGGTGTAATTTTATTTTGTTGAATATAATCATGAGAGATTGGAGTGGGACATGATGTGTATGTTTTATATTGTAAGGAATTGATATATATATCTGTTCCATGTTTAAACAATATCTATAGAATTATTTGTAGGGTTAATACCGTTTTTGGTCCCTGTAATATTAGCGAATTCCGGTTTTAGTCTCTGTAAAAAAATAAATTTAGATTATGTTCCTATAATTTCTAATTCTTCCACTTTTGGTCCCTCATTTCACCACGTCAAAAGAATCTGCATACATGACACGTGAAATGAGGGACGAAAAGTGGGAGGAATATGAAATTACAGGGACATAATTTATGCAGATTCTGTTGACGGGATTAAATAAAGGACCAAAAGTGGAGAAATCTGAAATTACAAGGACCTAATCTAAATGTTTTATTTTACAGGGAATAAAGCCGGAATTCACTAATATTACAGGGACCAAAAGCAGTATTAACCCTTATTTGTATATACGTATGTATTACTTCTCTACGGCGAACTAAAGTTAACGGATACATATTTTTTTTAGTGGTGTCCAAGGTTCAAAACCTAAACTTTGCATATGTTATGCATTGTCCTTACCAACTGAGTCAAGTTCACGGGTTCATATAACGTTATATATGTCTTGCTCAGCCATGTACATTGCCTAACTGCGACCCATCCGAAGGTACGGGGATTCAACTAGTTTATCTAGAAGAAGAAAAAAAAATAAGAAAAAAATGGGTGATAAATAGCTGAAAAAGTAATGTGACATTTTTTTTTCTCAATATCCCGTGGTATTTTTCTATGGTATTGTATACTAAATAAAAAAGAGAGTAACGATAGAGTACTATATAATAAAAAATCCACTTTAACTTTCACTAAATTTTTTTTAAAAAAAAACACGGTAACTTCCCATTATAACACCTAAAGAAACGAAAAGCACCACTAAAAAAAAACACAAATAAACAAAAAGAAAGTCGCTTTGATACTTTCTCTAATAATTGCACTTTAACTTTCTAAAGGGATGATATTCTTTATCTAGGATATCTTTAGTATCAAGTATAATAGAATCAGGGACCAATTGTGATTTTACAATATGTAATTTTTGAAAAATCATATGGATCACCGTAGTTTTGGTATATCCATCATGATATCAAACATATAAATAAACATATAAACAAACAAAAAAACCATATAAATAAACAACCAACTAATCCCATTATCTTATAGGAGTATTTTACTACTTGTAATAGTTTATTTGTTGGAACCCGTCTTCTATTTAACACAAATCATTTTAGCGTATTTTGCTCTCTTACACGTCATGAAAACTTTGCAATCGATTTGTGTTTTGCTCTATTACACATTCTAATAACTCCGCATAAGTCACTCATTTCAAAATTCCACCAACCCAAATACGCTTAACTTAACTATGAATTTCTTATGAAATGGATAGACGAAAAGAAAGTCTTATCAATAGTCTTTCAACTTTACAATCTCATCATGACCCCACAAAAGATCTCTCATTCTGATGTCAATTCGATTTATTCATGCATCTCTATACTTAGAAGTATATCAAATAACGCTCTTTAATCGTGTCTTTATATCGATGATCACTCTCCCTGCTCCTCTTAGCCCTTGCGAGTAGGGATGACAATGGGTACCCATTGGGCAGGGTACCATAGTGCCCATCCCTATACCCGCGTTTCCGCGTTTTAAAAAATTCTCATACCCGAGCTCATACCCTCGTGGGCAATAAGTTTGATGCACGTCCCCATACCCTATGAGTATCTAAGTGCCCGTACCCGCACCCATTACCCACACTTTCACAACGAAAAGATAATAAATAACAAAAAAATATCACAGCGTAATTAAAATATGATATAAAATCTGATAAATCAACATATAAAATATTACGCATCATATTATTTAACCAAATAAAAAGCATCTAAAATATAAAAAATAAGTACATATTACAATAAATATCAAAGATTTATGATTAATTAACTAAATTTAATATAAATAAAATTATTGATATAGTCTATATAATGTGCGGGCATGGGACGGGGTGGGCACTAGAGTGACCGTACCCGCACCCATACCCGTTCAAATTTGCGGGCAATTACCCGTGCCCAGGCCCATACCCAACAATGCGGGTATTTATCCGCCCATCATGGGTATTTTTTTCGCGTGTCCAATAGGCTTGGGTCTAATTGCCATCCCTACCTGTGAGTCCCCTTATTTTGTCTCTTTCTCCTCATCCACACTCCTCCCAAATAATCAGCATTCGAAATCCACCTTCTTTCTCTCATAGTCTTCTTCATCAGTAAGCACACCCATCAACATGAGAAACTCCAACCCCACTCCCACACCAATGGTTCCAACACCCTACCTCATCACCTTTATTGACTACCACCTTCCTTACAAAGCCCGTACAATGTTTATTCTTTTTTCTAAACATCCCATGGTATTTTTCCATGCTATTGGTGAGCGGATCTTTGGAGATGCACTAAAGAGAGAGTGATAATAGAGTAATGTATAATAATTCCACTTTAACTTTCCCTACAAAAATATCCACTTTAACTTCCCATTATATATCCTTTATCTTTTTCTTTGAAAGGCTTATATACCCTTTATCTAATAACGAATTAAATGTTTAACTTTCCAGAGGAATCTAATAACGAATTACCCGTTATTCTTTATTTAACGGCCAACTAATCCCATTATTCTTTCCAAAGGAATGATATATTCTTTAAAAGACTTACAATAATTTACCCCTCATAATTATTAACCGGTTTTCTATTAACACGAGTCATTTTAACGTGTTTTTCTCTTTTACATGTCGTAAAAACTCTGAAGAATTTCATCCATTTGTGTTTTATTCTCACTCGTACACATTTTGATAACTCCGCAAAAGTCATTCATTTTAAAATTGCTCCAACCCAACTACACTTAAACATGGACTTATTATGGATTGGGCGAACGAAAAAAGTCGTTTTTATTAGGAATGAAAAGAAAGTCTTGTAAGTCGTCTTTTAACCATACATGCATGTGTCCCTTTGCATCGTCTTTTAACAATACATGTGTCCCTTTGCATAGAAATATATAAAAAATGGCTTTTAATTGTGCCTTGTACTTCAACGATCACTCTCTCTGCTCCTTTAATCGTGTCTTGTACATCCACGATCACTCTTCCTATTCCGCTTAGCCCTCTACCAGTTCCTTTATATTCTCTCTTTCTCCACATCCATACTCCTCTCCCAAATAATCAACACTCGAAATCCACCTTCTTTCTCTCAGTCTTCTTCACCGGTAACTCCATAGCTATCAATATGAGAAACTCCAACTCCACTCCCACACCAATGGTTCCAACGCCCTACCTCATCACCATTGTTGACTACCGCCTTCCTTACAACACCCATAAACTCTATGACATCACCATCGATTCAAACCGCAAAATCCAAACCCTCCTCACTTCTTCCCCTGACTACGTGGACGCCTGGTTTATCGAAAACCTAATCCTCTCCGTCCCTTCCCCCATCATCGGCCTCCACATTGAACGGAGTCAATCAAACTCAGCCGCCACTCTCCAACTCTGCATCAACAACTTCTGCCTTGTTTTCCAGATCATCCACTCCCCCTACGTTTGTGCCTCCCTCTCTAACTACCTCGCAAGCCCTCACAACAGATTCATTGGTATCGGAATCAAAGAAGACGTTGTAAAGCTTCTAGAAGATCATGGTCTCCACTTGGCGAATTATGTTGATTTGCGTAACCTTGCTTCCCAAGTGTTGGGTGATCGAGAGATACTGATGAGTAGTGAGCTTAAAACATTTGCGGAATGCCTGCTTGGGAAGATTGTTGAGAAGCCGCAGAACGTTTCTATGAGTAGGTGGGATAGTCAGTTGCTTAGTGCTGATCAGGTTAAGTATGCAACTCTTGATGCTTTTGTTTCCTTTGAGATCGGTCGTCGTCTCTATTCTCGTCAGACTTGATTTCAATTATTCGTGTGCATTGTGTTTTGTTTCGTTTTATCTTTGTGATTTTTTAGTGCTGTTATATATATGAGTGAGTGTCTTAAAATTTGGTTTTTTGTTTTGTTTGTGTTAGTGTATTTCAATTCAGAATTTTGTTTATGTTGAGTAGTCCTTCGATAAATCTGTGTTTGTGTCGTTATTATGTATGGATTTTGTATTGAAGTTATTAAAATTTCAGATTTGAAGGATTTATAATTTGTGCAGTTTTTCTTTTCTTGCTTTATTTCTCTACATATTTGTGTGTTTGATTCTCTGTGGGTGTGATCGATGGAGTTAGCATGTGCTAGAATCTGAGTTACATGCTTATTCTAGAAGAATTGTTTAATTTAGTAAGAATGAATCAAAAACTTTTAATGTCAAGACAGATAATATCTTCAAGTTCAATGGAATATTTGCTGAGATTTTTAAAGCCAAGGACTGTTTCGCTAATTCAATTCACTTGACTATTCAAGAAAATTACAAACACGTAACAAAATGCGCCGCTAACTTTTTGAAGGGCAAAACCAATTATCTAAATTTACATCTCTAAACCTAGAAGATACAACATTGCAAACCAGTTCTTATTAATGTTTGTATGTGTGACTGCCACATATGTAATGGAGGTTTCGTATACAAGTATGTTTGGATGGACTTATGAAAACATATCTGAGTTTCTTTAATGGTAGGACTTAATAAGAGTGTTTGGGAGAGCTTAGAAAATATCTTTTCTGACACATTTATAAGTTGTTTTCAACTCATTTAAAAAAATCTTTAGAATAGTTTAAGAGAATAAAAAATTGAACTGCAACCAAATTTTTTGTTAAAAGATAGTACTGATAAATAGTTTATGAAAATAGTTTATCTTCTGCTTGACTGTAAAAATAACTTGTCATGTACATAAGTGCATATGTTATCCAAATGGGTTCTAAAGAACTGGTTGAAATAAAAGTGCATCCTTAATAGAGGAAGAAGAGATAGAGTTGAAAGTGCCACCGCACTACACTTCATCAACTTCAAACCACCGCTGCCGCCGTCACCATCACCTTCATTCTCCACTATCTTAATAGTCTTTATCTTCATTTAGCTAGATCAGCTTGACTTATAAACAACTCAATCTTACACATATTATTTTTTGCTGAAAGCTCGGGACAATCCTTCTTGACGTGACTGGTCCATGAAATCAAGAATCAACATAAACAATAGTTGGAAACTAATGTAACTAAAGAGAAACCTTAAGCGTGTGTTGAAGTGGTTTTTGCTTGCTTCTTCTGGACTAGCTAGAAGATCGAGAAAGATTGAGAACAATGGGTATAAATAGAAATTTTTTTGGGAACATACAAAAATAATTGAAACCAAAGGGTAAAAATTGTAATTTGTAAAAAATCTGGTACATCATACTATTAGAGGTCACGCACAACAAAATGATTGACTCAAGTGATTAATGATCGTTCAAAGAACCCAAATTCGATTTGTAAGTGGAACAACTTTTGGTTTAACTTTACTTACCTTTCCACCGAACTCCGAATTACTATGACTTTTTAAAGATGAGCAAGAACCATCCAAACCCGAAGGCCCGTCTAAATCCAATGGTTTTGGGTTGGTCTTAACTCTTTCACACAACAAAAAATGACAAAATGACCATCTTTTTTAAAACCTGATAACATCGGCTTAGGACAAGTACGAGATGATCCTCATCTTACCCATCACGTCCTATTGAACTAGTACTTTATCTGTTCCACAATTTGAGTCCTATTTGTTAAAACAATAGTCTCAAAATGAATGACCCTTTTGATTTTCAAAAGATTATTAATTACTTGATTTTTCAATTTTACCCTCAAATTAATTAATACTACTTTCATCACTTTAGAGTCAATATGGTAATGATGATTAATACTACTTTCATCACTTTACTAGGCATTTATGGTAATGATGATTAGATCAATACATGGAGTCAATATCATTTTCTCTCGTTCATTTATACATTTTTTTTTAATTTATGTGAAAGTATCAAAATGGTCATTCATTATGGGACAAATGAAGTATTATTATTTGGGAAATATAAGACATTGATTAATGTAAAAACAACTGCGATCACAACAACTTTAATACAAATATCAACTTTCTTAATTCCCTTGATTTTGACAAAAGGGTTTTTATTTATGGACGGAGTAGTAGTTTTAAATATTTAGGGACGAAGTACTACTTTAGTTTTCTTAATAGCTATATAAATTTTTAATGGGAAATGCTACCAAGTGTGCTTGCGATACTTTGTGAACTGTGGTGCAATATTTTGTTTAATATTTTGCTGAATCATTATGTAATGACTTGTTGAATTATATGCCCAAATATGGTGCAATCTTTTGATTACTCCATGGTTGACATTATGACTTAATAGTTATGTTATGGAAACATTTGTTATTAAACTATGGAATCATTTTTATAAGTGTTATAATAATATTTTGATATTTAGCACATATACCTTAGTGTTGTCGGTAAGTAGCATGTTAAACTAACAACTTGACAAGAATCTTAGTGAAATTTCGTTTTTACTGTCAGGGACCTAACTGACAGTAAGTATACACAGTCAGAGACCTAACAGTAAGTTGATGGTATTGATTTTTGATTCAGGGACCTAATTGACAGTAAGTATACACAGTCAGGGACCTAACAGTAAATTGAGGATATTGATTTTCGATTCAGGGACCAAAGTGACTATTTTTTTACTTTCACTTTAGTCCTTGTGACACGTCATACTCCTTGTCAGCGTGCCACATCATCACTTAACAGATTTTTTTAACGGCAGGGACTAAAGTGATAACGGAAGTGTAGAGTTAGGGACTTGTTTGTATTTAATCCTGAGTCAGAGACCTATGTGACAGCGAGGTGCAAAGTCAGGGACTAAAGTGACTATTTGCTCTTTGGAACTGGCTCAAAACTGATTTTACTACTAGTGTTAGCATGTGTGATTGCTAGATATAATGGCTCAAAACTGATTTTACTACTAGTGTTAGCATGTGTGATTGCTAGATATAATGGGAGTTTCTTATCCTAATAACTATGTTCGGATTGACTTATGAATTATGTAACCAGGGGTGTTTGGGAGAACTAAGAGAAAATCTTATATTATGGATACATTTGCATTGATTTATTTTGAATTTATGTGAGCTTATCTTAGTCCTTGTAATAATGTTTTGGTAAATCAATAATAATAGTTTATCACAATTATCACAATTCCATAAGTTGCATATTCCATATTTTAATAAACTATCGCTATGAGCTTAACCCTTGAGCTTATCACAAAATACAGCATCTTCGAAACCAGCTTGCCTCAGTTTTTTGTTGAACTTATTATATTTTTTGATGAACACTTGTCTATTTTTTATTTTTTTTAACATTTGATAGAGGAACAAAGATTGACAAATTTGCAAACGCAGATTTAAGTATTTGTATGTCACTTTCTTTTCGTTTCTTAAAATTTGCAATGATTGTTTGATTCTTTGGATATACTTTCTTTTTGAACGGCAAATTTTATTGAAAAATACATATCTAAACATAGAGTTTGAGTATATAAGAGCTTATGACGTAAACTCTCATGCTTTAAGCTCTTGCACTATATATAAGCATTGATTTATTAAACAAACTTTTGACAAAACTAAAATTGCATTTTTTTAGAGTAGATGTATATGATAATAAATCATCTTTGAACTTCTCATCAATTTATCTATCAACTATATGTAATTTATTGAACATTTTGACAACAGGAGACGAGTAGCATAACTTCATCTAAAATGAACGTTAATTGTTCATGAAGCAACCGAGTTATTATACTCTTAACAAAAATTGTAGCTAGTAAGAGTTTCTGCACTCAAAAAAGCAATTACGAGTAGATTCACATTGTCGTGATTGTTGTTCTAATGGTTTAAGCCATAAAAATTTGAAAGGGTTCTACATTTTTATGTAGTTCCTCTGACCTTGTTTATAAGCGAAAAAGAACCAAACTTCATGGCAACATTACCCGAATAAAAATCCTTATTTATTCACAAAAACGCATTACCCATCAAAGGGGCAGTTGATTGTTGTCAGATCATTTATCTCCATAGGTGAACTCATAAGAACAAATTGTTTAAGGGGGACTTCGCACTAACTGATTTTCAACACTGAGAAAGAGTTACATATTTAAGTAAAATTGAATATGAATTGGTTTGTGATTAAATAGTTGAACTGGCTTAGACAATCATCAAAATTCGATCAAATAATTTATACTATCTAGTTTGTAGCGAACTTTTGATTTGTTACATTTTTATAAATTACAGAATGAGAATTTTTCCGAGAAAAGAAATCAGCGTATGATCAATGATTTTTGAGTGACAAAATAGTTTTAAATGCTCTGCAATGGTTAGAATGCCGAGGGATTAGAATAGAGTATTGTTAGTAATGTATGCCATGAATCATTAGTGAATCGGGTCCGGTTTATTTCAAAACACCCAACTTACTAAGAATAGTAAGATCACACACTGAGATTTATTAAATACGAGAATCCTCTCTACTCTTTCTCTCTATAGGCCGTGACCACCAACTTGCTCATTCCTCAAGGGATATGTGCAAACTTGATATTGAATCGAAGGTCACCGCAAATCTTGAGAGACATCCTCGTTCAGAGATGTAATCCTCTCTCTTTTCTCTCTCTTTTTCGCTGCAAGTTTGACCCTTTTCAAATGGGGTGCGATTATTCTTTCTTTGTTGCTCTAAATGCCCTGTAGGAAAGTCGTTGATCATGGTTGTGAGTATGTTTATTCTTTCTCTTGTCGATCTTCATAATGGTGGCATTTGGGGTTGTTGAGTTTGAACTATAGGTTGTGCATGAGGAAGAAACTTAGTTTGTCTTGTTCTTGAGGGATGTTAGGAATAACATAATATTAGTATATAAAGACCTAATCAAGGTTATTACTTATTTCTTCATCAAAGACAACACTTCATATGTTTCCTTCCCCTCAAAATTCTTAAGGAATCTTTTATTTTCAAGGTATATAAAATTTCTACCCATGAAAGCGTTCAACACCCAACAAAATAGCAACTAATTGTCTTTGAATTCAACAACTTACCTTCATGAGACTTATAAGACCTTGATTTGGCTAGACATCGCCAAATGCACAACTACCTGATATTGAGCATTTTCCCAATCCACTACTCATAAGGGGTTATAGCTACTACTTTACTAGGTACTCTATTATGGATATAAATTGTGGTCTCCAATGCCTCTTCCAAAAATAGAAAAATGACTTATCATACTCCTTACCATATCCTCAAGAGTCTGGTTTTGTCATTTTACAACTCCATACATGCTCATTTTTCCGTCATTGTATATTGCAAAACAATTCCAAAATCATCAAGGAAGATCATAGATGGACATGGACGTTGTTCTTCTGATCCATCATACGAATGGTAGTATTCCCCACAATGCATGATACTTGACAACCTTTATTTTCTTTCCATGTCGAATCTCAACTTCAACTTTGAATGATTTGAACATGTCCAAAGATTGATATTTCTTATAAATCAAATACACGAGGGCATACCTCGAGTAATCGTCTATGAACGTAATAAAACACCTTCATCTATTCCAAGAACCTATAGGGAAAGGACCACAAATCCGTATGGATTAGTTCTAGGACATCCTTAGTTTTTCGGCATTAAAATTTATTTTGTTTGTTTGCTTACCCTTAATACACTAAATGGAGACTTCAAAGTCCGAAATATCTAAGGTCCAAGAATTTTCTCCTACACAAGCCTCTAAATTTTTGTTTAGAGACATGACATAAACACTCGTACCTTGTGACTCTATTTGCAATATTTCATTATGAGAACGCTCAATGTCGAGCAAATATAGATTAACAACTAAAGACCTATGACGAACAACATTCGAGTCATATGGGAGACTAATTTTATCATCTTTAATGAGCACGCATAACAAAATTTGTCCAAAATAGAAATTAAATTTCATCTGATAGACGGTGCAACAAAAGTCTCAACTAAATTCAAATGAAAATCAATCTTAAATAATCTAAAAATCCTTATAACCTTCATTGCAACTTTCAAGAATTCATATCATATATATTTCAACGTGAACAATTTCTATATGTTGTATTGTTTGTAATTACTATTAAGAAAAGCCAAAGAAAATGACTTAGGCTAGTTGAAGTGCATCTTTCACAATTAGCGTTCTCAAACAGCCAACTATATATACTATATATACTATATATTAAGAGTCACTTCCAGCAATAGTTTAACAAATTTGTTAACCGACAAAAACAATGTCTTTACAAAAACTATTTCCAATATAGTCAACAAAGAAGTTTTTTTAAAATTTGTAAACCGTACTGTGAAATGTGATACGTGTTAAGAGATTGGTAAGTTATAACAAAAACTTACCATTCTTATTTTAAAGGAAATAAATGCAAGTCACATATCGCATATCACTTATTTACATTGACATGAGAGTGTGATGTTCTCTCTGAAAAATGAGAGTGAGATGTTTAACACGAAAAGAAGAAGTAACCAAGTAATTGGATACACGTGGTTAATGAACTTCACAAAAAATGAATTATTTAGAATAGTTTGAGTTTGATTTTTAGATAAAACAATTTTTAGTAAAATTATACTTATCTAACAGACGAATTTCAAATTACTAGGGAACCCTCTTTCTGTGAATTGGAGGAATAACACTAATAAACGAAAGAGAGAGGAAACTGTACACTTGTTGTAAAGTTATTGTCGCATTTCGATATGCATGAGTCACATGTCATGCATTGGTAGATGATACTTCTAGGGATGCAAGTCCACAATATGCAAGTCCCTCTTTCTCTACATTTTGGGTATTTACATGGTAATAAGAACACATAATTGGTGAGTAAGAATCTATTTAAATTACGGGGCTTGTACGGTTCAGCGCTTTATGGTTTTAGTTTTTTTTTTTGAAAGATTATGGGTTTAGTTTTTTTTTGAACAAGATTATGGTGTTTTATAGTTACGTTTTCTATAATAAATTTTAATCATTTTCTTATTTCAACTTACTTGAATTATTTAAATAGTTTTTCAGATCTCTACCAAAAAAAATGAAAGTTTTTCGGATGGTATTTATAATTTATTTTTGAAACTTGTAATTGCATAAATTTTATCTACTTAGTTACACTATTCACATCTTTATCAAAAATTCATTTCAAAAACTATAGAAAAAAGGGCAATTATTGATTTTTAAAAACAAAAACACACATCTCCATGCATCTTTTTTTTGGTGTAAGAACAAATCGTCATTTGGTAGAGTTCATTAAGCATTAGAGCCTAATTGCTTAGTTATTTCTATCGTTTTATCAAGTAATAAGCTACTAAAACTGTGAAAAAATTCTTAATTTCTAACTTCCTAAAAAAGCATTTTAGGCAAAAGGTTTAATTTTGAATATTTCCATCACATATCCAAACATACCATTTATCCTCTTTTTCTATCTAATTCTTCTTGCTTTTATTTAAAAAATACTTGTCAAATGAGTACAATATAATGAACTTAAAGCCTGCTATCCATAATCCATATTACACGAACATAATATAATATAGTTCAAAGATAAAATCTTCACAAAAAATGGGAAAACACATTTGCCAATCTTTTCTCTTGGGAATTTTTTGCATTATGGTTGTCCTGGCTTCGGGTAAGAAACATATGAAATCTTCCCCTTCTAATTCTAACACATTTAACAAAAATTATTTATTATCTTGTTAATCTTTTTCTTGCATTTCAGTTTTTGTACCTTTTTCTTGCATTTAACAAAAATTATTTATTATCTTCTTAATCTTTATAGCAGGACTACCAACAGGAACCGATCCAGACATCGACTGCACTGGTCATGGACCATGTGTAGATTGCAAACAAAGGTGCATTAACGAAGGATACAAAAAAGGAGGTGCGTGTTTAGGATTTCCTCTTTGTTGCTGTATGAAGAATTAAAAGAAATCTACATTGAGGAGTTAACTAAATAAGAAGTTTCTTCCTCCATTGCTTTATGGAAGCTCTAATTATGAAATAAATCTCAATGTGTTTTTACATATCATTTTGAATGAATAATAAGAATAATGCATGTATCATGAAATAAAATATTCATCAGTGTATTTTCTTTAATTATGAATAAAAAAAAATGCAGAAATGCAAAGTGTAAACCAAAATTTTAAATTTGCACATTATGAATATTGTGATTTTTGATCTCAATTGAATAAAACGAGGAAAACTTGAAAGCAGTGGCCAAGCTCCAGAGAGAAGAGGGACATAACTGTGAAACTTGAAGACATGACATACAATTGTGCAAGTTTAACAATGTTTTGAATTTAGAGGATATATATTTTCAAGCTAACTAGTTTTATACTGACATCTAATGATAAATTGTTATTTGGCACACCACTTACTTTGTAAATGAAAGTTTGAAATTGATGGTACATGAGATGGAAAAATAGAGGTCTATCGTTAGATTAGTGACAATATATACTCTTGAAACTCAAATTGTTTTATGTGTAAATTAAATTCCATTTGTAGTTTAGTCCCTAAGATGTCGCAATGAGTTGGACTACATATAGGCATGGCAACAAAACCCATACTCGTGGTTACCCACCTGAACCAAACCCATTTTGACAAGTTTTCCCCGTTTTGGCTGGGTTTAGGTTTTCCTCGATTTCAAGACACGGGTATGGGACGGGTAACAGGTATATAGGTACCCACCCGGAACCCATACCCAAACCCGTTCCGAATGCAGAAAATTACTTTGTATTGATATGTCATGTTATTTTGTTTGATAATTGATGTGCCATAAAAACTATCATTGATATTTAAAGGAGTAACTAAATCAATCGGTTTAACAAATGTTAAAGTGAGCATATTGCTGGACAATGCATTACAACATTTCTCTGGGGGTTGCAAAAAAAACTTTTATTTTTTATTAAAAAAAATTATTCAATACAGGGATGGGGATGGGGCGGGGATACCCGAACCTGTCGGAGACGGGGATGGGGTTCAATTTCCCATCCCTGTTGAGCATTAGTAGGGTAACGGGTAAAGTATATTAGAATCGGGTATAGGGACGGGGAATGTAAAACCCGTTCCCACCCCGCCCCAATGCCATGCTTAACTACATATAGACTCCCCACATGTGTATTTATATTCCAATGTCATACCCTTAACGAAATCATTTAGGAAAATGATGAAATTGATTGTAATTTATTTTTTTCAAATTGATTGACGTCATATAATTTCAGTGTTTTTTTTTTTAATCAATTCACAAATTCCAGAAATGACGGATCCTTGTAATTTTAGAGACCAAATTGACAGTCCTCGTGAACTTATCTCAGTTGGTTGGTATAAACAATGTATAAAATATGCAAGGTTCGGGGTACCAACTCTGACCACCACCAAAAAAGAGATCAAATTGACAATCTACTTATCATTTCAAGAATACGGTTACTTCCTCCAAGTAGCACATGCATGTGGGGACAATCACCCCAAGAAGTAAATTATACTCACTATATACTTAATAACTAATTTTTTCTCAATAAAAAATAGGTGTTTTTCTAGACAACTCATTTATTTATCTTAAAAAGTAAATTCTAACCGCTAGCTACTTGACAAAAAAAAATTCAAAAAAAATGAAAATTGTAGGTTAACAAAAAAAACACAATAAAATTCCACTCAAAATTCACAAGGGAATAGCAGAATGAAAACTTAAACCAATAAAAGTTGATAACAGAATGAAGATCTACAGAAACTGAAAAGATAAAAAAATCCAGATAAAAATCTTACGAAAGCAACAATAAAAAATTCAGAACCAAATCTACAAAAACCGTAAATCAACAAAAAAAAAAAAACTAAAAACCAAATCCATCAGAGTTACTTGTGCGTCCATCCATCTTCGACGCTCATCACACAAAATATGAGAGAACCATTTGATATGTTTGAGAGAAGGGAGGCACCATTTCAATCTCTGATGTCTCCGGATATATGAGAGAACTATGGAGAGTAACCGGAGGACGAGAGGAGATGAAGTGAAGAGTAATACCGGAATGACTAGCTTCGAAACATAATAGGACTAAAATGTATCATTGGCATAACGCAAACAAGATAATTTATTAATGCAAAGTCCTTGACACTAAATATGCAAAATTCATAATCTGCAAACAAAGAATAAAGCATAATCTCAATGATTTAGCTTTTATTTGATTGTTTCAAATCATGAAGGGCATTAGTTTGAGATTTCCTTGTCCTTGGTTGCAAGAAATGGACCAAGACCACTGGTGAGAGCTGATGATGAGATCAAAGAAGCTTTCAGAAGACTATGAGCCTGCAGTTCCAAAAAAAAAAAAAAACATGAACTTGTCAATAACTAGAGTTTAATTTTGATACATCATCAGTGCCAAATGTTTTACACTGTCAATTATCAAAATCATCCATATGTGTGACTTTATAAATAATTTATGACCAAAGTCAAAAGAATTTTTATGATTGACAATAAAAAAAAAACATATATTGAAGGAGAATCTGAGCAAAATCATAATAATACATAATCTAAGGAGCTTTGTTGAAATAAAAGAAATTAAATCGACAACTGCAAGTTTACCTCTTTATTGCCAATGCCAATCATTCTTTCTTCCAAATCAGAGAGAGGAATTCTCATTTTAGTCAGAAAGGAAATCGCATAGGTTGAGGAACCTGGTGTGATGACTAAGTCATCTGTTACCATATATGTTGAAGGACTCTTGATAAATTGTTTTCCATCAAAATTAGATTTGACATGCTTAGACAAAAAATCTGATTTGGATTTAAAATATCTTGTACGATCCAAATCAACCATGCTCTTGAATAGATTATCTATGTTGTCTATACCAGAGTTTCCATTTAACATGTTCTCAACTCCTCCCAAAGGGAATCTCAAAAAATTCAGTAACAAGTCTGCAAAGTCCTCTTCACCCAAAACATACAATATTTTGTTGTTGGATTTTCTCATCATTGCCTTTACTTCTATGTCACAGCCCTTCACAAGTTGTGCTCCTGTAACAGCCCAAAAAATTGCCACAGTTATTTAATAAATATTACATGGCTTGATGACGATTGATTTAGACTTGAATATTTTATAAACAATGATGAATTTTCTATCATGTTCCAAGTATGGTGTTAATGTTAAAAGATAAACGGGGTTTGACTCATTATCATTGTTCTATTTGTGTAGATAACCTAAATGAAATAAAGGTAGGAATATTAGGGTCCTTCCTAGCTAGTCGGACTCTCCGCTTTGTTCATTAGCGGGACGTGCAAGAAGGGTATGTTGGGACAACCACTTATGAGAGCTAATAGTAATCCTCCACCTTGTCAAAACGATTAAACTATAAGGTATTAAGTATATGAGGTGAATTTTACCCTAATCAAGAATATAAAGTAAATGTATAAGAACATATTGACGGAGAATAATTAATTGAAACATATGTCTCTTTTGACAAAAATGGAGGTGGCGGTTATTGATCAATGGAAAGTCCAACCGGAAAAGGGTGGTCAAAGCAAAGTATGGTATGTCGATGGCTTTTAATCCGGATGTTCTTAGTGGGCTTCAAGTTGAATCATTGTGGTGGAGAGACATCTGCAGTCTAGGTGGGATGCCGGGTCGCATGGGAAATTGGTTTGTGGAGGTGGTCTGTAAGGAAATAGGGAATGGGAGTGAAACACTTTTTTGGCATGATAATTGGTGCGGCTAGAATCCTCTTAGTTCCTATTTTCCTAACTAATAGGAATCTCGGAACAAAGAAATTGTAAAGTGTCAGAAATGGGGATTTGGGTGGATGGTATTTGGTTTTGGAGGTTAAAATGGAGGTCATTATTTGCTTGGGAGGAGAAACTCTACAAGGTGTTTTTGGAGTTGGTTTACTCGGTTAGACTTTCTCATGGAGCTGATGAGAGGTGTTTCAAGTTAGATCCACAAGGCAAATTCTCATTGTGTACGATTTACCTAAATCTTTGTAATAGTATTTTCCCCTCATCTTGTGAGGCCATAAAAGCCGAATTACTATAGAAAGTGTGGGAAAGTTATGCTCTTTCAAAAGTGGTTGTTTTGTCTTGGCAATTGATTCTAAATTGTCTACCCACTAGAATAAAATAAATCATCTAAAAAGAAGGGTGATAGGTGAAATAAGGGAGGCGGGTTGTGTTTTGTGTGATGAGGGAATGGAATGAGAAGATCACTTATTTACAACGTGTGGCTTTGCAAGTAGCATTTGATATGGACTTTTTAAATGGTTAGGGATGGAGATAGTGCTTTTCGGCAACATATCAACATTATTGGAGATATTCTCATCTTTGAAGGCGAAAGATAAAGGGTTGACGGGTGTTGTGTTGGTTTGGCATACGGTGCTTTAGCAAATTTGGAAAGCTACGAATGATAGAATTTTTCTGAAAAAATATCTTGCTCGTCCGAGGTGATAGAGGAGATTAAAAGAATGTATTGGGCTTTGTTTTTTGGTAGAATGTCAGGACCTCCGTGTTTGTATTAAGAATGGCAGCATGCTTTGCTGCTATATTGTATGTAAAACGGGTGGTGATTTTTTTGGGGATGGATGTGGCGTAGTACCACTTGTACTTATTTTCATCTATTTTAAATAAAATAAAATATTCTCTTTGGCTGTTCAAAGGAAAAAAAATTAATTGAGGATTGTGGAACTGCTTATTTCACATATTTTTTTATATTGTTTATGTTTTAATTGAAAATCTTGTTCAATGGCAAGATTATGCTCTATCACATTTTGAAAAAGTCACGGAGATAATTAGTATCTCACCTCTCATTGATTTCATTTTTCAAATATAATCCCTTTTAAAGTGTCATCAGATGTCGGATTATTGTGATAAAGCCTAGATTTGGATTTTCTATTTATATAGTTTGAGTTTTGTAACCTTTTATTATATATGTTTTAACGTTCAGGTTTAATGTGTAAATTTTAAACTATATTTTATGTTGAAAGTTTTATGAAAAGTTTTGAGTAAACTACATTAAATTTATTAGAAAAGGATTCCACAATTGAGAAAAGGAAAACATTTACCTCTTATTTCAAAATGAGATGTTTCAGCTCCAATGTTACCACCAATATCCAATACATTAACAGGTTTTGGTTTCTCAAGAAATAGTTTCTTGGACAAGAATACGTCTGTCAAAGGTGTTGCCGAGAATAAGGAGCACTTCACTAGATCTAGTATCTACAATAATAAGCAATTTCCAATGTTATACTTTTCAGAGTTTCTCTTTACAAATGAAATTTATATAAATTTGAACAAAAATTTGTGGTTGTATACTTTCAAGATTCGTAATTTTAATTTTAGCAAATTGTAAAGAAAAGATAATCACATTAGACATAAATTATACGAGAGTGTTGAGAATTTTATAAACAGACAGATAAACAGATAGATAGATAGATACATACCTCCTTACGAGTGACATCCACGGTCACTATCTTGATAGTATCTATGTTTTCACATCCAAGATACTTAAGTAGAGAAATACTATTTTTAGAAAGTTGAGAATTATCAGGCTTCACATTCAAATCATCTGAGATAAGAAAAGTTGCTGTTGCCGGAACAAAACCATTCTTAGGAGAGTGTTTAACCATACATAACGAGGTTCTTTTCTTTTCGCAGCACTTGCAATTTCGCTTCGCAGGGTTATCGATGCACACTTGGTTGCCACAATTAAAAGACCTCAATTTTTCTGTGTCATCAATGTTGAGTTGTAGATATTTGCAATATCGTTCCATCGAATTAATCGGTCGAACCAATAATTCTTTTTCTAAAGCTGATCTGAAATTCTCTTTGTCAAGGTTGGCCACACTTTCGTATAACAAGCTCAAGCTTCCAACACGAACATTCTCCATGTTAGATTCTTGGCTCACAAGTCTTGCAATGGTGCCTAATGGCAAAGTTAAGAAACTTAGCAACACATCAACAAAGTCCTTCCCTGCTTGGACAAATAAAACTTTGTTTCTGACTTCATCTACCAAAATTTTCACAGAAACTTCATTGGATGGGGCCAAGCAATTGAAGTTACGTAGGAAAGTAGCCATGGGGAAATGAGAGAGAGAGAGAGAGAGAGAGAGAGTGAGAATAGAACACTCGAAGTATTCAATGGATTTATAAGTGATTTCCCAAGTTTGTGCATCACTTAAAAGCAGCTGCTGTAACAAAATCCCATAATTGTTGGGATAGTTAGCGGGTATAAGGGAAGAATTATTCAAAATGAAATGGTAATGCAGTTATAAATTGACACATGTATCAGAAAAATAATTCTTGGGGATTTTGATTAGAAAAATAATTCTTGTTTTTAAAGATAATTAAAAGAATTATTCCACCAAAATAAACTGATGTTTAGACGACCACTTCTTCTTACCCTAACGTGTATCAATTACGATTGATTTTAAGAAAGTTTGATCTTGATCAAAATTAAAAGCATAAATATTTTTCACTTCCAAACAAAGTGGATGCTAAAACAATGACAAGTAATGATTCCAAAACAATTCAAAGGACTTATTCATCCATGATTCAAATTTCAAATAGAAATGAAGAGGATCTCAACTAGTTCACACTATATGTTACACTTTTGTTGTTTATAAAATCGAATACTCCAATCATATAGTTTTTTGTTGTTTGGGCCAACCAGGATTTAAGCAGTATGATTCTTTTTTTTGTCATTAAACTAAAGGTTTTTTCTAAATTATCTTTGAAGAATGGTGAGTAATTTACCCACCAACCAATGAAAATGAACAATTTATTGGTGGGGTCAAGATAGTTCATAGATGTGCTTATGTGGCTAAACTAAATTACCAAATTATATATAATTCTTATTAAGTGAGGTTGCTTATCTTTTGCTGCATTTCTCGTCACCCTCAATAATTTTTTCTTGCTCATTCCCTCATCAAATCCAAGCTCGCATGGCAAACCCATATCCAAACATAATTCAATAAAAATAACAAAGATTCACAAACTATTATGTAAACAGAAAACCAATAATTCATGAATTAAAAACCCAAAAGTTGCATTACATACTACACCAATGCACCTGAATTCCACCCTAGACAGAACAAACCTACAAAACATCAAAGAAAACCCATGCACCAGATTTCCACTCTAGATAGCACAAACCTACAAAACATCAAAGAACACAAACCCTAGACAACGAACCAGATTTCCACTCTAGACAGCACAAACCTAAAAATTAAAACATCAAAGGAAAGCAACCCCAAAAAGAAAACTGACTAGATCAATGAAGTAAGAGAAATCAACCGATCAAACCCTAGCTACGAGCATTAAGAATCCTTCCAATCTCAAATGAAACAAAAGCATCAATGCATGCATACTGAACTTGCTGAGGAGTAAGCCTAAAACAATTCCACCTGCTCATAGTAATCTTCCTTGGTTTCTCAAGATCCTTCCCAAGAACACTTAAAGCCAATGCTTTGAGTCCACCACGTCTCAAATGTTCACCAAATCTCTCAACAGCAAGGTTGCGAAGTTCAACAAAGTTAGCAACAACCAAAGAGTAGTCTCTAAGAAGCTTACCCACGTCCTCTTCGATACCAACACCAACGAATGTGTTATTTTGGTTCTCAAGAAATGCAACAAGAGATTGTGGAACAAATGAAGCATGCAGAATTTGAAAAACAAGGCATTTTTTGTTTATGCAGAGTTGGAGAACAGCGACGGGGTTTTCAACATTGCGTTGTCTGTTTGGGAGCCACTCCACGTCAAGGCCGACGAGGAAGCGGCGGTTGCGGCTAGTGTGGGAGAGGGTTGAAAGCCAGTACTCGACCATGGAAGGATCATGAGTGACCATTGTGTGAATTGTTTCGGAGTGGAAGACAACATTGTAGTTTTCGTGAGTGGACATTTTGGATTTGAAGAGAAGGTTATTTCTGAAAAACCAAGTAATAATAGTAACACTTTTTGTTTTTGTGTAAAAAGTGTAATGATACATTGAAACGCAAGAACAATTCCTTTATATAGTGTATTTTATTGACGCTTCAATTTTTTAACTCTTATTTCCAAGGTTTACTACATTTATTATAGGATCAATTTTTTTTTCGTCTTTATTTATTTTTTTAGCGTGGAAAAGATGGATCAAATAAAAGCTGTGGATATTAGGAGTATAAGGTGTTTGCCTATTAACTTGACCGTTAAACGTTGAGTTGGAGTAGTAAATGTTCAGGAAGGGGAAAAATTCAATTTCCCAAACCCAACCCATACTGTGCGACTCTTGCTATTTTTCTACGACCACTATTTTCTTAAAAGAAGCATCTGATTGAATGAAGTTCAATGCAACTTTAAACAAAATAGTAACATTAACTTAGTATAAACAAAATAATAATCTGTCAAAAAAAATAAACAAAATAATAATATTATTAACTTATAAATGGTGAATGTGTTTAGAAAGTTAAAAAAAATAGCAAGATATACGTGAGTCTTTGAACATTCACTCTTTTATTGAGTTAAATCAATGTAAGTCTTATACTTTGGAAATAAAACTCACATAAAATAGCAGGATATACATTTATTTCATCTAACAAAAGAGTGAATGTCAAAAGATAAAAGATAGTGTTGCTAACCTTCCTAAAAAAAAATATCAACTTAGATTTCTCAATGACATTTATTGTTCCCTTGTTAGTTGATTTATTTATTTCAATTCAATTGATGAATTTATTTTGTGTCACTTTTTTTTTGGTCACAAATTGTGAATATATTTGGAAAATAAAAAATTGAATTAATATCAACTTATAGTCATCAATGAAAAATCTTATGTCCCGGTTTTTTTTTCACGTATCAATGACAAACAAATTTGGTTTTTTTTTTTACGTATCAGTCACAAGTATTTGTTCAATGTTCCTTTTATGTATCAATGACATATATATATATTGTTCACGTGTTATATGATTTATTTCAGTCAGTTTAAAAGATAATATTATCAAGTTATATAAATTTTGAATATGTTTGGAAAATTAAAAAAAAATAATAGTAGTAATGTTAACTTACATATATGCAGGTTATTAGGTTTCCTTAGAGTATTTGCGATACCATATCGACGAAACAACATGCAATTTCATTTGGAGAGATAATACTAACAAATGTGTTCATCTCGTAGGTTGGAAAAAAGTCACTTGGCATAAACACTATGGCGGCCTTGACGTCAGAACTGCAAGAGATATACCAACGTTTGTTTATTGGCCAACTTGTTAGGGATCTGATTCAGTCTTCAAAAAACTTATGGGTTGAGATTCTCTCAGACAAGTATGTCACTAGTCCGAATATCCTCCATTCTCCATCTCACTCTAGTGACTCTCTCTTTTTTGGTTATATATCCTTCACGCAAGACACATCCTCAAAGATGTCTCTTCCTGGCATGTCGGGTCGGTAACTTCTTATTTATGGTCTTGTCCTTTAAGTTATCTTGGATTTATAGGGACCCTTACACCAAACATTGACATTCATGATCTTCATTTGGCGGTTAAAGATGTAATATCCTCAAGCAACCCACACACAAATGTCCTTTACACTCAACTTTCTCCCTTTGCATTAGACACCATATATAGTATGAATCTCAAATTCAATGTTTCCCTTGAAGATGCATTCATTTAGTTCAACAACCACTACACCATTTATCCTTTATAACAACAATTGAAAAGTGTTGCTAGAACCATGAAAAACGTTGCCTAAAAGCATAGGGGACGTTTTCCAGGGGTCTCTTATGCGAGCGTCGCCTATAGTTTATGGGGACATTTTTTCATGATCTTTGGGCACACTTTTTCAAAACGTCGCCTAAACCATAGGAATAGGGGACGATTTTTGGTGAATCTGAGGGGACGCTTTTAAATGTTGCCATAGGTTGCTACAATTAATAATCGTAGCCTTAAATGTGAATCTATATGAAAACATAAAAACGTCCCCATAGCTGTCATGCACATTTTTAGTGTGTCTTCATGAAATATTACAATTTTCCAATTATTTTAGAAATGTACCATAGCTTAAAGGCAATATTAAAATTGTCAATTATAACTCAAACAAGATTGAAGTTACCAATACATCCACAAAAGTTGTAATATAATAAAATAGTTCAAACATTAATTTAACACATAATAGTAATCAAAATGTCGAACATTACTTAATAAGTTTAATGCTTCGAAGTATGAGCCTAGCAAAATAACAAAACCATAGTTTGGTCAAGTTTAATGGTTTCAACTACAATCCAAAATAAAACACCATCCAACTAAGTTTGTCTTGGAATTCATCATCCTAACCGTCCACTTCAAATTCATCACCGATGTCATCCTCTTGAATTTCATCA
>Ga0228710_1001962_pt1 | contig 31847 bp, 12 predicted proteins | sample MedpolnodulmetaG_FD_177995 | JGI IMG/M metagenome (GOLD analysis project Ga0228710, IMG submission 177995) | Root nodule microbial communities from Medicago polymorpha collected in Santa Monica, California, United States - pink nodules | ecosystem: Host-associated > Plants > Roots > Nodule...
TTAATTTTTATTTTTAATTTAAAATTTTTTTTTTTTTTTTTTTTTTTTTTAAGTTTTTTGTGCTTTAAAAATTCATAATTAATTTGTTTCTTGTTTAAAAGGTATAATTTTATGTTGAAAGTGGTATTTTAATGTCTTAAATATGTCTACAAAATATCATGAAAAAAATTCAACATCTAACTTTATTTCTACTGAAAGAATAGGAGGTCAAAAATAGAAAGAATCACAGATTATAGAGTAAGAATCTGTGAGTTTTGTTTAGAGAGTCTTTTTCAAATTTTGCATATATAACATGATCAATTTAAATAATTAACCCTTAAAAGAATTGAATGAGAGAGAGAGGGGACCTGTTTGAATGAGTTTAAGTTTTTAATTTTTAAAAACTACTTCTTAAAAAATTTAAAATGATACCAGTTTGGTAGGCTCTTTCTAAAAACTGTTTTTAAAGAGAAAAATCTAAAATGATACCAGTTTGGTAGGCTCTTTCTAAAAACTGTTTTGAGCATTGTACTCACGTGTTTTAAGGTGGAGATTAGAGAGTTGCAAAATATTACCATAATGTCATTAATGAATAATTCAACTTCTCCGTAATTTTTATTCAGAATTGCAATAAGAAAACACAAAACTGAAAAGGAAAACACATCTAAGTTGTTTTGCTTTTTAAAACAACAAAACTTAAAAGTTAAAATAGTTTTTAAAAACAAATTTTTCAACACACTATATCCAAACAAGTTTTCAGCTTTAAAAGTTTTTAAAAATCAAAAAACTGTTTTTAAAAATTGAATCAAACAGGCCCACATTTTTTATTAAAATACTCTTATAAGGTATTGATGTATCTAGTGGTATCGTAAATGTAAAGTAAAAGATGTTGGATTAGATGTGGTGAAAGTGATATTAATTAGATGGTGAAATTGAAAAGAAAAAAATCGTGTATCGTGGATTGAAAATGACAGCTATTTACGACAAGTTTACTTCACAAAAGGTTGATTATTTTGGGACGGAAGGAATAACATGTACCATAAAGGCATATACTAAGAAACTTTAGATCATACTTTATTTCCAAAGTTGTATATTCAAATTCTTAAAATTATAAATTGCTCTTTTCAATACAAATTTTATACTTTTAATTCATGTGACATTTTGGCACAAGTTAGCAAAGTTATTTTTAAAATTTCAAGTTCCTAGAAATTTGGAACTTTAAATTTATGAAATACTAAATCACTCTTAAATTGTCTGACGTCAATCAAAATGCTCCATCGTCAAATAATTTGGTTAAACGATATCACATTAAGTAACATTCTAGTGTGTTTATGTTGATGCTCCATCATACATAATATTTTGACAAACGAGAAATCCAACGTTTATATTTTATTTCTTCCCTAAGTTTTTGAATTTAAAATTCTCCAAATTCAAAAATTACACCATTCAAATCTCTTTCCTTTTTGCTTGGAGAGATAAAATATGAAACAAGGACGAGGAACATGCTCTTTGGAAATGTATACTATTATTTTTGGTTGTGTTCCAACATGTGTTCAAAAATGAAGGTGTGGGATTGTAATGTTCAGTGAGTAAATCAGTAATTGTTTTTGGGTATGTCTAACACCAGTCAAAATTTTAATCCATCAAATCGGTTAAAATTGTTTATTTGTCATATTAAGTGATATTACAGTACATTCTCTTAATATTTTTCTCTCTAACAGCTGGAAAACTACTTCATGTAGGCCGTTGCTGTCATTGTTGGGATTAAGATTGGAGTTTATGTAGCCCGTTGCTGTTATTGTTGGGATTGAGATTGGAGTGTTTGTGGTGGTTGAAAAAGTTGTTATATTTTTTATTTTCTGTTTTATTTTTCAATATTTTGAATAAAGATGAACGATGGGGAAGAAGATGGAGGAAAAAAATTAGGTGTTTGTGGTTCATTATAAAGTACAATAAATCCCTCAATGATTCAACGGTCTTCATTTTAAAAAAATCAAATGGTTGAAAATAAAAGATTTAATAAGGTCTATGGTGGACCACCTATAAAGTTAGTTCACCTTAGAACATCTCTGATGGAAGATCCTTACTTAACAACTTCCTTAAGGACCCTCCATTGGAGGAAGAGAAAACGAGTTCCCGTTAAGGAACGTGTAACTATATAAGGACTTTCTTTCTCCTAAGTAACTAACGGGTCCCGCGTTTAAAAGAAGTAATAAAATATGTAATATGTGGTCCCACTTAATTTTTTTTTAATAATTAATAGTTGTTTTAAATTTTATGTTATCTAATTGTCATCATTTTAAATAAAATGTAATTCATGCAAATTATTATTATTATTTTTTAACAAAGGAATGTAAGATTTGTAATGTTAATTTTTCCATTTTCAAATTATTAGCAACTGTGGCAGAAATTTAAGTTCATACGGATAAATTAATATTTTATAATTTTTCCATTTTCCCTTGATTTTTTTTTGAAAATATTCATTGAGACCAATCAAACAATATCCTACATATGCTAACATTTGTATTTATATATTAGTTAAAAAAATATAGTCAAAGTAAGCTATGTGAATAGTGCACATGGTAAAATTGCGACATATATTTTGAAACGGATGAAGTAAGACTCTAAGAAAGTCAATCTCCTCCAATTTTCCCTTCTACCATTTTTTCCTTTACTACCATTTGTTTCTCATTGTGTGTTTGCATGGTATTCATTATGTTCAAATTAACTCATCTATGGGCTTTTTAGTTAACTGTAATTTCATGTTCACGTGGTCTGGATTGTGGGAAACTTATACTAAGTGCCTGCAAAAATGTTGGTTGTATAGAGCCCAGGCCAGCTGACTAAATATTAATTGTAGGTCTGATTCTTCACGGAAGGCATCATCTGAACTCTTGTCAAAAATTGTTGGTCATGGAGAAGACACTGGCTTTCAGGTGCCCTGTCTTATAGTTGCAGCTAATGATGATCAGGATTCATTTACAATGGCTATACAAGAGGCAACTATGGTATTTTTCATTATTTTATTCATTTGAATGATCATATACATAATTGAATATGCATATTGCTGTACATAACTGTTGAATGGGTTAGATAAATAGATATTTATTGTGGTGAGTGACACATCTTGGAATCACGATTTCATCCTAAGTTTCTGATTAAGATTAATTATATAGTTATAGTATGTAGTAGTCTGTGTATATGTATGCTTTGATCTTCAGATTGACATTTGATTAAGCAGATTGTAAGCTAGTTTAATTTTTTCTTGTTTCACTTTTTGTATATTGTGATGTTTTGGATTTGTGACATTTTTTGCCGATCAGTGTGAAGTTGGGGGATTCCAATAATATATTTCGCCAAATTGTAACGGCTGCAGAGCACCCTCATTTAAACATTCCAAAAACTGAAGGTAGAAAAACACGCAAGCAGTACCACAGACTCATAGATCAATCTCTTATGTTTGTTTCAGGTATATTATTTTTCAGGTTTACTTGTTAGTTTCTTCGTTAAGTTCCTTTTGACTTCGTAACATAAAGAAAAAGTAATCAATAGTAGTATTATATAAGATTACTTTTGATAATGTAAAATAAAATATTTTACGTTGATAGTGTATCAAAAGTAATCTTATATAATAGTGGTATATAATCTCATATAACATAAATAGATAAGAATAGATATAATAGATGGTTAACTAAGAAATAGTATTTGTAATAACTTTATATTTATGTGTATGTATGACGACAAAATGAATCCCTGCTGCCTGCATGAACTACTTCGATCAATTTTTAAAACGATTAAATCAGAAATATAGGTATAGTAAGTCAGTAACACTGTTTGGTTGAAGAGAAATAGTGAAGAGAGAAGTATTAAAGAGAGAAAAAGAAGAGAAAGTCTTGATTTCTGTTGTTTGGAATGGAGAGAAACTGAGGAGAGAGAGTTTTTTCATGGGTCCCACACCTTTTTCTGGTCTTCTCTATCCAGCGAAGAAAGGAGTTGGAATTGGAAATTCCCATCTTTATTGAAATACCATTTTTATCCTTTTCTCAATAAAACTGCCACGGAAGAAGAAAAGGTTTGGGCCTTTGTTTTTTATTAGTTTTACTTTTTTGAAGGAAATGTCTTTGTTTTTTTAGTTGATTTGTGAAATTAAATATTTATCAAATTAAGTTAATACAGGAAAAATAATGAAGTGTTATCACTACTGCAAATATAATGTCCGCGCGCAAAAAGAAATATAGACAATTGTATGGGTTATAAAAATTATAGACGGGTTCAAAATAAAATAAAATCATTTAGCAAAACTAAAACTAATAAATTATTTGATACTAACTATTACAAAATTATTTTAGATAAAACTAATAGATTTAATTACTTAAATTCCCTTAAATTAATATAATTAATTAACTAAAAATAATTATGTAATTCATAAATTAATAGAGAACAAATTAGAAATGAAATGAAATTATAGGGTTAATTAAGTTTTTAGTCCCTATAAATATTCAGTTTTGTTTTTAGTCCCTACAAAATAAAAAAACACTTTTTAGTCCCCGTGACATTTTTCTTAACCATTTTAGGGACCAAAAATGTTGATGGAAAAATTTTATAGGGACAAAAAATGTTGATGGAAAATTTTTATAGGGACTAAAAATGTTGATGAAATTTTTTATAGTGACTAAAAAGTGTGATTTTATTTTGTAGGGACTAAAAACAAAATTCTGAATATTTATAGGGACCATTTACTTAATTAATCCTTAATTATATAAGTCTTTTTTAGTTTAGGGGTATATTTGTACTTTTGAAAACAATCAACACTTCTTTCTCCTTCATTTCTCTTCTATCTCTCTTATACCAAACAACCTATCAAATCTACTCTATTTCTCACATATTTATCTCTCACCATACTCTTTCTTACCTCTTTCTCTCTTATCACTTTCTTTCCACAACCAAACACACCCTAAGTGTTATATTTCGATGAACATGTATATATACATATAAGGATACTTGAGAAATTACGCAATTAGAGGGGGGGTCAGGGTCCCCCCTCTACATTCGCCCCTCTTAAAAAGAGAGATCATTTGAATTTTTGGTTTTCCTTTAATTATTTATTTATTCATTAGTCAACAAGATTTCATCAACCGTGCGTTGAGCCTTATTTTATAACTCTGGTTTTCATAGAAAGGAAGAGACCAGATAAGTACATATTACCAATAATTATTTCACCTGGTAGTTGAACACAGGTTCTCCTAATACGTATATAACTCTAGTAAATTCGAAATTTGGCTGTGATAAAATGCAACCTTATGGCTAAAAATATTTTCGAGGGCTTTAATTCGGAGATTCTGAGTTTGAACCCGTTAGTGAGCTACCCATCCTCCCAAAAATGTTTTTTTTGTTATTTTTGAAAAATGCAACATTCATAACAATTGTTTTATTATCTCTCAATCATAATGACTAAATTTAAAGATATCTCATCATTTACTTAGTAAGCTAAATGAATGTAATTTTAAAAATGACTAAAGGCCTGTTTGGATTAGCTTATTTTAGAGCTTATATAAAACAGCTTATGCAAATAAATAAGTTTTTATATATTATTTATAAGTTTTTAAGGTTGTTTATGAAAAAACAGTTTATGAAGATACGGTTTTCGCTAGTGAGAACTTATAAATTAAAATAAAAGCTTATTTATTTACATAAGCTATTTTTCATAAGCTTAAAATAAGATCATACCAAACGAGACCTAAATATTTTAACAAAAGTTCCGTAAGCGCAACTCAAAGGGTAAAAAAATTGCAGAGATATTTGACATTATGAAATACAGATCCAAATTTGCAATACCATTTTTCTATTTTGCTGCAAAACTCGATCTTCAAAATAAAAATTAAAAGACTATCTATAAATTATGCTAATTTATAAATTCTCTTTTCATCAAAACAAGCAAAAGACCATTCTCGACAATGATGTTTTTGCATACTCGTTTACAAATAGTCTATGCTTCATTAAATAAAAATTGAGTTTTTATTTTTTGTTTAAAAGATAGAAGGAAAAAAACTCAAAGTAGTAAACAAGGCATGGTGCAATTCATTTTACTGGCACACTGCCATATAGAACCACTAATATTTTGATTAATTGCGACGAGTCATGTAACCCACATCATCAAATTAAGGCCGCATCAACAAAAAGTTCAATCGACGGTCACAAATTAGAAGCGTTTTCAAATTTGCAACGAGTAACTGAAAGAAAAACTTTTTACAAGACTAAAATCATAGTGATCCCTACTTAGAGGGACCTTTTGCATGTTCAAGTCTACCATATAAGACATAGACATTCAAGCTAAACACCAAATAGTGTAGTAGTTACAAAAAAAACAATCAACGGTTATAGAAATGACAACCTTGATGAATCTTTCCATTATCAACTCTAGAATAAACTTCGCATCTCTTAATCTGTTTCTCTTTACCTGCATCATAGGAGGAAAACAAATATAAGGAGCATATACAAAAAACAAGACAAACACTCATTAAAAGATAAAATGGTTTGGTACTGAAAATTCATGATTGACATTTATGTGAGAACTAAAAAAATTTCAAAATTCCCAGCTTAAAGGGGTTTGCAAAATTCAAAAAGGAAAGGAATCATTCTAGCTTGAAATTTGAAACCAGAAAAGCGTCACAATCTAGCACTAGTTTTAGGTACCCAACAAATAATAAAAATATAGAGCAATGGTTTCTACCAAGTGCAAGAATATAATTACATTTCGAAAAGGCAAAAGAGATAAACTCTGCAAACCATGCACATAGAAGAGAATCAACTACGGTATAAATAACTAAACTCATGATTGTCGTCTATTTAGTTGTCAACACAAATGAAAACTTTTTAATGTAATTTCCCCTTTTTCACTCTATATATGATATATAATTTATATACATATATGCTTCAGGGACATAATGTGAAGACTGAGGGAACCATGTATATCACACTCAAGTAAATGGCAACAGTAGAAATTATAAAGCTAATGGGAAAGAAGATGAAATATAAGTAAATAAGCAACAATGGCCTAAAAAAAGTAATTAAGCAAAAAGAGCAAGGAGAAAGACAAACTCTTGGGATCATTAACCACATAGAAAACATTATAGATAAACAACTAACTACATGTAGAAATAGAGCAAATGTGCTAAAGATTATTCCTTATGTAGCTCTTCCTTATATGTCATATGAGCAAAATATCACAGAGAGATTGTTCTAACTTTTCCAAATGATTAGAAAGACCCTACCCTTAATCTTGTGGCAGGGTCACTCGGTTGTTAACATTAAGCAGCCACCATATTTCTATTACCTTCCAATTTTCTTTGGCTATTTTAGTTCTCAAATTTTTGAATTCAAAAATCAATGATCAACAAGATCTAAACAAAATCACTTAGGATTGAAAACGGTTTGCTTGTATTGATTCAACATCACTTAGGTGAGTGTTACCATTTCTTAAATTATACAACAACAACTAAGCCTTATCCCACTAAGTGGGGTCGACTACATGAATCAAACAACGCCATAGTGTTTTATCAAAATCCATGTCTTGCTCTAACTCTCTATATCCTTCCTAACAGTTTCTCTTATAGTTTTTCTAGGTCTACCCCTACCTCTAGTGTCAACATTTCTTAAATCATAAGGAAAATATACAACAACAACCAAGCCTTATCCTACTAAGTGGGACCGGCTATATGTAAATACTGTAAAAAAAAAAGGATGTTAATGCCATCTAAATTCTTCTAGGTTATTTCAGAAAATTGACAAAGCACGTTATTAACAATGCAATAGAGTTGATTCCAGATGGCCACAATAAACATTATGCAGCATACAAAATGTGTTTATATATACTTTTACCTAATGTAACACTTGTTTAAATCATCATGGTATCAACACTTGTTTAAGTTAATATAATAATCTAAGAAATGAACCAAATCCATTTCAAAATGACATCTAATTCCAGTGTCTAATCAACACCTCATGAATTGTCAAAGGCATCAACCATATTCCTTGTTGTTGTTTCCCATTTTCTCTCAACATATGATGAAATTTTCTCTTCACCTCCCAATATAAATACTTAAGTTTTGAAACTTTTTTTCATGTATTCATTTCTATTATATTTATACACTCACTCTCTACTTCACACAACACAACATAGATAATAACTAATTACAACATAGTAACAACAAGAAACATGATACAAAAGATTCATAGCATCAAAAAACTTATTTATTTTCATCTTTATGCATATTGTAAAGTGAAGGCTGAACCAAACAACAATAACATTAACATCAACAACATCATCATCAGTTTAATTAGTTTGTTCAAGATTGATAATCAACTCCAATTAGAAACATGGCATAGTAAACGACTCATACTACCGGTACAACAAAGCATTAAAATCATATGTACAATAGACCTTTAAGCTATAAACACCAAAAGGGTACATGTTTATATTGCCATTTTCTATCATTTCTGGAGTCGAAAAACAAGTAATTGAAACACTTCCCTTTTGCAAATTTTCTTCCTTTAAGGATCAAACTCTGCACCTCAACTCCACAAACAAGGTCAATTAAAAACATGATGTACACATACTAGTAATTTTGGATGACCGTATATTATTTTTTCCCTGATAATATATATTTTTTTCCAATTGTTTTTTATGATTGTCTCCCTTATAATTTTGGATGCAGGAAGGAAGTAGCAAACATATGTTATGCGTTCGTAAAAAACAATGACCAATAAAAATATCTTTTTTATATCAAGAATTCCTAAAATATTTAGGATTAATTAAGCAAACGATACTTCTAAATATTTAAGATATTGTTTTTAGTCCATATAAAATAAAATCACATGTTTTAATTTATGTGACATTTTTCTTTAACATTTTTACGACCAATATTGTTGACTGAAAATTACTGACAAGCTTTTCACAAAGTTTAAAAAATGTGATTTTATTTTGTAGGGATTTAAAATAAAATTCTTAATACTTATCGAGATAATTTACTTAATTAACCCAAATATCTATTTGACCGTAAAAATTAATCTCATAAAAGAATTTTTTTTTTCTTCAATAAAATAATAGTTAAGCCAATCAATGTGTATATTGTTAATTATTAATTAATTAATTAATAATCAGTGGGAATGATCAATCAGTTAGTAAGTTGCTTAGGAAAGTGGGGTGAGATCGAACGGGTGGAATTGAGAGAAGTACTCCTAGTTTGACTATTCCGTCCTTTTTATAAGGGAACTTCACTTCGACATGTTGAGTTCAGTTCAGAAGAAAATAACCTTATTTTCATGTTCGGCGGCTTCTCCATTTTCTTCCAATTCATGTTCTTCCCCTCATAAAAAAAAAAAACAAAAAAACCTCTCTTGATTCCTTAGATCTGCAACTGACATACATAACAGAACCCAGGTAGATGTTTAAATTTCCAACCTCCAAACCTATTCTGGATACTAGATTTGCATAATCTTTTTTCTCTTTTTCTTCTTCTTATCGTTCTCGCAGAACAGAATATATGGCAACTGTGTGTTATTCCTTTCTCATTACTTGATCTGATGAAAAAAATAACATAGATTGATTATATTTTATTCCTTAAATCTAGAAAAAAAAAACATGTTTTTTTTTTATCTCTCGTTATTATTAGACCAGAGCATAGGTAGATCTAAGAGTTTAGATTTTTATTCTTCTGGTAACAATAGACACAAGGTTCAGTTGTTAATTATCATAGAGTTCTAGATCCCAAAGTAACAAAGGGTTGAAAATTGATCTTTTTGTTCAATATTTAATTAATTTCAAACAATTAGACTTAAAATTACTCATTAATTCTATGTTTTCTGTAACTAATACGTTTGCTTGTTTCTCTGACCCATGTATGTTCATCACGTGGAAACAAACGAAGATGGTAGTTTGTGGGAACACTCGAGTCTATTTTGATGATGATGGTATTGTATAAAAAACTTAGATTTTTTATATTATTTTTCTTTTTGTTCTTATAGAACAGAACATGAACATAGGTAACGTTGTTGTTGCATAATGGAACCTAGTTTGATAGTGTTTTATTCTTTAGATCTTGAAAAACTTAGATTGTTCTTCTTTTTGTTCTAATTATAGACTACAACATAGATAAATCTAGATAAAAAGTTGTTTTTTATTTTTCTTGTATTATATAGGGTTTTTCTATCATGTGCAAATTTGCACATGTTAAGAAATTTAAAATAGTAATTTTGCATTGGAACTTGAACATTTTGTATTAAATATATAACGTTTTGTTAAATAATTGTTGGTTACAATAAAAACTTGCTACTTTTAGTTATCTTAACATGTGCAATATTGCACATGTTAGACAAACCCATATTTTAATAATACAGAACATAAGGTTACCTCTGGTATCACTAGAGATTTCTAGAATGTCTATAGTAACAAACGGTTGAGAATTAATAGACCCAATCACTTGTTTTTAGTAAATGACTCATTTGGTGGTGAAGTATTGTTACATTGTGATTAAACCATTAGAGATTCTAGAATGTCCATAGTAACACAGTTAAGAATTGGTAGACTCAGGCACTGGTTTTTAGTAAATGATTAATTTGATGATGAAGTATGGCATAGAATGATGTTGTGGGTCATTGATTTTTGTTCCTTTCATTTCCTAACTCAAATTAAAGATGCATCAATATATATTTATTTTCCTACAAGTAAACTAAACTTGTTGATTATGATCCCATGTTTCCGAAGTAATATGTTTACTCTCTTCTCTACTCCAGATTTGATCATCATGTCGACACAGAAGAAAGGTCTAAAGGATGCAATAACAGCACAGATGAAGCTAAGTTGTGAGATAATACTAGGAGAGGAAGAAGGTGCAGGAACTGGTTTAACAAAGGAGAGACCTCTAGGCTTAAGGTGCTTGTACAAAACCTAAGACATAGGGCGTTTCACCATATGGGGATAATGGATCAAAAAGCTTGGAGACCACAAAGGTTCCTCACTAATCAATCATTCTGTTCTGTCATCCCCCGTTTTTGAATTACTCTTTCTTATGCTTATTCAATAGTGTATAAAAATTTAATACTCGACTACTGAGTGGTCTACGCCTACTTTATTTTATAAGTATTCCTTACATTTTATACAATAAAAGTAATAGCAAATATTATTTATATACATCTACTTTAGTATGTTTTCTTATTAGATGTAAAAGACTTTTTTTGTAGTATGTAAGTGTGAGTGATCTTGTTAGTGAAACAAACTTCTAAAATATCATTGGCCTTTCTTTTTGATAAAAGACCAGCAAAGATATCTAATGTACTAATTAGCATGATTAACTAGTTGGTAAAAAACATAATTAGGTAAAATGAAATACACCATTCTTCCATATAATATATGGTAGCCATGTAACACACAATTCCAAGTACGTGATCATTAACAATATAATAGTAAATAACACGGGCTTCTGAAAGGAAGAAGTGGGTAGAAGGAAAGAGAGAATTGTAAAAGTCATAATTTACATGTCTTACATATCCATAAGAAATAATAATATATCAGTTTCCTTAAGTAGAAAGAAGATTCACGTAATAGAATCACTGCATTAGCTACAAACATCCTAATTAGATAAATAAACTAATTTCAAAAGTATAGAGGCATTGATACCTCTTTACTTCTCTTATGTCAGCTAAGACCATGGAAGGGCTTTAGTGTTTGAAACATAGCCAAGTCCAGAAAACTTTCATGTCTCTTTACATGGTTAAGGGAAGGAGTTTAATGTCATTTTCTGTTGGTCTTTTTCTTAGGTATCCAAGGGATGCAGATACGCATCTATTATTCTATTGGCACGACAAACTGGGCTATCACGAAATCAGGTTTGTTCATTCTAGATTTCATGAAAATTGTTACTCTCTTAGCAAGTGTCACTATGGTATCAATGAACACAGAATAATGAACACTATAAAGAATAGAGTATCCCAAGTTACATATGCTAACTTAGGCTAACTTTCATAATTAGAATAACGAATACATGTCACTTATCAAGTGTCAAGTGTCACTATGATATTAGTGAACCCAGAATAATGAACACTATAAAGAATAGAGTATCCTATGTTACATATCACGAAATCAAGTTTGTTAGATTTCATGAAAATTGGTACTTAGCAAGTGTCACTATGGTATCAATGAACACAGAATAATGAACACTATAAAGAATAGAGTATCCTAAGTTACATATGCTAACTCAGGCCAACTTTCATAATTAGAGAATAACGAATACAGTATAATGGACACAAAATCAACCAACATTTGTTGCATATTGATATTATATGAACTTGGAATTTAGAATTGTAGACAGTGATTTGTAAGCAAGCTATTTAACGACTGCATAAATCCATTCTATAATATCACGAGTACAGGGCATAAATGTCAACCAAGCATTAATCGCAATCAGAACTAAAACATAGTTATATACATGACATGCTAGAGATGTTCATTTAGAATTGTTGATTTGTAACATCCTTGAATGGAAGGAAATTTTGCTACCTTTTGCATTTTCAATTGTCTAAATGGACTTGCATTTTCTTATATGCTGCATTTTAATCCAAAAAACGCCTTCTTCTCCATCATATTAAATTCTGCCTTCAGTTTACAAAATCCATTTGGTGTTTCAGCTCCTATCTTTGCCTTGACAACACCTTTTGTGTTGAGGGAATACCATTGGATGTTGTCAGTTCCAACCCTTTCCAATTCACCTTTTATAATGCTTGCATCATCTGCAGAAGAATGTTTTCCTTTTATCTTTAACTTTGTACCTTTCTTGATTCTGAAGCCTCCTTTTATGCTTGCTCCTCTTGGTTTTCTGAAAACATATAATGTTAAAAGTATCATAGTGTGCTATATCTAAATTATGAAGGTGATTGTCATTTTTTCTTACATTTTTGTCGAATGTTGCAGACACTGATGGTCAATAACAAGAGAACCTCCAAAGTAAGGCCTTGGCTCAAAATGCATCATTGCATCAATATCAAGGACTCCTCCAAATTTGTATCCTACTCCGAGATCCAAGTCTTTCCTATTTATGTCATAAGCCCCCTTGAAAAAACAATTTGAGTATTTTTTTGTCTTGGTATTCCAGGCTTATGATCTGACTTAAAGTTTTGGTGAAGTTAGTAAATGATATATATTAGTATATGATATATAACACTAGAAAATAAAAATGAAATGTGAACTTATTGAGTTAATACACCTGCTCTGATCCCAGTGTTAAATCCAATCTTGGATTTGGTTTCCAGAGATTATGGACCATGTTAACTTTGTGAGGAAACCTCCAATGTCCATTGGAATGTTCCTGCAATTTTTTTATCAGATTATTTCATTAATTACCTCGTAAATGTTGAATCAAAATTAATAAAATAGTGTACCTACCACACCCTGTGATATGTAGACACTTTGAAATCAGGAATTTCACCGCTCTTTTCTGATTCGTTTCTCTTTCCACGTAATCCGTCTAATTATAGAAAGCAATTAATTAATTAGTTTTAAACAAACATTAATCTTACATCTTCCCATAATCAAGCTACATCAATATCTAGATCATGAAATCATTTCTTTCAAGAATCGAGTTTCAGACAATCCAACAAACACGTTAACTACATTAACTTGCCTCAACAAAACAAAATTAACTACATTAACTGTTGATTGCTGAAATTATCATAATTTATTTTCCATAATTAGGTTTTAGGATCAAGAAAGCGAACAAAATTGAACAAAATTAAAATAATTAGTTATAATTTCTAAAGAATGTTATGCGATTTTTTTACCTATAATGCTGTCGAACAATATCTTAGTGTGCTTTTTGCCCAAATCCCAAGCTTTCCCTGTCAGAAATTCACCCGCCATTGTTGAAGGGTTTTTGGTCGCTAGTGGATGAAGGTTTTAGAAGGGGTTTTAGGGTTTTGTTTTGAGTGAACTCTACTTGTACCATTTAATAAGGAATGTCATTAACATTAATTTATATGACACATAAATCAATTCAACTATTTTTTCTCTTATCACATATTTTTATGTTTAAAAAGATTGTAGTATTACCACAAGTCACATTTGAATTGGTCAACTATTTTCATTTTAGTTCTGCTAAAAAATTTCTTCGACTTTTAATCCTTATAAAAAAAAATAATCACTACTTTGATCTATAGTTATAAGACAACTCATGCGTTGACTTCATATTTTTGAATGATTTTTTTATGAATGCTTGGATTTTTTTTAACAAAACATGAAATAAATATAAATAAATATGTATTTTTATGTTACTAGAGCTCAAAAATTCATATCTAATTCATGTTTTGTTAACAAATTCTAAAGAAATGTCGACCAAATAGTACACGCATTTTAATTGAAATGGATGTTGTGGAAAAAACACTGAGAAAATATGGATTATGTCACAATGTCGGTCATATTCGCAATAATTGTCCTAATGTTAGAAACCAGTAATTATTTTTCTTCGTATTGTATTTTATTTTGAATTATCTTCATATAATTAATATTATTGTTTATCTTCATATAATTAAAATAATACTAAGATAAAATTACATTAAATTAGATAAGCAAACTTAACATATGCTAGTGATAGACTTGTTGTAATCTACTCAAATTTAACGTACACAAAAAGTGATAGAAGATGGTCAAGTTAATTTTTTTTTTTTTATAGAAAAATATATACATGGATTTAAAATATGTACAAACTTTGTCAGAGGATTTTTTGTTTTTTAATAAAATAAATTAGACATTAATGATATCGTTGACAAGTTTTTCAACTCACTAATGCCGAGTCAACACCATGTTACTAATGAGAACACCACATCACTTAAAAGAAAGGAGACCAAATTTTTTTGCTGATTTTCTAAATAGAGGGACAAAAGAGTTGGTTTTACTAAAGCCAAATCAGCACCATGTCAATAATGAGTACGCCTCGTTACTTAAAGAGAAAGGAGACAAAAAATTCGTTGATTTTCTAAATAGAGAGACAAAAAAGTTATTTTTAGGAAAAATGAAGACTAAAAGTTGGTTTTAAGCCAATAACTTTTTAAGACAAGTTGTTTAAACTAATTTCTCATTTGAAACTTTCTTTAAATGATCCTTTGTTAAAAAAATTATAATAAAAATATTAAACACTACAAAAATCATTTTTAAAAAAGCTATAACAAACTACCCTTAAAACTTATTCTAAAAATGCTTTTAATATTATCAGAAAAAAGAGAATGCCAAATTTACCAAAATAATATCTATGTATTTTTCTAAATATACAACATAAATGAAAAATAAGAGAAAAAAAATAAAGAACCTTAATTTCCTTATGTTCTCTTTGGTAAAATTAAGCTATAAATTAATTGATGGTTGAAAAACTAGTTAAATGGTGATAACCGTTAACTTAGTTGTAAAATAGCTAATTTAAACTACAATGGTTGGTGAATTTAGTTGTTCTATATACATGTCATAAATTATCTAGTTATCTAATTTTAGATATAAATTGATTTTCTTCCCATTTAGATAATATTGAATCACAACACATGCCTGATATTTTCGACTATTTTTCACATTTTCACATAACCAGTGCAATGCTCCCTCATACTAGCATGTCAGAACATGTTGTGCATTCTGCCGGACGAACAAACTACAAAAACAAACATGAAATTTTTCGAAACTTGGGAATGTGAACACTCCCATTATTTTTGGTTTTCCACCCAATAGTTCTTGCTTTAAAGTTTAGGGAAATGCTAAAAAAAAAGCTTAGAAAGATTTTTTTTTATCTTGGGATTGATGCATTCAACACATTGAAACTTAAAAAAAATAATTTTTCTACATAAAACTTATCAATTATTTCTATTTTAGAATTCTTAACAAGCGTCCTAGGTCCTCAAGAGTCCTTCAAATGCATGAATGAGACCTTCAAAAACATGGGGTCTCCTCGATAGCACTTGATCCTTTGAGCTGAGCATTCACCTTGAATTGATTTCAAAATTTTCGTTCAAATCTACAGTTCTGCATGGGTAGATTTTTAAAATTGTAAAGGGTCTAGAATTTAAGAGTAAAAAACTCTCCCCCACATGGAACAACTCTCTTTTTGGCATCATACCACTTTTTGACCTTGGAATTATACACTTCTTCATTTTTATAAGAGAAGTTTATGCTCCTCTAACTCATGAAGTTGCGGTATTCCAGCATCACCAGCTTGGAATAAGTCCAACTTCAATCTTTTAATAACCTAATGTTCTTTGTATTGAAGATAAACTGGTAAACGGTAAGATTTTCCATATACAACCTATAGGGGGACATCCCTAGTGGACAGAACTAGCCAACAAAGCATTTTCCAAATGGAGACAACCACCTTTTCTAGTTAGAGTTACAACTTTGTCTATGATTTTCTTGATCTCTCTATTTGATAATTCAACTTTTTCACTTGTCTATGGATGATAGGGAATGGGTATCTTGTGTTTTACACCATATTTAGCATATACTTAGGTTTTCAAACAACTTGTTGTAACTTGTATGAATGAGTGTCGTCATCACTAATTATGACTCTATGGGTAACAAATCTAGTGAAATACTCCACATTGACGCATAAATAGCGGGGAGTGCTATTGCCTTAATCCACATTGACGCATAATCAACAACCACTAAAATTTAAGAGTTGTCAAATGAAGGATGACCCCCCAAACTCAAGAGTACCATGAAATGACATTTCCTATTTACTTGATATGTTAACAAATCTTCGGCGTCAATCACAAAATTTGACCATTGCATGGGCATATATAAAGACAGCAGGTAACATAATAACTAATTGTAGGACCTTAACGGCTGTTTAATTGACTCTTAATTCACCTCTACAAGGTGATGAATGGTAATTCTTCATAGTCTGTGAAATCTGCTGTGCAGTTGCACACCTCTTTAGTATTTGTTCTTGACCTTTCTTGTACAAGTAGATTTCACCCCAATAGTAGGCTTTAGAACTATGGAAGAAAATCTTCCTTTGTGAAGAAAGGTTGGTTTGCATATCCTACAACCTACGTCAAAGCCAAGCCTCTTTAGGGCATATTCGACCACTTGATTGACAATGTAGTCAACTTGGGTAGCTACTATGTTGTGCCGAGACTAATTGTCAAAAAAATAAATAAATGTTGTGCCATGACACAGCTAATGCTGGTTTAGGTTGAAAATGAAAAATTACCTATTTCTTTTCAGTAGACTCATATTTCAACATATTGCAAGGGTACCGGTCGATAAATTACTACCTACATGTAGTTCAACATCATTATATTGGTTGTAGGCCAACACATTGACGCTTGTTCCCCTCTAAGCATTGACTGGCTTTTGATTCACGTGAATCTGACCATGTTCATTGCTTCACAAAAAAATTATTTTTTGAGAAATTTTGTTTTTGGTTTGTTTAAAAAAGAACTCATGAATAGCCATCATGTTGAGTCATATAGCATCGCTGATATTTGATTAATGATGGTGAATGGTGAGTCAACATGTGAATAGCCGTCATGTTGCTGCAGAAAAATTGAAAAAAAAATGATAGAATGTGCTAAGTATTGTTGAACGGCAGTTAACTGTCGTTTGCTACGGCAGCGAACCGCCGTAGGCGGTATTTTGGAGTGGCTGGAAGAAAACATGGAACCCTAAAGAGCAATTTTCAAAAGCAAATACGTGCTTAGAGTAGATCAGGAAGAGCTAGGAACCGTGATTAGTCAATGTGCTTAATGTGGATCACTTGCTAGGCTTTTAAGGATTGGTACATATAATTTTTGTTCTAAGATGCAGATAGAGAAAGGTGATTATAATGGTAGGGTGCTTAAAGCTATGGAATATGATGACATTTGTAATTTTGTTTAGAGAGAGAGATATGATGTTATGTTGCAAAAAAAAAACAATAAAAATCTCAAAAATAACATATACATTCAAGCTAAGCACGACATACTGTATTAGTTACAAAATAACTCAAAAGTAATATACAACTCAAATCCAATCAACGGTAATTGAAATAACAACATTGACGAATCTTCACATCAAACCCAATCAGAATCTTCACATCAAACTCAATCAGATCCTACCAGCTTCAGAACAAACATCGCACCACCTAATATTTCTATTTGCCTGCACAGTGGGAGGAAAACAGTTATATAATTCTATACTCATATATACAACTCTCATGCAAAATAATAATAATGGAAATAGCTAATGAATGTGAATTTTATTGTAGTAAGAAACCAGTCACCACTTTCCATACTAATTTAACAGAATTTTATTGTAGTAAGAAACCTTCTTAATGTAAGTAATTTCCCCTTTTTCACTTTATATACTACATATGGTTTATCACGTATATGCTTCATGGAAAGAATGTGAAGACTGAGGAGATCAAGTACCTCACCCTCAAGTAAATGGCAATAGTAGAAATTATAAAGCTAATGTAAAAGAAGATGAAATATAAGTAAATAACCAATACTGCCTAAAAAGAAAGTAAATACGCAAAAACAAGAGCTTGCTAATGAGGAACTTGCAGACATAACTTACATGAACCATTCACCAGCAAGGAGAAAGACGGACTCTTGGGATCATCAACTACAATAGACATTTTTAATTTTAGCATAAATAAAAGATATTGGCATAGAAGTTATTGGAGACAACATTATAGATAAACATCTACATTTGGAATAGAGCAAATGTTAAAGATTATTCCTGATGTAGCTCTTCATGATATGTCATATGAGTAATACCATGGATAGATTGTTCTAACTTTTCCAAATAATTAGAAAGACCCTACCCTTAACCATGTGGCAGCGTCACTCTCTTGTTTACATTAAGCAGCCACCATATTTCTATTACCTTGTTATCATTGGCTATTTTAGTTCTCAAATCTTATTTCAACAAGCAATGATCAACAAGTCATAAACAAAATTACTTAGGATCGAAAATGGTTTGCTTGAACTGATTCAACATCACAACATGCTTAGGTTTGTATTGAAAGGAAAAAAATAATCGGTGAGTGTAACCATTTCTTAAGTTATATAGGGAAAATATAGAAAGAATAAACAAACTCTACACTCCATCTATAGGATGTAAATGCCATCTAAATTCTTCTAGGCTATTTCAGAAAATTGACAAAGCACATTATTAACAATGCATTACAGTTGATTCCAAAGCCCACACTAAACACTATGCAGCATACAAAACATTTTTAGATATACTTTTACCATAGTTTAACACTTGTTTAAATCAGCATGGTATCAACACTTGTTTAATTTTAATATCATAAGGGAATGAATGAAGCAAATTCCATTTCAAAATAACATTTAATTCCACTGTCTAATCAACATATTCCTTCTTCATAGTCTTGTTGTTGTTTCCATTTTCTCTCAACATATGATGCTATTTTCTCTTCACCTCCCAATCTTAATTAAAATACATTACAAGATTTGAACCATTTTTTCATTCATTTCTATTATACACTCACTCCTTCACACAACACAACATAGATAATTAATAACAACATAGTAACAATAACAAGCAATATACAAAAGATTCATCGCAGCAAACTTATTTAGTTTCATATTGTATAGTGAAAGCTGAACCACACAACAACATTAACATCAACAATATCATCATCAGTTCAGTTCTTTTGTTCAAGATTGATAATCAACTCCAGTTAGAAACATGGCACAGCAAAAGAATCATACTTCAAGTACAACAGAGCCTTAAAACCATACATACAATGGACCCTTAAGTTATAAACAGCAAAAGGGTGCATGTTTATATCGCCATTTCCTACTACTAGTGTCAAATAAACATTTCCCTTTTGAAAATTGTCTTCCATTAAGGGAGCAAATTGTGTACCTCAACTCCACAAAGGAAATCAATTAAAAACAGGATGTGCACATACCAGTAGATTCATTGCTTGGAACAACAGCTCTAGATGTGTCTTCCTGATGCTGCTCTACTTCCTGCAGTTTGTAGATCCATTTGAAATAAATTGAAGGGCAATTTGTATAATTTGGTAGATTCAATGGGCAAAACAAGAATTTTAACATGTTTTGGTAGATCCAAGAATTCTACTAAAGTTTGTGGCTTAAAACCAACTCTAACATATTATGCTACAAGTGTTGCAGTGGAGGAAGCTGTCGATACTGAGTATGACATTCCGTTTTCTCCTTGACCAAGCAATTATAGATATTCTTTTGTCAGTGCGATAGTAAATAGTAATGTTTATTTGTGTTGACAATAGTAGTAAGTAGTAACTAAAAATAGTAACGACAATTCTATTCTATATTTTAATGTCAATCCTCCTCTTCTCTTGCAATATTCATGTTGTATAGATTGTGCCTCTCCCTCTCACTATAGTCTCTCTGCCTTAAGGAAAAAATTGGACTCACATTGAACACCCAAAACATACAGATATGTGCTCGTGACAACCTTCTTGCTTAAGCGCTATAAAAAGACTGGTATTAAAACTTATTTTTAGCATAGTGGATGTATCATGTATGTAAATATATTGCAAGGTTTTTCTAAAACAATGTTATAGGTTTTAACGGAACAAGGTTTTTCAATCTTTTGCAAAACATGGCTTAGCATTTAAGCCACCATGATACCATGACATTGGGGTTAAGTATTTAAAGCAAGAAGTTCAGGCCACAAATGAGGGATTGGCAGTCCACAGAGCTACATGGAATATAGAAAAAGAGTTGAATGGGGGTCAAAAAGACTATCCTTGTTTATAGCATCAATCAAATTTTAACTCTAGTTTTCAAATTACACACTAATTCAATTTATTCTATAATTCAGTTATTTGGCTATATGGAACATCATTAACGAAGAGTGGGACAAACATAGCATTTGATATGATAGAATTGGAAGCTGACCTGTCTAAAGTACCCGTTGGTTTGTTGAAGATAAATTTCTCTCATGCCTTTAAGACCCTGTATCATTTAGCACACAATATGTATTGAATTTCAAATTACTAACTGGGAAAGCCGGATAAGAGACAAAAAACGTCTTAATGCTATGGTTAATGTAGAGAAGAGAGTAGGAGATAGAAAAAGACCTTGATATGTGGAGTTCTTGAGTAATTGGAGAAAGTAAGACACCTCTTTAAAGGTTTTGGTTGCTGAACCTGAATATTTATTATTTTCTTAATTAATTAACAAGCATTGAGAGACATTCACATGCATATTGTTACATTACATTACATACCATACCTGAGTAGCAATGGTATTTCGAAATGCTTTGCCAAAATCCAAATTAAAAAAGAAAATTGTGAAACCCTAATAATAACAATAAGGATGAATGAATGAAAAAGTGAAGTGGGTTGAATTAGAACACCTGGATCATGAAAATCAGATCGAGAAAGTAGCCGTTTAATATCCATTGGAGTCCAATACCGCCTAAAGAGAACAGAAAGGAGTGGAATGACATAAAATCGATGAAGAAAGAATAACGTGCGTAAGAGATAGAAAAAAGTACGTACAAGTTGTAAATATGATGATGCAACGAACCACCGGGTGGTTAGATATGTCTATTTCGTCGGCATCAGCCTCTGTGAGATGGTTGACGATATGAGCAAATATCTCGTCGTCTGGTTTGGGCTTCCTCAATCTGTGTACGAGGCTAACGGCTATACCAAGGATAACGCGAGATATCTCATCATTGGCACGGTCAATAAAGCGAGATATCATGTTCCCGTCGTCGGGCATCCTGCAATGTTTCAAATATCTAATACTTTCACTGATAAAAGCAAAACCGTAATGTTTTGGGTTCATATACACTTGTGAATGTGTGGGGCAGCGTGTCAAATTGGAGATGTCGCAAAAACAAATATCTTAAGTTTTATTAAGTGTTTTTGTTTGTGCAAGAACACTTTCCTTGATCTTGAGGATTTACATTATCTAAATTTCTTTTTGACCAAAAAAAAAGATCATGTAAATTTCTTCTATATTTAACATCTTTAATAAAATATGTAAATGTAAGAATATCTTTAACAATTAACATGTATATTTTATATTTAGTAAAATTTTGATAATCAAGTCAGTAACAACTTGGTAGTTAAGACTCTTGTATATGTACATATATGTTTATGCAATGAAATAAGTGAGGCATGTTGAACCTATTTGGTATTCTAAAATTTGTTCAAGTGTGCAGGATCATATGATAAAATTCTAACTCTGAAGTCAACACTTTGGCTTTGAAACACTATGCTCTAAACAACGAACATATTTGGTACCAAGACGAAGCTCCGATGACAAAGCTCTGATTTGAAGATGGTTAGTAGAAATCAAACCATTGATCAACTATGCATCAAGTTTTGAAGACAATCTCTGGTCTGAAGATGAAGCTCTGAAGTATCAAGTCAACGGTTAACGCTTTGAAGAATATTTGACCAGTTTTGTCCCCTTCTAATGTTTTGTCTTCTTTTGAAGAAATTTCATTGTCAGCGTTTTCCAATACGTTCTTGTCCATGCTAAATTAAATGAAGAAACGTTGCAGAAACATGCAAAGCTCTTACAAGACAAAGAGAATGCATCATATAATTCTAAATGAAGCAAATAAATTATGAAATGTTCAACATAATTATCCCTTACAGCCAAAAATTTCAAATCTAAAGAAAGCTCTTGATGCACTGGAAATTCCTTCAAACAACGATTTTATTCATTTCTCCTATAAAAGTTGAGTGACTGAATCATAGAGAACTACACACTTTCAATTGTGTTAAATCCCTGAATAAATCACCAGCACAAATACAAACTTTTATTTTAGAATTTCTTAAGTGTTTGGAAAGAGTCTATGCTTAATTTAGTTTACTACTCTTTGAGTTTGAAGTGTAAACAAACATCAATTCCATCGAAAACTCTGATCTTGTTGGATTGTAGGAAGTCTTGAAGGAGAGGCAGGAAATCATAGACTAGTGTGTCAAAGTACTCTTTAATCAAGGCTGATTAAAGGTGAAAAATCTCTCAGGTGTGAGGAGATTGGACATAATCCCGGATTGTGGGATGAACTAGTATAAATATTTGTGTTGATTTTCTCTCTCAACCCTCCTACCACTTGTGTTTTTCTCACCTTCAAGATAAATATTATCTTACACGAACATGTAAGGAAATATATATATTTCATTGCATGAACCGGTATATATATATATAAAAAATATATATATATATTCTGCTTGACTTTCTTGTAGATGGAATTGGAGGAGCTGTTGGATGCTTCCTACCCTGAAGTGTAAGCTATATCTATCGAAGAGATAATGCCATGCCTGATTTTTCTTTGAGGAGAGTGAACTAGCATGAAGGTATCAATGGTTTTTGTGCTCCATTGTCTTGAGTTTTTATGAACCCACTGTACATAAACAAGTTGTGGCAACTTATAATATTGTTAGATATTGTATTTTTTTTATTTTTTTTGTGGTCAGGTTCGAATCTTGGACTTTGCATATATTATACATTGTCCTTACCAACTGAGTTAAGCACACGAGGACATTCAATATTGTATTTGTATTGGGTGGGAACCTGACAACTTGTCGTAGTTTAGTCAATCTCAAATATGGTGATATTATCGAGGTGTCTAATAATATAGTATATGAACTTTTTATAATGTTTTAAATATGTCTTCAAAAATATACATGAATTTAACAATAAAGATTAAAATACAAATTTTACAAGGACGAAAACGTGTTACTTTTTTATGGGGTGAAAATTGAAATTTATTAATTTCTTAAGGGTGAAATTTTTTATTTAATCCTTCTAAAAAAATATTTAATTTAATCCATAAATAATAAATAAATGATCACAAAAATTAAAAATTAAAGAAAATCTGCCAAATTTAGTTTTTGAATTTGCGTGAAAAAATATCACAAAGAAAAAAGGGCGAGTTGTGTTGGTTTCTTCACGTAATTTTACCCCCCATTCACTCATTCTTTCGCGTTTTGATTTTAGGTTTCTTCTTCTTCTTACTCCATGCTGGGAGTGAGACGCGGTGGTGACGTAGTTCGTGTTGTTGTTGCCGGAGACACTGGAACCGGTAAAACCTGCCTCGTTCAAGCCGCACCTTTATTTCCCCATTGCGATAATGTCCCAGTCACTATCATGGACACTTCTTCACGGTAACGTTCCTTCTTTATCAAGATTCATTCTCTTAGTTTTCAAATTCCAATAATTAGAAATCTAATGCTCTGAATTCATGCTTGTATATTTATCTACCCTATTGCGCTTCTGAAATCAAATGTTTGTGCTGCTTGTTTGTTCCAGTGTCGAGGACACTGATATAGTTGCTGACGAGCTACATCGGGCTGACTCGGTTATCCTCACTTATGCATGTGATCGCCCCGACACACTTCAAAATCTAAGCACATTTTGGCTTCCTCATCTTCGCCAATTAGAGGTTCTCATCTCTCTTTTTATTGTTTTTCCATTTTTAGAGGATGTTTGCTCGAAATAGATTTTTGAACGTCATGAACAGGTCAAAGCTCCTGTTATAGTGGTTGGTTGTAAGCTTGATTTTCTAGATGAAAATCAGCAAGTGAGCCTAGAGCAGGTGATGTCACCACTAATGCAGCAGTTTTGTGAGATTGAAGCATGCATGGAGTGTTCATCATATAACACCGTCGAGGTATCTTTTATTCCTTCTATTGCAAATCAAATTCTTCTTTTTTATGTATACTATTGTAATTAAGTTTCCTTGTTGAAGGCCCTTGAAGTTTTCTTCTTTGCACAAAAGGCTGCTCTCTATCCCATGTCTCCTTTGTTTGATCGAAAGTCACAGACTCCAACGCCTCGTTGTGTGCGGGCTTTGAAGCGGATTTTTTTCCTTTGTGACCGTGATAGAGATAGTGCCCTTAGCGATGTTGAACTGAATGATTTTCAGGTTTTAATTTTTCTTTTCATATTATGTCAAAATTGTGTGTTTTTTACTATCTGGGTGTGATAGTCTGTCACCTTGTAGCTTGAATATAAGTTTGTTCACATCATGTCATGGTGGGTTAACTTAAGTACAAGATTTGTGAAAAATCTAACTAAACTATCCACAGGTTAAATGTTTCGATGCTCCTTTGGAACCATGTGAAATTTCAGATGTAAAGAAGGTTGTGCAAACAAATTTGTCTGAAGGTGTGAATGAACGAGGACTTACTTTGACAGGATTTTTATTTCTTCATACCCTTTTCATAGAAAAAGGGCCTCTTGAGACAACATGGACCGTACTCAGGAAGTTTGGATATAATTATGATATCAAGCTTGCTGATGATTTATTTCCACCTTTGAAACGTGCACCTGATCAGGTGTTTCTTTTGAGATAAATTGTAGCATAATGTACTGTATTCTTTATTCTTTATATTCAATTTTGTATTCAATTTGTCGACAACAGGGAACTTATGCTACTCTCATTGGATTTAATGTCTGCAGAGTGTTGAATTGACAGATGAAGCAATTGATTTCTTGGAGACAATATTTGATGAATTTGATGGTGATTTTGTATGTCATGCTTCTCCCCAATCATTTTTGGGCATTATCTCAACTGACTTTATCGTTACACAATTTGCAAATTAATTATATCTTTTCCTTCCTCCAGAATAAGGTGCTGCAACCCCATGAACTTGAAGAACTGTTTTCTACTGCTCCGGAAAGGTAGATTGCTATTGACAATTTCCTATGATGAGCAATTTTTCAAATGTACATATAGCAATTTTCCAAAGGATGTGGTATATACTTTGCGACTTTGCTTCTTCATTGTTTTTTACGAAGTCCAACTATGACATTTTTTATATGTATGCGTTTCCCGAGTCTGAATGTCAATTTGAACTCGTAGCAATGTAATTTGATATTTTATGATTTTTCATTGCAGTCCCTGGATTGAATATCCATACAAGGATGCTGTAGAAAGGAATGCATTTGGAGGACTATCACTTGATGCATTTTTGTCAGAGGTGCACAAGTCTTTTATCACTCAATTTTAAAATTATTTTGAGAGTCAAGTTTATCTCAGTTATACATGATGTATGACTGCATGACTGGTCTGTGTATCTTTTCAGTGCATATATCATTTCATTTGCATCACAATTGATTTTTATAATATATATTAAATAGAAGTGGGACTAACGTATTATAGGAATTATTGAATTTTATTGAAACAGAGACATACACACAAATCAAGAAGTTGGAGGAGCCTATTTTCCTCCCTTATCCGTAGCTTTTCCTTAAACACTTATGCCTTACAACCCTCCTAGTTATATAATGAGTTTCATACAATAACTTCAAAATAACGGACTAACATGTATATAATAACAGATTGAAATATATATATATTAAATGATTGACACATATACAGAAATGATTTCTAACGAACTCTTGGAGGTCTTTGACTTCTCACAATATTATATGTTTTTTGGACAGTGGGCACTCAAGACACTTCTAAACCCAACCTCTAGTGTGGAGAGCCTTATAAACATTGGTTACCCCGGTGATCCATCATCTGCTATCCGTGTGACTAGGAGGCGACACATGGATTACAAAAAACAACATTCAGAAAGAAATGTGTTGCAGGGCTTCATTTTTGGGCCTCGGAAGGCCGGAAAATCTGCGTTGTTGAATTCATTCATTGGAAGGTATTTTAGTTGTTACCAGGAAGATTCTTGGTAACAAAACTTTAATTATTGAGCATCATCTTACTGTCGTTGAATTGATATTGCAGACCATATTCTGAAGCTTACAATCCAACCAACGAGGATCGTTTTGCTGTAAATATTGTTGATATTTCTAGGGTAAATGATACTTGATTGATTTTTAACAATAGCTTCTAACTGTGATAGAAAGATATTTCATTTCTTTCACCTTTTCCCGCACAATGTCTTCATTTGATGTATTCATTTTGTATATCTTGGCATATATATCTTCCAATTCACGGTTAATCATTTTGTTTGTAGGAAAACAAAAAATATCTTGTGCTGAGAGAGATTTCTGAAGGCGGAGTCACAAAGCTGCTAGCCAATAAGAAGTCTTTGGCCTCATGCGACATTGCAATTTTTGTTTATGACAGGTGACCACTGATATTAAAGTTTCATTATACTGGCATATGATGAAGTTATCGATTACCTTTTTTACTGTATTATAAGGATAGGTTTCTGATAGACCCATGGCACTAGAGGCTGGTTCGCATATGAAGTTACAACCTGCCTAGTCGAAACCTATGGCGTGGAAAGTTTATGAGGGGAGGAATAAAAAAGGGGGAGTTGGGAGTAGCCATAACTTCGGGGAGAATAGTGCGTATGAGATTGCCGTAGAATAAAGTGAGAGAGGGATTCTTTGGAGAAGTACTAAATGAGAAATGTTAGTAACATTTGGTTTAAGATATGTTGCCAGATGTGTTTAATGAGAAGAGTTAGTAACATTTTCTAATGGGAGTTTCCGGTATAGTGTTACCAAAGGCCAATATTTGTCTTATTTTGTTGTTTTAGTTATAAGAATTAGGGGAGAGACTGAGTCGGTCATTCATTTAGTTACTTTTCTTGTTGTGGTAAGAATTAGGAATCCATCAATTTCCTAAGTTTCTGATCGTATCCATTCAATTAAGTCAACTATAATTTCAGTTCATGTGGTCTGGAGTCTGGACTGTGTACCACTCATGGTAAGTACCTGGAAAAATGCTAGTTGTATAGAAGAGCTTAGCTGAGTAAATATTAATCTCAGGTCTGATGAGTCTTCATGGGCGGCATCATATGAGCTCTTGGTAAAAATTGTTAGACATGGAGAAGATACTGGATTTGAGGTGCCCTGTCTTATGGTTGCAGCTAAAGATGATCAAGATTTATTTACAATGGCTATAGAAGAAGAAACTACGGTATTTTTCATTCACTTATTCATTTGCATGTTCATATTCATAATTCTACATGCATATTTCTATAAATAATTGTTGGATGGAATAGATAAATAGATATCTAATGTGGTGAATGGCACGTCTTGTAACTATGATTTTGTTAGGAACCCAAGAGTTGGATTCTGAAGAAAGAACACTTTTATTGATAAATAGAAAATAAAAGGAAAGAAATCTCTCCTCCAAGGGGTTTCCCCTTCACAATAGAGTTGCTACTTTATTCACAAATGATTACAATATTCAATAATCATCAACTCTACATTGTATTATCCTACTTATACAATAGTCCTATAACAACTCTTAATTACTTATCAACTCTATTTATTCATTATTCTATATATTTCTCACAGATTTCATCCAAACTTTCTTATTAGCAATAATTATACAACATGTAGTAGTTTGTGCATATGTATTCTTTGATCATTAGATTGGCATTTAATAAAGCAGATTGAAAGGTAGTTTAATTATTTTGTTTCACTATATTGTGACATTTTTTTGGGCATTTACATTTTACTGTATGTCATATTTGAATGGCAGTTTCAAGCTATTAGCTAAGATTTTGGAAATATTGCTATACCTCATTTACATATTGATTTACCTCTTTCAATAGAAGTTTGATTTGGTTCTGCAGAAAATCTTTGATTTGTTAACTGTGGTTGTTTTGTTAAGCTTTATCAATCATAGTCGCATATTGTAGCTAGAAACCTGATACTTTTGTGTTCAGTTTATGACTCCATTAGCATTTGATCTGATTATATTTGAAAATTTGTAATTGTCAACCTTTTTTACTGACTTGCAAGCGACGCCAGAGTTATCTTTTGCATTTATGGGTATGTATAGCTGAGTGTTAGAACAAATTGAGGAAAAAAATACTGTAGTCTGATTTCTTCCTCGGCATATATAATCTCGGAATATGTTTTTTCTTGATGCGAAGAAATTTTCAAGCAAATGCTTTATCCTAGATCAATGTTGACATGCCAATGTGCTTTGTAGGTTAGTCAAGACATAGGGGTTGAGGCTCCTATTCCAATCAGTGTGAAGTTAGGGGATTTCAACGATGTATTCCACCGAATTGTAAGTGCTGCTGAGCATCCTCATTTAAGTATTCCGGAAACTGAAGCTGGAAAAACCCACAAGCAGTTCCATAGGGTCATAGATCGATCTCTTAAATTTGTTTCAGGTCAGTTTCAGGTTTACTTGTTAGTTGCTCATTAAATTCCTTTTGACTTTGTATATTAGAGTTTTTCAATCTTGTATGGTCTAAGTAAATAAAACGAACCTATTAACCAATTAAAATTTTGGGTGATGTGATTTGTGTCGTGGTTCATGAGTTTCTCTCTTGAGGTGTTATGCAACTGAACTGGTCCCTATTGTGTTTCCATTTAGATTGTTTTGTTTCTGCTGGTCCATATTGGTTTTTCCGAAGAGTATTAATTTAAATCACAAGAATATATAAGTGTAAATATTGTTTCTTTGTTTAATGATTTTATCATCGCATCATATTACAGCTGTGGCGTTTGTGGTGGCTGCTGCAAGGAAGAATGTTGTTGCACGGAAGAATGTTGCTGCGCGGAAGAATGCATCTGGTTAAAAACAGGTTTTGTGAATGGGTCGTAATCCTAACCTTGATCTGGATGCATCCTGCACTTGGCTAAGCAACATTGCCTTTAACATTAAAGGCATATTTTACGGCACATATTGTAGAGGCATCCTTCAGTTTTATTTTTGTTAGGGTGGAATTAGATTAGCTATAATTAGCATATATTGGCTTTTGTATATATCATTATCAATGTAGTGGCTGTACCATAATAAGATTATAGGGAGTTTGGAGTGCCAATATCTAGTTGAGATTCCTTGCTTGCTTCCTTTGTGATGCCTTTGCATTCCCTCTTTTGATTAAAAAAGTGTTTGTTCATAACATACACTTTTCAAACCACCTCCTCATTGAACAAATTATGGCCACCACCATCGTCAATAGACAGTATATCTTTCCACCACCTTGAAACATATCAGTGCCATGTTTCACTATTCCCATCCAACACCCCGTCAATCCTTGGACAATATTTATCTTTTAACCCATCTTTCCATAAAGCATTTTCCCCTTGTATTAGCCTCCATGCATCTCCACTTAACCAATAAACTTAAATTAACAATTCTAATATCCCTTACTCAAGGCTCATCCTTCCTCTTCGGTTGCCAAACCGACTTCCACTTTATCCAACTAATTTTTCGCCCTCCCGACACTCCTCCCTAAAGGAACTCTTTTTAAATTTGAACCAACCTCTTCCACACGTTTACCGCAATCTCATAAAAGAAAGTTAAAAAATAGGTATAAAGATCAACTCCGAATTTGGGAATACAATTCTACCACCAAGACTAATGAACTTGTTGCACCACAAATCTAACCTTTTACTTAAATGCTCCAAAAGTGGTTCCCATGTAGATAGACTTCTTGGATTTTTTTCCAATTGAAAGACCCAACTATTTGAAGGGAAGCTTGCCTTCACTACAAATTAAAAGTTACACGCAATTTTCATGAAGTCTCTTGAGATGTTGATCCCAATCAAACAACTTTTGAAAAAAATTATTTTCTCTCAACAAAGCCTTCAAGGTTTAAAGATTATAAATTGTAGTCATCCCTATAGAAAGAGCATCATCCGCGTATTGAAGATGAGATATAACCAACCCTTCCCTCCTAAAGCCAAAACCCTTAAACAAATTATGGCTCATTGTGTTCCTCATCAACCCACTAAAATCTTTAGCTACCAATAAAAAAAAAGAAGGAAGCCAGGGGATCCTTTTGTTCTACGCCTCTTTGAATATTAATTTTCTCTGTTGGACTCCCATTAATAAGGACAGACATACTACCACCAAATACACATGTACACCTTCATCCATGCCACCCACTTTGTTCCAAAGCCCGATCTCACCATCATATACTCAAGAAAACTCCAATCCCCTGAATCATATTCCTTCTCAAAATCCATCTTTAGAGTCAAACATTGGCATTTAGTTTTCTTTGCAAAATCCACAATTTCATTAAACACCATCCTTGTATCGACCAAATTTCGGTTGTTGATAAAATATGATTGTGACATAGAAACAATTGAATTCATAACATTGCCCAATCTTCTAGCTAACACCTTTGAAAGAAATTTTTAAAGACTTCCTAGAAAAGATATTGAGGGAAACTCCTTCAAAGACGTAGAAGAAACCTTTGGTATCAAAGCCACAAAATAAAAGAATAAACTCTCTGAAACCACCTCGTTTGCATGGAGTTGATCAAACACAATCCTCACCTCATCCTTCAACAAGTACCAAAATTATTTAAAAAATGCAAAATTAAACTTATCCAGACCCGGGATTATATTCCCCTCGCTCTCCTTCACCATTAAATAAATCTCCTCTCCCGTGAATGGAACCACCAACCTAGTATTCTCCTCATTGGTCAACTGGTCAAAAGGCACCCCCATCCAATTTTTGAAAGCTCACACCTATCGGTTGCAACTTGATTCGTAAAGTAGTCTACAACCACCCTTCTCACCTCACATGGAGATTGAACCCATTCACCATTTACCTGTAAAGCCCTCAAACAATGACTACAAGCTCTTGATTTTAAACAATTGTGGAGATACGTTATGTTAGCACCTTCTCCTTTTAACCACCTTGATCTAGATCTTTGTACTAATAAGGAATCTTTTTCCCTTAATAACCTCTATAAAGAACCAAATTTATCCTTACGAAATTGTACCTCTTCATCATTCAACAAAACTTTCTCCCCGTAACATCCAATTGCATTATCTCATCTCACAACCTAGTCATCGTCTCATCCAATCCCCCATACTCCATCGTATTTTAAAGAGTGGACCAAATCTCTTTGCTTTGAAGTTCCCGTTTTCCAACCAAAAGTTGTTAAAGAGAAAGGGTTTTGGTCCCCAATCCCAACCCCCCC
>Ga0228710_1001964_pt1 | contig 31824 bp, 15 predicted proteins | sample MedpolnodulmetaG_FD_177995 | JGI IMG/M metagenome (GOLD analysis project Ga0228710, IMG submission 177995) | Root nodule microbial communities from Medicago polymorpha collected in Santa Monica, California, United States - pink nodules | ecosystem: Host-associated > Plants > Roots > Nodule...
GGTGAAGTAGCTTCTGGTGAGATATGCTTCTGATGTTCAGCGCTTCTGATGTTCTTGCTTCTGATAACTAGCGCTTCTGATGACGTGTCTTCATGAGCTCTTCTTCAGACTCGTTTCTTCAGACGCAGCACTTCAGAGGCAGTTCTTCAGACGCAGTCTTCCAGATGCTTTAAGCTTCAAATAAATTCCTTTGCTCTTGAACTTGTTCAATCAGAATCTCTAAGAATAGTACTTTGATTATGGATCCTGCACACTTGAACAAATTGTTTAGCATATTCAATTGATTATTTTTAATACCTTGTTATTGTCAAAACTCAATAGGTGACTTGTGAAACACCCTTGTTCCAACAGAATATAATTGAATAGCATTGCAAAACCCCAATTTATGTAAAATAATGTCAATTTAATGCAATATGAGAAGGCAGTGCAACAAATCAAAATCGAATTCAACTTAAAAAAAAAATATCAAATGAAAGGCTAGATAAGAAATAAAAAGTAATGAAAGGTTAGTAAAGAATAATGAACTATGATTAAAAGCAATATTTTTATTTAAGATTTATTCTATGGACTAAAGGGACAAACATGATACAAAAATGAACTTTGGTGATATCTAATAATTATTCAAATTTTAATGAAGAATTTATTACGGTCAAAAGTTATTAAAAGACTATTTCATTCATGTAAATTGCATGGGTTTTTTTTACTATATAAAGTGTTCAGAAAAACATACATTTGTTATACCCAAAGGTGAAAAAAATGGTTGAAATTATTAAGTTTGTTTATATTGTAATACTGTTTGTTTCCTTATTGCTTATTGTAGTAGCTGGTGAAAGTAAGCTCATTCTCTCTCTTTTTTTTTTATCTTACGCACAATCTTTCAATCATTTTTAGTAATATTTCTTTATTCTTATTTTACATTATAGGAGAATGTGTTACTGACGACGATTGCGAAAAACTATATCCGACTAATGAATATCGTATGATGTGCGACAGTGGTTATTGTATGAATTTATTAAACGGTAAAATTATTTATCTATTATTTCTAAAATAAATATTTATTTCCTTGTTATAATGTTGTTACTCTTATAATTTGTCTAAAACTTTCATATATTTCTGTGATCCTGAAATTTCTTTGATATTATTAGAAACATGTTATATATATTTTTAAATGTAAAATAGATATATTTGTTAAATTAAAAAACTAGTACAGGAGGTACTCAAAGAATAGAATAAAATTTAAAGTCCTATAATGGAGAAACATGTTAAATAGATTATCAAGTTGTTATCTTTGTTTCCTTGTGAATGACGTGTATATGTTTAAGGATAAACATGACCTAGGTGTTTGATATAAAATCTTATTAAATTAGAATTTAGTTTTAGATCCTAAGAGAATAAGGTAGATTTTTGAGTTTTACACTTTCGAGTGTTGAGGGTTTTTGCAAACAACTATCTTGTAATCCCGTAAATATATCATCTTAGTAAAAGTGTGAGATACCCAACATCTAAAGGTGAAACCTAAGTGAATAACATTACTCGTACACATATATTTTTCTCTCTGAAAAGTATAGATTAATTTTAATTTTGAATATACAAGAGTAAGTAGAGAGGAATATTCATATATTTTATATCATAACATAAAGGTGTATGCGGATCCAGATGATATCATGCGGTACACATGAAACCAAATACTAAGGTATATCAACAAACATGAAAATATCCAAAGTAAACGACTTCAAAAGACACCTTACAAAAGACAAGACAATTATCCTTGTTGTGCGAAACTGGCACGATCATAGCTAGTTGCAAAAGGAATGGAAGGAAGTACTTCAATTAATGTTATGAACTCCTCCTCAAAGACATCTATAAATAAAGGTAAAATATAATGCAAAACTTAAATGGAATAAGATTATTAAAACACCGGAAACATAGGATAGAAGTAAGTAAAACACAAAAAGGCAACCACACATCTGTCACTAAATTATATTATGATTAATCATATAATGAAAACATATCTCTCTTTAAGTGAAACTATGAAGATTTACAAATTGAACCTTAGATACCCTTAATTATTTCCTCCCTAGTAGGACTTAGGCTGCCCTCTAGATATTAATTGGAAATATTTTTACTCTATTCGTCCCAAATGTGTAATGCACCTTTCCCACACTCGAAAATACAGTACGGACAAATTGACAAATTTGATAATAACAACACATACTCAAATACTTCAAAACAAGATTAATTTATGTTATGACATACTTAAATAGTTTTGAAATTATTCATAGTAATAAAATATCATATATACCAGTATGAGTGTGATGCAATAAAGTTCTCCTAGATGGATGGTAATATTCTTTAGTTGTTATTCTCCTCACAGTCTACTTTTATGAGTATAAGTTATTAGTGTATCATGAATATGGAGTAGAGGTGTACGAGCATTGCATTTGATATATATCTTGTAGTTTAATATAAAAACCTAAGATGCTTTCAAGTTATAAATGTAAGTATATGTGTTGTTTCTATGCATTGTTATTGTTGTATAACTTTAAGTCACATATAACATATCTAACCTTCTGTTTTCTATGTGTTTCTCTTTTATGTGTTATATGCAGAACCTCCTTGCAACCTTTAGTACTAAGGTGTTTGTTCATGAGAGTAAAGTGGAGAATTGTTCTCTCACGCATGTTATGTTGTTCTTGAATGTTTGTTGGATTTCTATTTATGTATAAAATGGATTGTAGGTTGTGATACTATGATATCAACACCGACATTAATAATCTAGTATTTACTTACTTTATTATAAGAAAATTGTAAGGCTCTAAGAAGGCAAAATATTTTATTTCGAGTCATCATATTGAGTTGTTATTTGTGGTGATGTTGTGATATTTATCTTACATGGAAAATTATTTATGGTGCAAACAAATATTATTTATTACCATTTTCAATTATTTCGAGTCCTAGTTGTCACATTAGTGGTATCAGAGTCTGGTTTGTCTATTAGATTGTTTTGTGATATGTGTCTATTATGTTATAAAATGAGTTATAGCCCAAAATTTATCACTGTTGTTGTGCTCCAATGGAATTCAGGTTGTCAATCCTACTGGCTCCATCTAAGATACGGTATAAAAACGGACATATAAGAATTAAATCAGACTTTAGGTTATAATTTAAATGAAAACTTCATTAATAGAATCCAACAAATAAGGGATTCATCGTGGAACCCTAGTTAAAGAGGTTTAATTGCTCATGAAAACCGATGTCATTACAAAATAATAGAAAAACATACTCTAGAGAGAACAAGATGAAGATGAAGATACTTTACCATAAAGCTCATGTTGCTTGATCCTTTCTTTGTACTACTAGCTTTCTGAATGAATAAAAGAGTGTATAAAAATCTCTATTTGTAGTGCATCATTACGTATGATAAAAAGATTACTTATGAATAATTGATGTTTCTCGACATACTTTAGTCCTTTGCGTGAAGAAGAGAAGTCCACAAGACCTGTCATTCCCAACGGCTGTACGCATCATCTGATTCAAGACAAATAACAAGTGACGTAGGAGTCTGATTTCGAAATTGGTAAGAGGAAGTTTCATATTTTGTTCTCGAAACAAGATGTCGTACACAGGAAGATAACACCCGTCATATGAGATGCATATTCTCTTCCCAACTCTTGGACGTTCCATTTGCCACTTACCTTCAAGGGCATTAACAATGGGAGCGGTAGTGCTCGGGCCCTCCACGTTTGTATAAGAAGAGCGCACTTCCAAAACGTCCGAGCTTATCCAATCGTAGTCCCTACCATGAGTTTGAGTTTCTAGGTCCACTGGTTTTGATTTCCTCACATCTTTGCCTCTGTTTGAAGAAGGAAATGGAGATCCGTCAGAAGCATCAACCTGACCTATCATATATGCGTATACGAACAATAAATAGGTTACTTAAAAAAAAAAAAATAAATAGGTCTTTTATTTTTGGCGGTGGTTGAATTTTGATTACAATTTTTTTAGTTTTTTTTTTAAGAAACTAAGCGAAATTATATGTCTATGTAACTTCAATTACAATTATGTATGGGGAATATATGTGCACGTAAGTCATGGGTAAATGTATAATAAGTTTCAAGTATTATTATATTATAATAATAACTGGTGTCAATGTTTGTTTTTTTATTGCGTCAATACATGTAAATTATAAATAATATTTTTTCTTTTTAAAATTTTGATTTTGATTAAAATTATATTTATAGATGTTTTTTTGGTGGTGGTCGGGGTTCGAACCCCAGACCTTGCATATTATTATACATTGTCTATACCAATTGCGTCAAGCTTACGTGGACATATCTATAGGTGTTTGTGACTTAACAAACTAAGTTTATCTTTTATCAATAATATAATAAACATTATAAAAATTCTTACTTTTTTCAGCAACACCAAATATATATATAACATTCTCAAAAGCAAATCTGTTTAAGGGTATAACTAAAATATTAAAAAATTCAGCCTAAAAAATTCATGTATTCCTTTTTTTAGGGGTGTTCGTGGGTGAGTTTGGCCAAACCCAAAACCAAACTAAATAGGGTACTCCGGTTTGCGTGAGGTAAAATAACCACCTGTTATACTATTTGGTAGATTTGGACAAACCCACTAATTTTTGGGTTGGGTTGGATTGGGTAATGGGTTACCCAACTTATTTTTTTATTTTTTTAATATTAAATGACTAAATGACAAGTCCTCATCATTTTGTTTTAAAATAGTACTCTACTTTTTAATTTTCTTAAAAAAAATCTTTAACTTATTTTACTATAATTTTATGCATCATAGAATATCAAATAATAAACTTCATCATAAAATACTTGCAACAAACTAAAGTTGCATGACATAAAATTGCATTAGTATCAAAATAACCAAAAAGTGCAACATATTAATTTGTAACTCTAGTATGTTTTGATTTTCAATATATAAGGTACAATGTGTATGTTTTGGAAATATAACTTTCTTCTACCCTATGAAAATAAAGATAAAAAATATTAACATTATTGGGTAAGTGGATTTTTTGGGTTTGGGTCTGGTTTTACCCAAAACCCATTTATTTTTATGAGTTTTCCATTTTTAGAAACCACACCCACCCAATTACCCAACCCAACCTATTTTTTTGGGTTTTTTTGGTGGATTTGACTGGGTTTTCTGGGTTGACCTAACCCATGAACACCCCTACCCTTTTTATATTGTCATAGATTATCAGAATGAACTGCAAAAACAGGAAGAAAAAAAATATATAATCATCCACGGTGGGAGACATGTTACACTCATCCAAGTAAAAAATCATGTATTCCCTCTTCCTTTTTTTTTTTTAAGAAGTGTATTCCCTCTTACTTAATCAGCTTAAAAAAAAATTTGTACTCTATTTCATTTTTGCCCTAAATTCATGGATATATAGATGAAATCACAAAATACTCACCCAATCTTAAATGTAAACAAGTAAACAACACAACACAAACATACTTAAAAGAGTCTAGCTAGCTAGCTAACCCAATATGCATTGCAATATTCACACAAACTGGAACGGATGAGTGGCATTATAGTGAAAGCATCCAACTTTGTATTTGTTTCTCAATTCCCATGAAAACATGCATAATAAACTAAGAATGCTTGCTTGCTTATATTGTGAATTTTTTAATGTTTCATTTGTCATTCTCAAAAACTCATCTATCTACACTCGTGCTTTAGAAACAAACCTACTAACCTCTAGCTAGCTAAGGGATAGGGTTTCAGAGATCATGCTGATCGATCAAGCAGATGCAGAGTGGTTCACACCAAACAGAACACATAAACTTTTTCAAGTGTTTCATTTCGAGGCGACACGAGCACTTTCCCGGCATTTCCTCCCATCTCTTGGAAATTCTCAATTATTTTCTCTGGATCCTCGTGACCACCGTTGTTCTCAAATGCCCCTTCAATTCTTGATGCAATCACCCACATGCCTTTCCTTCAATGATCAATTTTAAAATTATTTCACTCAGTTAAATATCTACACATGATGTTCACAAATCTTAACTCAACCAGAAAAAATATCAAGATTGGTAGGTCAGATGCAATGATTGAGATTCGAACCCCTGCTTCTTCAATCTTTTTTTAAGGACCGGGCTTCACCACTTGCTTGTGTAAATTTTCAATAGTTATTGTCATTTTGTTTATCTAAAAAAACAGTTCTACACGTGATCAAAGTCCAAGTCTTAGAATTTTGGGTTTGGGTTCTTACTAACTAAACTCTACTAAACGAGCTTGTAAGGTGAAAGATGTCTCCTACTTATAATAAACTTATTTCTCGACGATATCTGATTCAACACAAGCCTCTTAATACACTTTAGTTTACATCTAGATTGTGACACGAGTAACCTAATAGCAGTTGACTCAATCTTTTATGGAAAAATAAAAAATAGTGAATGGTCCAATGGGAAAAATCTGGTCTGTCTATTATTACACTGCACCTAGGGGTGGACCTGAACAACGCATGGTGTGGCAGGTGTCACACCAGTTCAGGTCCAATACTTTTTTAATTTTTTTTTTTTGTGTTATCGGCTCATTATATATTTTTACTTATATATTAATATAGACACCTAGTTTTTTTTTTATGTTTATACACGCGTCTATATTTTTATTCATATATTAATACGGGGAAATATTTATTTTTGTAATTTATATACGTGTCTATATTTTTACTTATGTAAGAGAACCTATTTTTTTTAATATACATGTGTTAATATTTTAACACATATATTAACACGGGACCGATTTTTTTTATTTTTAATTTATACACATGGTTATATTTTTATTCATATAGACTTCTTTTTATAATTTCTATACAATTGCGACTTGCTTCCAAAAAAGAGCGCAACACGCTCACTCATTTGTATGCAAAGGTATCCTGCTAGAGCATTTGACATCTCTTATAACCTATATAGAAAGAGATGTTCTTAGAACAATTAGTAATGATATGATTTTATTTCATTTTCAACAAATGGAAAGTAGATTATTTTCTTTGTAATTTTGGTTACTACAACTATTTTTAATATAGGGAGCCCCTAATATGGACCCTTTTTGTTAGGTCCACACATGGTCCTTGCCAAAATTACCTGCAATTGTGGGTAAACAAACTTGGAATCACCAATTCATGATGTTTTCTCTACATTATTTTCAAGTTCCAATCCTCTAATCGGAAGGAAACATGAGGGAGCCTTTAATTTCGTTCCGGTTAACAAACTTGGTTCCGGGTTTGGTACGAAATTGATTATCATGAAGATGTTGACGATGGTTGTTTAGGCGGCTAGCGTGAAGAACTTAACTGTTGCAAGCACTTTATTGACATTTGCACTTTTTTCCTAGAAAAACGCATTGAAGCTCATCTTAAGGATTTGTGGATTTGTTCAAACGCTAGGTTGCAATGAAAAAATGTGTTGCAGATAATTTTGTTCAGTTATAATGAAATATGGGTTCTAAACCAGTAACCCTTTTTTCCTTAGAAAATAAAAACAGTAAGCATTTGGATGGCTAAATTTTTTAACATGAATGATGAAATTAAAGTTATGATAACAAAGAATTAGTTAGCGATTTGTTGTGAATCGGATTGGATGATTCATCGGTTTTAATTGAAAAAGTTCAGTCATAGTAAAGATACATATTGAAACCATCCTTGTAAACTGAAAAGCAAGTGTCTCACCCACTATTGCAGGTCATTTACCAAGGACCATAGGTGGACCCTAAAAATAAGGGTCCATATTAGGGGCTCCCTTTAATATAACTTCTTATTAAATTTAATATTATTTAATTAATTGACCAAAAAAATGTGCCCCACTAGTATTGAAAGTCTAGATCCGTCCCTGACTGTACCATACCATGGATTCGCCTCTGCATAACTTTTAGCACTAAGGAAAACAAAAATTCTAAGAAAAAAATATTAATTAATTTATGAATTCTAACCAGATAAAAAAAATCATGGGCATTACCAATGTTCGGTTAGTTCGAGTTGTACTGAATTTAAATTTCTTAAGCATAATTTTGAGTTTGAAAACTGTAAATAGAAAAATACATGGTTGCAATGATAGATCCAATTAAACGTGGTTAGTGATAACCAAGAAAATGTTGGTTATTGCCTTGTATTTATCCTTTTAATTTAATGATGTTATATGACCAAAATCATCTAATTTATGTTTATATAGGATTTTAGTAGTTTATTTAGTTTTAGTTGTTAATTAGCTCTTTGGAACCGTTAATACTTGTTATGGGTGGTTTTGTGAAAAATCTTGAGTATTTGTTGTGAAGCTATAAGAAGATGCGGCGCGGGGATTGAGTCTGAAGGTACATTGCTAAAAGATTTTCTATTTGGGTCGTAGACTGGTACGAACTTGGGTCCATCGTTGGCAAAGCTTGTGGATGAAATTTAATGAGCTATCAGTGATTTCCAGTACAAGGAAAAAAAGAAATATGTTGATTTCCAACAAATAGGACAAGGGCGGCTCACATGGAGAATTACCAAATGACACAATTTGTAGGGGTTTAACTTGTACTATAAAAGGACAGTCACATTGTTGTGTCAAAGGTCTGAAAATAATTTTTTGATTTGAACGGTAATTTTTAGCTAGGGTTAACAACCACTAGCGTTCTCTCACCATCTCATCCTTTTCATTGATGAACATGAGTGCTAGTTCTTAAAAAGTTCGAGTTTAAGATTATTTTGGGTGAGTAATGTAAAGAGCTCACTCGTCTCCTTCAAGGATTGTAATACTATTTTAACTCTAAAATCTTCTATCAATATAGCTATTATGTTTTTATCCATCTCTTCTTTCATTTCTGATTTTAAGGTTAAAACCCATTTAGTGGTTAAGATATTATGATTATATTTGCATAAGTTTAGAAAGTCACCTTCGAGCTTCTTTTAAACAGATTATTTTAATATTAATCCTTAAAAGTAAAACTTGATCACATTTATATTGTCCAACCACAATGTTACACATTGTTTTCTCATTTCAAAATAAATACAAAAAAAAAAAAAAAAAGCCTTATAAAGGAGTGATGCAAAGAAAAGAAAAAAAAGTCATTTGTTACATTATGGTTGGACAATATCATATGACATTCCCACCACAACGTAGCACAAGTAGGATCCCAGATATTTATGTCAGTGTCAATGAAAAATGTATGTCACTTCAATGTTTTTGTACTAGAACACCATTGAGAAGAATGAAATTGGAAGCAATCCAAATTGCTGAGATATATAGCTAATTAGTTTTTCTAGGACTACATTCAACACAAATCATATTTGTAGCGACGAAAAACATATTCAAACCTTATCATTATTATTATTGTTTTAGCAATTTTATAGATTTGTGTTGTTAGTACTGACTTTTAAAAAAGAGTTATAATATCGATAACAATTTGTTGTGATTGAAAACCACAAAAATTGAGAACTTGTTTCTTTGTTTTTTTTAAGTAAAACTCAATAGTCACAAGATTATTTCAAATTTAAATACTCCTACATAAAATTACATATAAATCAATGTTAAAAAAAACACGTAAATTATAAGTCGTTTTGGAAAAAAAAATTGTTTTAAGTTATAAGTCGTTTTATAATACCAATAAATCATTAATGTTACTTTTTCTATTATACCATTGACTATTTATTACTTTCTATTATTTTAATTCTTTAATTTATCTTTTCTCATATCATTTATTAAGAACAATTTTGTAAAACAACTCAACATATCTTTTTCCCATATAAAATTAATTACATTTCTTAATATGTGTGAAATAGTCAAAACGACTTATAATTTGGGAAGAAGAGAGTATTGATTACACAAGTTTTTCTAAAAACTTACGATTTAAATCCCTTAAAGAATTTCTCTGGGCACTCACTAACATTTCTCTTTTCAAAATATTGAAAATGAATTTTTCTAATACAACCAGTAATAATAGTAACCTCTGCAATTTACTATAAGTCGTTTTGACATTTTCATATATATTAAGGAATGTAGTTAATTTTGAATTGAAAAGAGAAATTATGAGTGATTTTACAAAATTATCCCTTAATGATCGCATGAAGAAGAAAAAAAAAGAGAAAGACTTGAAAGAAAGTAAGTAATAAATGGTAAGAGATTTGTTAGGAAAAGAAACATTAATGATTAATGATTCAGTGATATTGTAAAGTGATTTAGATCGTTCACAATAGAGCATCCATTTTGGGGACTTAAGTGGGTCTTATAGGTGCACATCACCAATTTTATAATTTGTTTATGTCAATACTTAATAAAACTCATTCTCTCCAACTCAGTTCATTACATCAATACTCTAAATCATTAAATTTTAAAAAAAATAATATTTATTTTAGTATAATTTATTTAGAGAAAGTACTTCCATAGTCATCCTTCTTTACAAACACCCAATTTATTTGCAATAGAGATGCCTATTTAGCATATGTTAAGCTAGTGAAGCATCCACCATCGTGACAGTCTTATAATAAAAAAGTATATTAAAATTTAAAATATTTGACTTTTTCAAAAAATAATTTATTATTTTAGAGTTCTTAAAAAGTGTTCCGAATACAACCGTTAATGAAACCCTTTTAAAAAATAATTTTTATAATACATAATTTTTATTTTTTCTGTACTACTAACACCTACCCTTAACCCTTTGTATTTTTGTGAAGGATATAGCTTGAGCGATAAGAATGAAGGAGTAATGGTCAAAGTTATTTAGCCATTGGTGTGTTTTTAGCAAAGGCATGCAAATAAGACAATTGGTCCGTTTGGTTGCAAAGTTTGAAAGTGAAAGAGCAGAAAACAAAGAGAACCAATAGAAACTGACACGTGTCAGTCACATTCCCCTGACAATGAATTTGGTCTCAGAACCTGAAACGGCGTGACAACCAGATTCAATTTTGTTGACCGTATATGGCCGGTGGCTTAATCTCTCTTCTACCATTCGCCACATAATATTTAATTATTCTCTCTTTAAATTTATCACATTTTCCAAAAAAACACTAGTAAGCATTGTGAGAGAAAATAGATTCCTCGTTCACTTTACTTGTTTCCAATTTTGATTTCTTTCTACTCTTCTTTGTTATGTTGATGTTGTTCTAGCTGAATATAGAGGTAGAAGACAGTGAGAGACGTGGAATTTGGTGACAACATTTTGTGCATTATCAACAAAAAATTGACAGGTATTTGAAATTGTTTATTTATGTACTTCTAGTGTCAATTTTCATTGTTGGTATGTTATAAAATTGTTATAGTAGTAGTATAGTATTAGTTGTCTTTTTGTTTAGATTCTTGTAATGATTCATCTCTTAGGGTTAGTCCAAGGTTTCTAAATTTTAATCACTTATTTGCGCGCTTCATGTTTTCAAATCATAGTTAAAAGGTTTAAATGAAATAACTTATGTCAAATGAGTAAATAAATCTATGTCGATTTGATATTAAATCTATGTCTATGTTTATCTCAAATGGTATAGCAACACATTTTAATTTTAATGTTAAACATACTGTGACATATAGTCCATGAGGTCTATTCTTGCACCATAATAATTGCACTGGCATTTGTTTGATATCATTGTGAGTTTAACGAAATCAAGATACATCACCATAATTTTGCAAACATTACACTTTATAACGTCAACAAAATCTCGTGTCATGGTTATTTTATTTGTTCAACCCATTGTAATATCAAATATAGAGTTTAGTCACTTGCCAAAAACTTGTTCACAAAAGGTGTGTGCGTGCAAGTGGTGCTGCAAATTGCCTGGTGTTACGAGATCCAAGCATTGGCTAGCTGTTAACCTAATTTGTTCCCTATCTCTACACGTTCAGTATTTTATAAATTATTGAGCAATAACATAGACATTCCATAAAATACTAGATTTCTTCCATGTTCTATCATCATTGATTTAGTTCCGATAAAGGAAGATGCATTTAGTCAAGAATGTTAAGTGTAAGTATGATGGTCAAAAAAATCTTTTTAACACCCCTCAAAAAAAAAAATCTTTTTAACAAGATTTTTCAATGTGGTGCTCTTATAAAATGAACCTTGGCAAATAACCTTAGCACTACTGTTAACATTGTTAGGTTGAATATTTTTCTTAATGTTTTAAGTTGGAATATTGAATGTTTCATTTTGAGTGTGTAAGTTTATAATAATGTTTGTCACTTTGTCTACGTTAAAAAAAAATGGACCTTGTATCAATGTATACATTTGGAATACAAGCTTAGGGTGTTCTACATTTGGAATACTTTTTTGTTCACTTTGATCCTTACTTATTTTATTTCAAATCTCTTATTTACTATTATAATAACTTACGGTAATAAGTGTATTTTAATTATAAAAAAAATCATCATCATAAAATCTAGTAGTACATTCGATAACTTTTTTAAGAAATATGTATAAATTTAAACACACTTTATATGAGACAAAGAGAATAATAGTTTGCTGTTAAAAATGTTAGCGGGCTAAGTTGAAACTAATCTAATTATAAACAATTTTAAGGTAGCTAATGTGGCCTTTTGAGTCTTTGACGGTGAGGAAACCAAGTAGATGGTCAACAAACTTAACCCTATAAATTTTTAATTATTTACTGTTCCATTGAATCACGTTGGTGTAATATTTATATTGGATATAGTTTGCTCTCATATTGAAACAGAAGTAATTTTCACTCATTCCTCCAGTCCTTTTAATTTTTAATATGTCGGATTTTTCTCATATAATACTTCATGACGGTATTCATGCATCGTTAACACATGCATGACTCGAAGATCAATATATTGTGTCTTGTGTTTGTTAAATTTATATACCAAATTGGAGATCTTCTTGCTTATAATCTAATTCTATTCCATTTCAAGTCTTCATTTTCATTTTTTTTAGTATGAATTATTTAGCATAAGCCCTACTAAATTAGGTTGTGGTGAGTCAAGTACTATTTGTATTTCTCTTAGTCTATCTAATATTATTCTTTTTTCCTTTAAAACAGTAGGCTTTGTTTGACAATACAAATAGACTTGTATGATAACAATTTTGTCTAACGAGCTTATAGTATTTTAGTAGCTTTTATGGTCTTTTGTTAAACTATTTCATGTTATTTATAGTGTATAATTTTTTTTATCTCAATTTCACCTTTGTAATATTAATTAAAATTTAATAAACGTTAATTAAAATTATTTTTTCATGTCATTTTGTGTTTATCAATTAGTTTGGCAACTAATTTTACCAAAAAATACATATTCAACCGGCTAGTTTATTCGCTATATAACTAACTTACCAGGTATTCTTGTAAGTTCATATACTACCAGCTAACCTATCTACTTTGTTTTACCAAACAAATTCTTAGTAATGTTTCCGACCATCAATATTTACAACTGAAGTGGTTGATGTATAGTTGTGTGAATGTTGTAAACCTCAGAAATACCGAATTTGATTCAATAAAAAAAAAAAAAAGGTGTTACAACCATTAGTAGTTAAAACTTGGGAGGTCCATTGACTACCTCATGTGTGCTTTCTATTTCACATTCAACTCCAACTGGATTAATCTCTTTAGAGATGCACTTGTGAGTTGGTCAAAACTTGAGGACTAAGTGGTCCAAAAAGTTCTAAATAAATTGGATTTTACCCTAACTTTATAAACATTTTTATCCTTCCTCTATTAACATTTTAATTCATTAACAAGGTATTCAAACTTTACGTAGAGTCGTAGATTGTAGTGTGTGGGAATGCCGGGCTTTCAGGTGTCATATTTTTCACAAAACGAGGTAGAGAGTTCCAATAAATTAACCAAGTGGTAGAGAGAGAGACAAAGAAAGGAAGCATGGGATTGTATATTTTCAGTTGGACATTGTGTCTGTCCATGACAGAGGGATTTGAATTTCAGTCTTTAGTTTAGTAACACACTCGTGTCCCCAATAATATTCTATTCATATAGTACTAGATATTATTTATTTAATAATCATTGTATATAGATTTTCACTTCTTTTTTTATTTCATAGTGTTGAAAATTGTTTGAATGAGTCAGAGTACTAAAATACTTATAGTAGCTTCTTCTCTTTGTCTCTCTTGGATAAACTAAGCTTCAAACTTCATTTTAAACCATTGTTAGCCCTTGGTAAAAATGTTCTATTTCCCTTTTTTTTTCTTTCTTCATTGTATTCACCTATACAAACTATCTAACACAATGGTCCATCTAATTTCATTTTTTGTAGGTATTCCTTGATTTGAAAAGTGAAGGAAGTTGAAAGGAAAATTACAAAGATTCAATGAACAATAACTGGCTTTCATTCCCTCTTTCACCTTCTCATTCTTCCTTACCTTCTAATGATCTTCAAGCAACTCAATATCATCACTTTCCTCTTGGATTAGTCAATGACAACATGGAAAACCCTTTCCAAAATCATGGTACAAACATTTTTATCTTATTTTTAATTCATTTGTTCGTGGAAGAATCTAAGTTTGAATTCTAACAATAAGGCTGTAACAATAATATGCAATATTTTACTTAGCTTCTGACCGAACTCAGAATTAACATGACCCCTTTTTTCTAAAAATCGGACGGTTACGACAAAAAAATATTGTGTGTTTTTTTTATTTTATCATAAATTTATGTTTGTGGTATTTGAATTTAACAGATTGGAATCTGATGAACACACACAGCAGCAATGAAGTTCCAAAGGTTGCGGATTTTCTCGGTGTATGCAAGTCTGAAAATCACTCAGATCTTGCTGCAACCAATGAGGTTCAATCAAATGATTCAGATTATCTCTTTACAAATAACAATAGTCTCATGCCAATGCAAAACCAAATGGTAACAACATGCACCAATGAGTATCAAGAAAAAGCTAGTAATAGTAATTTACAGTCTTTGACATTATCCATGGGAAGTGGTAAGGATTCAACATGTGAAACTAGTGGTGACAATAGTACAAACACGGTTGAAGTTGCAGTTCCTAAAAGAACTTCAGAGACATTTGGGCAAAGAACTTCAATATATCGTGGTGTAACAAAGTAGGCATATTTACACTTTATTTGTCTTTTAATCTATTTAATTTTGACATGCTTTGTTTTATATTTTCTCTAATGTGCATAAAATATTTATTTATAAATATATATAGACATAGATGGACTGGAAGGTATGAAGCTCACCTTTGGGATAACAGCTGTAGAAGGGAAGGACAGTCAAGAAAAGGCCGCCAAGGTAAACTTAAAACTTCAAATTAAAAACCCTTAAGCATGGTCTTTAAATCACAGTTGCAATTACGCTGCAAATCATTATATTGCGCTTAAATACGACTGATCAGTCGAATATGTGATTGAAATGTTGTTGCGAAGACATCAAAATCTTTTATAAGGCGGTTGTTGACGACAATTTTTTTTTTAACAAGCCAAAATGATTGCTGACCACAATTTAAAACATGCTTTTAGGGTTTTGCTTTTTGTTTTTGATACATTAGACTAGTTATTAATTTTGAAGTTTTATTTCAGCTAATATTATACTAACACAATTCTCTTGTCATGTTTTGCTTATGTTGCTTCTCAACTTTAATTTTCTTCAGTCTATTTGGGTAAGTGTCTCTATTTAAGATATGTTCAATCTCTTTTCTTTCCTTTTTTTTAGTGAAACAAAGTATAGATTTGTTTGTTTGAATTTAATGGCAGGTGGATATGATAAAGAAGAGAAAGCTGCTAGGTCTTATGATTTAGCTGCACTTAAGTACTGGGGGACATCCACCACAACTAACTTTCCAGTAAGTCTATTTTCAACTATACAATTCTTATGCCCTAATTCAAAAACTTTGACTTATTAATTACATATTGTTTTTGTAGGTAAGCAACTATGAGAAGGAAATAGATGAAATGAAGCACATGACAAGACAAGAATTTGTTGCCTCTATTAGAAGGTAATTAATTTATGCTTTTCTAAGTCCATTAATATATGGTAATAAGAAGAAGAATCACTCTTCAAAGTAAAGCTTTTCTAGGATATGAACTTATCAGTATTGTTGAATTAAATTGCAGGAAAAGTAGCGGTTTCTCAAGGGGTGCATCAATGTACCGTGGTGTTACAAGGTGTAATATTGGATCACTTTGATTTTTCTTAATTTTATACCACTAATTTCATTGATTTTCTTTCTCTATGCTTTTGCTTATAATTAATAATATTGTTTTTATTCTATGATGATGATTTTCAGGCATCACCAACATGGAAGATGGCAAGCAAGGATTGGCAGGGTTGCAGGAAACAAAGATCTGTACTTGGGAACTTTCAGTAAGCAAAATTATTCTAAACAAAAATTTAATTTTTATGCACCAATAATGTGAAACATTTTTATAGTATATGTACTTCCTCAGTTCTAAATTATAAGCAAAAACATGTCAACAAAAGAGTATGTAATCAAATGACACAATGATATCATTTTGTTAATTTGTTCAAGAAATATCAAAATGATAATATATACTTAGATGCATGTGTAAAATAGTTTTACACTAAACTACATACAAATTAAATCATCAACTCAACCTCACACAATATTGGAATTTAACTTACTTTTTAATTTTATTATTGCTCACTAAATCATCACAGGCACTGAAGAAGAGGCTGCAGAAGCATACGACATAGCAGCAATAAAATTCAGAGGACTCAACGCCGTAACAAACTTCGACATGACTCGTTATGACGTGAAAGCCATTCTCGAAAGCAACACACTGCCAATCGGAGGAGGAGCTGCAAAAAGACTAAAAGAAGCACAAGCTCTAGAAACTTCTAGAAAACGAGAAGAAATGCTTGCACTGAACTCATCATCTTTCCAATATGGAACATCAAGCTCTAGTAACACCAGACTCCAACCCTACCCTCTCATGCAATATCATCCAAATCAATTTGAACAACCTCAACCGTTGCTAACATTACAAAACAACCATGAAAGCTTGAATTCTCATCAATTCTCTCAAACCCAAGGTGGTGGTTATTTCCAAACACAGCTTGAATTGTGCCAACAACAAAACCAACAAACATCTCAGAATAGTAACATAGGTTCGTTCTACAATGGTTATTATCAGAATCATCCTGGTTTGTTTCAGATGAATAATATAGGATCTTCTTCTTCATCTTCTGTGATGGGAAATAATGGTGGTGGTTCTAGTGGGATTTATAGTAATAGTGGAGGGTTAATTGGTAATAATGCTGTTGAGGAATTTGTGCCGGTTAAGGTTGATTATGACATGCAAGGTGATGGAAGTGGTTTTGGCGGCTGGTCGGCGGCAGGAGAGAACATGCAGACTGCTGATTTGTTTACAATGTGGAATGACTATGAGACAAGAGAGAATTAGATAGATGATGTTTTTTTTAAGTATGAAAACAATTAACCATACAATTTTGTTATGTCTTTTTTTGTTGTTTTATTAATTGTTATGCATTATTGTTGTGGTAGTTGAAAACAAAAGATAGACGTTGATTTTCAATGCAGGATATTGACTTATTGAGTAGGGATCTGATTATGTGATATGTTCTTGGGCTGGTCCACAATACACCACAACTTGAAAGTTACATTCTATTTTATTTTCAAATTTTTCTAGTGTTGAAAAAAAAAAGTTACGCTATTTTAGGTTCAACATCTAATTGCATGTTCACTGTGACAATTTTCATGGTTTTCATCACGAGTTTGATCATTGCCATGGATTTTACTTGGCTTATGAGAGACCTTAATTATTTATAAAACGAGTCTACGCTCAGAGAAAACACATGCATTACTATAAATCAAACATCGATGGAATCGCTTTTGAATCAATGTATTTTAACCCCCGCTCTGATATGAACTCAACGTCACAACTTCTAATCATTTTTTTTTATTACATGATCATAAATCCTTCTTGATAATAGCCAATAAACACACATTGCTACTATTTATATCCACTTTATGTATATCATCTTGAGTTAATTGTTTAAATTGACCTTGTGATATACTTTGTAATTTGAGAATATTCCTATTATTAACCTCCTATTTTTTCATGTAGAGAGATCGAATTTTTTCATTGTTTTTTATGGTCATGTTTATGGCATTTAAATATGACTTTCCACACAAAAATAGAGTTTTCTAGTAAGGGACAGATTAATTATGAACTTTTACAACATAAATCAATTAGAAAACAAAACAATGGAAACATCGACCTAAAAATCGAATTTCAAAATGTTTTTTTTTTCTCAAATAGATCTATAAAAGTATAGGTAAATTACAGTTATTGTTCTTTAACTTAATTTCAGATAACGATGTCATTTTTATCTCTTTTTTTCAAGTCAATTTTATCTTTTTTGGTTCGTTTGCATATGAATTTTCATATATCAAATCTAAAATTCATATGACAACATATGTGATTGAGCATAGATTTGAACACTAGGAGTTCATATCAAACTAAAAGCATGATTTTAATCTTGAATTTTTTTATGCAAATGGATCAAAATGACGAAAAAGACATGAAAAAAAAAAAGATAAATGATGAAATCGTTATATGAAATTAAGTTAAGGGACGACAAAGTAATTTTTCCATAAAAACACATAGAAAGGATATGCAAAGATTCACACCATTCTAAAAAGCCTTGATTTTTTTTTTTTTTTACCTAAACGTGCAAAATTGCCATTTGTTTCGAGTAAGCATATACTCACAAGTCAAATTTCGTTCCTCAAATTAAACGAGGAATAAACTAATTATTAATTTTCGGTCCCCATAATTATGAATTTCTTAAACAATTCATAATTAATTTGTCGCTTGTTTAAAAACTCTAAAATTTCATGGTAAAGGTTCTTATGATGTTATAAACAAGCTAGTAAAACTAGAGAACAAAATTTGATGAGAGAATATGGATACTCAAAACAAAATTGCAACTTTGCATGTTTAGGTAAAAAAAAAAATCAAGGTTTCTTCAGAAAGCTACAAAATGCATGTTTAGATGAAAAAATTAAAATTAAAATAAATTAAGGCTTCTTTAGAATGCTATGAAACTTTGCACATCCCTTCTATATTTTTTTTTATAAATGTATCTACAAAACAATTAGCTGAAAATTCAATTTCTACGTCAAGGTTTTTTTTTTGAGTTTTTGCGCTTTAAAAATACCAAATTAATTCGTCCTTAATTGAAAAATTTTAATTTTATATTTTAATAACCTCCTAAAGATGCATGTAAAACATCATGGAAAAAATAAGGCTTAATAGCAGTTTTAGCCCCCTAACTTTTCCAAAGTTGTGATTTTGGCCCCTGAGAAAAAAAACTACAAAACCGCCCTTTAAGTTTTGCATCTGTGGCAGTTTTAGCCCCCAAGTTCAATTTTGACTCGGTCTACGCTGACGTGGCACCCTAAGTGAGGTGCCACGTGTTTTTTTTTTACCAAAAATTGGCCTTGGGGGCCAAAACTGCTACAATTGCAAAATTTAGAGTGCGATTTTGTAGTTTTTTTTTCTTAGGGGTCAAAATCACAACTTCGTGAAAGTTAGTGGGTGAAAACTGCTATTAAACCTTTTGAAAATAAATATTTATGTCACTTTTCTTGACTTTTTGCCTACATGAGATAAAAAAATAGAAAGACTCTCAAATTAAAGAGTTAGAATCTTGTTTTTTATTTAAAGGATCATTTTTAGGACTTGTCATATAATACAGAGCCAATCTGAGCAATTAATCATCTCATATTTAGGGATATATGCACAAATATTTTACATCTCAAGCAAGTGATCATAAGAAACATTTGTATCTAACCAAACATCTATAATATTAGGACGAATAGGTTTGATTTATGCTTCACTTCAAAACATCTGTGCAAATTCTTCTTTTGACAACTAATATCTATTTCTTTCATCGAGTGTCATGTTCATCCTCTTAACAATCACATTCAACTGCAAAGACTTATGATATCTAATTTATATGTTTCTACAATAAGCTTCAAATGCTATCAAATGTTCACGTCCGTTATTTGTGTATCTTTACTTCAACTTCTTTTCAGTTTCACACTCAATTATGACTATAAATTGTTCGAGGTTACTTAAAACATCATTTTTACTTTTCAAAGCGTAAACTCAATTCTTTCATGAATGATCCTTAAAATGTTATTATATTCATAAGACCGCATTGAGGGGAATGCAACAAATGATAAAGAATAAATCTCTTCCATCAAAGAATATCGAGTAAAACGTTACAAAGTCAGTCAAACTCATATGGTTACCCAATTCAACAAAATAAAGCCGATCTTCACAATTGATTGTCCGCTTAGGTATTTACTAAAAGACAACATTTCCATTGAAATCAAATAAATTTATTCTTTTTTTTTTTTAAGGAAATTTATTCATAGATTTATTCTCTTTGGAATCATATCAAGTTAATATAAATGTATTACTTCAAAACAATGGCTCATACACTTTGAATCAAATCATAATTCACAATATCTCTTTAAAAACTTAATGCGTTTAAGAATATCACAAAAATATTTCTACAATAAATGTAGCCTCTGTTGTCTATAACACTTTTAGAATCATAAGAATATCCAATGATTTAATTAAAATATTTAAACTTTGTGTCTAAATATAGCATTCTAGAGTTGTTTTTTAGGGGGAAATATAGCATTCTAATGTTAGTATCATGCTACCACACTTCCTTATGATTTAAAACACTTACAACCAGATACATTTCATAAATTTCTCAATAATACCTCATGGCAATTGCACTTTCAAAAATATAAGGGAACTATAATACTTTACAATTGAAGGGTTGTAAGATTGGTGACGCTTTATTGCGGAAAGATAGCAAATCTCTTACTCGTTATATTATAGTCAATCAGCTTATTAGTTTCATTGAAGATTCTTGGCATGCACCACTTGTTCCATCCCACTTTAATAATAGTGATATGGTTGAAAATATCAAAATTCCTTTACTGAGTTTGCAACGGTCAAATGCAAGTGTTTGGCAGTTTGATTGTCGAGGTAATAACAGTGTTAAAATTGGATACATGGTTTGTTATGAATGCTTGGTTAACAAAGATGATCTTATAGTACCTAAAAATTAACAATGTTTATGAAACCTTCCGTATTCCTCCATTGAGTCAACATTTTTGTCGAGACTAGGCAGAAAGTAGGGTGTTTGTGATGCAGTTTGGTTTGGTTTTGAGCCTAAAATGAATTGAGAACTAAAGGAGTAGATGTTCATCATCAGTGTTTGTTGTGACCATGATACTGATAACCAGGCCCGTCCCTTGGGGTGAACAAACAACAAATGGAGTTGAGCCTCCCCAAGGTATGGGCCTCAAAAAAATATTATAGCCTAACACTACTACCCCTACTAAAAAGAAAATACTTATTCTCATTTCTCTGATACACATGTTCCAGACTTTACTTCTTCTCGTTTTAGTGACAGGAAGGTTGATATAGGTATTCGTCTGAACTTGTAAAATTTTATTCTAATATATATGGATATTTTTTGTGTTAATTACAATGATGAGTATTTCTTATGTTTACGGATTTCATTTTCAATTTAAATAGAACATTGCTCTTTTAAAAAAATGTGTTTTTATTTTATTACGGGTTTTTTTTTGCTTAGAGAGTCAAGCCTCCGAATTTATAGGAACGGTCCTGCTGATAACTCTTGCTATTTATTCCTTATTCTTCAGGATAGCATTTGATGTTGGCAAAAAAGTTCTTTGGGCGATTATAAACTCACTAATGTCCTTGGGCGATTATAAACTCACTAATGTCCTCAGTTAAAGGCTTTGATAATGTATTTTTGCAAGTTTGTGATCACTTGAATGATACATGGAGCATTTGAGAAAAAAGGAATACCAAACTTCGGGATGGCAAACAGGAGTCGGCTGATGAAGTCATTATATGTGCAAAAGATTAAGTTACCTCGTGGTAACATGCTCACAAAGGTCATATGACTCGAGCTAAGTTAACTCCTTCATCTATAACAAGGGTATCACAAATATTATTTTTGAATTAGATTGTAAGAAAATGATGGATGACATTCACTTTGATAAGCCAAATAGATTAGAAGAATATGGCTCAATTATAAAACAATTGTTGAGTTAATCTTAGAAGTCAATAATTGGGTGGAGTCTTATTTCTCATACTGTTGTGGTGTTGATAGTATACTGGTTGTGAACAAACAAGGAACTTTTTCAGAAGTTTGACCTGCTATTTCCAGCACTCGGGATTGGAATATCGGCGCTCTTTTGGTGTGATTTGTGGCTTCCACAAAGGACTACCCTTAAGGGCCACCCAAGTATTACTCAGTTTGATTAAATGTCCATGAAGATTGATGTTTACACTACACTAAATGATTTGCTATCACACGACCAAAATATCTCCAATAATGGTTAATTACCGTTAGCTTCAAAAGAGAAAATTAAGCAGTAAACTGCAGTTAGAGAGATTGAAGGTCATTCCTTTCAGGTGTGTGATAACAGGCTCTTAAGTCTAAAGAGCAATCTTCAATCTTTGTGTACTGAGAATTGTTAGAGGATCCTTCACAACCAAGCATGTGTATGAGCTCTTTTGAAGAAATAAAAAAAAAAAAATTGTGTTCGAGTTTATGGCGGGCAATCGTCCTGATACACATAGATGCCCTCTGGAATTCTTAGGCTCTGGGAAGGTCATTCTAAGAAGCATTCTGTTTGGAAGATCAGGAAAAATCCCAACTATTGAAATTTTCTAACAAATGGGTATTTACTCCTACTCAAACCAGCTCCAATTCTCTCTTTTTTGTACTTGGAGAGAAAAAAAACCATTAATATCAAAAGCCCATCCATTACAAACTATTACCGAGAGAAATTCATTAGAAAACCACAATAAATACAATCTAAGCATATGCTGGATGCTCTTTAAATTATGTGTCAATTGCATTGCACATACCAACCTGAAACGGAAAAGATGCATTACAAAGCTAACACCAACTTCCACCAAACCAGTACATATTTAAAAACCTAAACACTAGGACCAAGATACACATTTTCACCAATCAAAATAAAGTCCCAAAATGCAGATATTTCCATATGACCAAGACCAAGTACCGCCACCAAATATAATATAACAAAGAACACCAATAAGATGGGCAGGAAACTTGGGTCATTTCGTGATGAAATTGAGCATAACATATCTAAGGGTGTGAAACTTCTAGATACTAATTCTCAGATCTTATCAAGCTTCTCAGCCTTGACAACCGGGTTTGCTTTGGCTATGGCATCTCGTGCAGAAGTGCGGTAATCAAACGGGCAATCATGCTTGTCTGAGTAGCGATGTACAGCACAGAAAAGGTTGCCACATCGACAATTAAACCCAGTCAAACCAACTCGCTTATTGCAGTTGCTGCAACGTTTCGGACCATCCTTCGGCTTTGGATCACCACTCTCCTCTGAACCTGAGCCAAATAAAAAAGGCTTAGAGATAGTTTCATGTTCCACGGAAATGGCTGGGATATCAACGCTGGCAGTTTTAGGTTCCACGGAAAAGGCTGGGATATTCACGCTGGCGGCAGTAACGACAGGTTCTTTTTCAGGGTTGCTTGTAGACCCATTCATAATATTTCCAAGGGATGATGCTGCAAGCTGGGCCTGCTCCTGTTTCAGCATCATGTCTTTGTGGCACTTAGAACACATGTTCATGGTAGCTGCACTTCCGAAAAATCCACAGTTGTTGATGCACAATATAGGACCTTCAGGGGGAGCTTGACATTCGGTCTTTTCATGTTCCATCTTTTCAAATTTCCTGCACCAAGGACTCAAAGATTAAATTATCATTAATATATAGTAAACACATAAAATGACATGAATAAGAGATGGAAGGAGAGGAAGGCTTAGATCACACTACAATCACTTGATCAAGCCTGAATTTAAAATCATAAGTCATACACAATTGAAAAATCTAAAACTAATAACTTAAGCTAGCTGTAAGATAAACCCAACCCCTATTCATTTTTACTGGAAATTTCTGAACTGCAACTAATCCCAAGCTCAACTAACAAACCCAACCAAACCATTAATTTTAAGCAAACATAAGAATGCAATGGTATATCAAAATAAAAGCCAACAAAAAAGACGCACGATTAGTCATAACTAAGACACTGGGGAAGATAAAGGGCCACAAAGAGAAAACAGAGCCCATGTCTGGCAGCCGGAAATGACAGATGGAAAGCAAATAGGCCGCAATGGAGACTTCGCATGGTGCACCTAAGAATAAATTGTGCCTGCTTCAGATTGGGGTTTACAAAAGACACAGGATGATAGATTGAATATCATAGGAGTTTTGGCTGCTGCAGGTTGAGACTTACAAAAGACAGAGGGTGTTAGATTGAATATCACAGGAATCTCTGCTGCTTTGTAATGGAGTTGCAAGAGAGTGATGGAAATATGTTTACCTGACCCAGTTAACGCAGAAATTGAAATACTTGTAAACAAGAGACAATACACAATTAAGCACGGAAATACCAGGTGATTTCCTTACTTTCAATTAAGCACCCAATAAGACATTGCAGAAAGACGAAAAGATTATCAGTTGCATTGTTTAACAATTCAACTTGCTATTTTGACTATTATGCTTACGAGAGAACATACATTTAAACAAGGAAATTATCATACAGATGCTTTGCTTCTTATCAAACACACATATCAGTGTGTCAACTTCACAATTTGAATATAAAGAGCCAAAATAGCGATATTAGTTATGACAAATTATTACTTGACTTTAAGAAGCTTGTACAACATGCCTACCTACACATATATAAAAGTATTTGAAATGGTGGTTCCACTACCGCCCTATCCCCATTTTTAATGAAAATGTTTAAAAAGATAAAAAAAAAATATACTATCATTACCCTTCCCTTTTGGTTAACAGATTAAGATAGTGACAGAAACCAGAATTGTATCAAAACAACAGAACACTCCAATAGACCTTTTCCAAGCTCTATCTGTTTTCAGAATTCAAATAGCTTTTTTTTTCAAGTGCATGCATGATAACTCATATTCACTCAAGGTATCAAACGAGGAACCTTCTCTGGTAATACAGTTAAAAAATAGCCACATCCTTATCTACTAGGAAAAAAACCATGAATTATATGAACTAACATGAAAACTTTCATGATAAAAAATAACTACCACAAAAAAAAAAAAAAAATAAAAAAAAAAATTTTAAAAAAAAAAAAAAACACCCAAAAAAAAAAAAAAAATTGATAACAAAGTTGCATGAATATTAAAATACTTAGACATCACATCATATTCACCAATAATTTCTTCAAAAAAAATTCACCAATAATTAATCTTCAGAACAATAATTTGCCAATCTAATTTAAGTGATCTTATTGTCATACCAAACATGCAGATAGAACAACATCCAAAAAACCACCAAAAGCATTCAAAACTCAATTACTAGGAGCAAACAACTCCAAAAGCTATAACAACAACAGCAATAAACACCAATTATACGATATAGCAAACACCAAACAATTGAGCTCACCACTGCAAATTTCGATGAAATCAACAAAAATTCAACTACACGCGACCACGGCTTCTGGAAGAAGAAAAAAACGACCACACGGGCAGCAACTCTATTCACTGTCCATACCTGCAAACAATTCCTTCAAAGGGAAAATAAAGACACAACAATCAAAAAACAAGACACAACCATGCGAACAAATCGACATAAAAATACATTAACAATCAAAAATTACAAAACAAAAACAAAAAAAATCTAACCTTTAAGCAAAAACAATTAGTTTGAAAAAAATTTGTTCCAAAAAAAAAATCCAGGAAACGAAAACCTTTGACGTGGATCTACAAGCTGCGAATCGCACCGATCATGAATCCTGGATTGATTCAGCGAAGGATAAAATTATGATTAGTAATTGAAGGAAATAAGAGATTAACGATTAAAAGAGTTGAAATTGAAAAGGGGAAAATAAACCCTAACTAACCCTAGAGGATTTGGGATTAGGAGGAGAGAGAAACGAGAAGAGAAGAGAAGAGAAGAGAGAGATGGGTTTGTTGTTTGTTGTGTCAGTGTTCCGTATTTAAAAGGACCTTTTACTGCTTCTCTCTGACAACCAAGTTTGTTTACTGAATTGAGGCGATGTGGGAAGTTATTATTGGCTGCGCGTGTTAAATTTCATATTCTCTATTTTGTCCTTTATATTGTTTAATAAAATTTGTTACTAATATTAATCCTCTTTCAAATTTTTAAATATTTATAATTAAGTACCGAAAATCCATAAACGTTATTATTGAGCTAACTTTTGAAAATTACGAACTGTATTTTATTATGAAATTTTTATTTTGATTAAAACTAAAAATATAATGTTTGTTTATTTTTTTGACGAAAAAATATACATGTTTGTTGTTATCAAGTTATAACAAACCAACCTAATCATGATTAACTATTTCAATAACATATAATCTAAATTCTATTTTTTAATGACACTAACAACAATCTTTATTGTTAAATCATTCAAAAACAATCTTTATTGTAAAAAAAGTTGTTTAAGGGTATAATGAAAAAATAAGTATAAATATACTCATTTATTTTGTTACACTAAAAAGGTCGGTAAAGCTGCTACTTTTGTTGTAGAGGCTTTTGGTTCTTGAATTTCTATGTGTTGATAGTCGATTCATACACCATTCTCAGGTTATCCCAATCATCTTGTTGATTGACATGGGAATGTATGGACTCGAAAGAGTCATCAATGCTTGTTGTCGTTGCTTCAGGGAGTTGATGCTAAGTGATTTGATTTCGTGTTGACGGTCATTTCATTCGCCAACTTTAGACCCGCGTTTAATTGTTAAAATTGTTTAGGGTTAGATCCACTTCGTGGATCGTTTTTATTTTTCATTTTATTTTTATTGTTTCGTTTTTGTTCGTTAGAGTTGTTGACTGAGTTAGGTTTTATGTCCCCAAGTTTTGTTTTTTGTAATTTTCCCCCTTTTTTTAATAACATATATGAGCAATTGCAACAGATAAGAGTATGGTTCCAACTTAGTTGTACACTACTCATTTTCATGTCATTTTGCTCTTGGCCTATAAAAAAAAGTTTGTTACACTTTTTAAATGATAAAGGAAAAAACCAAACATATATATATATTTCGTGTTTGCTACATTTTTTTAATATTTAAATTTATCCTTATTTATTTGTTATGTGTTATTTGTATCAAAATTTGAGGGTATTTTTGGAAAGATAAAAAATCAGCCCAAAAAAGTTAAAAGAAGTTCTTTTCTTTATATATAACATAAATACTCTTTTTTGACAGAATTAAAGAATTAATATTGTTATTTTGCTTTGGAATACAAAGCTGACTATAAATATATCTATTAACAATATATAAATCTACTAATAAATATAAAAATTGTACTCCAAGAAATTCTTATAATTATAATTTCTTAAACTTATGATCAGCTAAACTTATTCTCCTATATTTAAAAAAAAACAAATTATCATCATCACAACAATTTACTTTAATCCTTTTATTCAACTTCTTGTCCAATTTTTCATTAATTTTTAGTTTATCTCTTTGTTCTCCTTCTTATTCCTTTAATCTTTTTGCGTGATTCTCCTTCCAATCCAATTTTTTGTTTAATTTTTTATAGTTTATCCCTTCAAAACTAACTCACCATATTTTACAAATAACAAATTTCGTATATTTTTCAAACATCGAACCATTTTTGTTTCCTCTTTCTTCTCCTTCTCATTCTCTTTTATCTACTAATAATGATATAATAAAATCGTGCCCCATCAATAATATAATAAAATTATCCTTATTTAAACTCACGATCTTTTTAATTTTACGTGTCTAATTGTAATTTTGTAAAATATAAAATCAAATTGTTTAATCTTTCTTCTTCTTATTATTCAATTCCCTTAAATATTGGAAAAAAACCAATGTATTATGGCATAAATATAGAAAAATAGTTTATTCTCATCTATTTTAATTTCTTAATTTCACTGATTTGCATAAGAAAATCAATAGAAACACTACATTAATTTGATATTTTTAAAATAATCATTAGTTTTCAAAATCTAAACATATCAACGTCGTACCTGATTAGATTGATGACGTCTGATGCAGTTGTTCTGGGCGTTTGTTAGCTCTAGAACAACGGGGAGTGTGTGCTTGCAGACATTCCGACGCTCAAGTTAGTTTAGCAGGCACAGACGAGGGTTTGAGGTTGAATGATTTCAAACCTTAATTGTTTGCTCGACCCAGAACAATACCCCCCAAGTCGTTGCTCTTGGATAAGAGTGATGACTTTGAGTGGAATAGTTTGTGTGATGGCTAGGGCTGACAATGAACCAAACCTGCTCGAATAAAGTTCGACATTCGACTCGGTAATTGATTCGTTGAACTTGGTTTTATGAACCAACTAAGCTAAACTTGAGCTGAAAATTAAGTTTGTTAAATAAATGAGTTGAACTTGAGCTATGTATAGTTCGACTCGTTTGCTTCTTAAACTAGCTCGATATTATATTTTATATATATAAAATATGTTACAATAAGTCAATTAAGCAACTTGGAAGTGGAACAAGGATATTGTTTTTAAAGAAGCTACTAATAATTCCAATAAAAATTATATTAACAATTTAAAAAATTATTTGATGAAAATTAACATTATAAAATAATAGAAATTAAGCCCAACACTTATCAATTAATAATAATATCAGATTACCAGTACTAGTGATGAAAGTAGGCCACGTCCAATTGACACAAAGCACTTAGCATAGCATAGAGATGTAGTTTAAATTTAAACCAACAGTATTGCATCGACAATGTTTGTGAAACAAAAATGGTAACTGAACACAGAAAAACCAAACACAATACAGACAACGTATTTACTGTTCCTTTATACCCATCTTTAAAAATTTTAAAAAAAAAAATTCTTCTTCCTCCTTCAACACATCTCTCTCTGCCTGTCTGCCATCCTCACTCACACCGTCACACGCCCCTCTCTCTCTCTCGACGTGCACGCTGTCTCTCTCTCTCTCACGACCACCGACGCCGTCTTTCTCCGATCTGCTCCACACCGCGTCGTCACTTGTTGTTTGAACTGAACCTCACCGACTTGAGGAGATGGTAGGTAGGCGGTGTTGCAAGAAGGTCGTCGTCGGCGTCGTGGTGGTGGTGATCTGAACGGGGTTCTCGCAGCGTGAGGAAGAAGAGTATGTCGCCGACGGTGGCGTGAGAGAGGACAGCTTTGAACGGATTGATGTGGGTGGGGACGATGGTGGTTGAGAATGGAGGGAGCGCCAGTGAAGAAGATGGTGGTGGTGGTCGGTGGTGTGGTGGAGAATGGTGGTGTGGGGAGGAACAGAGAAAAAGCAGAGAAAGAGGGAGAAAAAAGGAAGATGAAAGAGAGAGAAGTTTATGCTGAAAAACCAACATTTTTCTTACATTTTATTGAAAACTACAAAAATGCCTTTGGTGTTGTATTTGTGTCTAAAATTGTGTGTCTGGTTATCATTCCTCTTTGTGAAAACTAACGACGGATAGATGCAAGCTTGGATTTGAGGCTTAACATCAGTGTATGCATGTTAATATATGTCTTCATTCAGTTTCTTCATTAAACATTGGCTCAAATGTCAATGTATTTTTAAGTATTTCTTTTGCTCGGGTATGAGTTTTTTTTTTTTTTTGTGGGGTGGGTATGAGTTTGTTAATGTTTCAAAAATTTAAAAATTTTACTTTTAAAATCGTGCTAACAAGTTGAACCGAGTCATTCGTGAGTTTGGATTTTAAAATTTTTACTTTTAAACTATTATAATCGAGCTAACAAAACGAACCGAGTCGTTCGTGAGCCTGGACCGAATTGAGTTCGAGCTAAAAATAAGATTCGTCACGAATTCGAGTCGAGTTTCGAGCCGAACAATTTTTTATCAAGTTGAGTTAAGTTCGACTTAGCTCGACTCATTTACAGCCCTAACGAAAATCTTCGAAACTGTAGCTGCTCGGAACCGGTAGCTTTTGATATGCTCACAAGGAGCAAATTGTTAGCAAAGAGGTTTGTGTCTGTAGGGAAGTTTGATGCTCATAAAGGTGTTAGCTCGCCTACGTGGAGTCTTAATTTGTTAGAGAAACGCTCGAGAAGAGACTAGCAACATATTCTTGGGCAAGATTTTGCCTTCGCTCGCCAAATTGGTTTGTTGGTGAAGTGACGGTTTGATTCCCTCGACAGAGTGTCGGTCATTTGTCCTCTCAACATTTAATGCGAGTGTCTCGAGGACGAGACTGAGGGGACATGACCTTTGGTTTCTGAACACCACGCGTAAAGACTATTTATGCACTTGATTGCCTAAATCGTTGAGTGGTTGTTTTCCAAGTTTAATCTTAATCGTAGATTCAATCCTGATGTTTGGATGACAGAGGGACTCGCTATGGACTGTTGGTTGGTTACAAGTTTAGATATGAATCATTGCTTCGTTTTAAGTGGAAAGGGTTCTCTTGTGAAGCACTACAATGAATTGGTTTTTATAATTTCCCAAACGTTTCTGAGTGAGAGTATAAAAGGTTTTGGATGTTTTACTCATAACACTTTTACTCTCTTCTTTAACTTCTCCCACATCTCCTTGAGTTTCCTGGTTCCATAAGTTCCTTTTTCAAGTATTTCAAGGTTTCACCGGAGTCTCTCACTTCAATTTCATCACCTCTTATCCTTGGTTAAAGTCGGACACCGAGGTAGAATTAAATAGAAAAAAGGTTATGGTTGTCTTGAATTACAATTCTATCATCCCCTTGCGCCCTTCACACTAGTAGCTGTCTTTTGTGTAACCATGAGGTTGTATGTAAGCGTATAAACATTTGAATTCCACACATGAGAGTGAACATTAGTCTCAACCTAACGAGGGTGGTCATGAAGTGGTTCCAAAATAGTTTCAACCAGGGCGTCATTTATGGGCCTCACAATTTCATTTGCTACATTCTGTAAAACGAGATGGAAAGTATTACCTGACTTGGATGGAACAGCTTCAAGAGGCTGCACCTCGTGTGTGTTATGCGCATTATCATCATTAATTTCAAGGGACACCTGTTGTGTCTGCTGCGCATTATCAACATGAATTTTGTGGTCGACAAACTCTCATTAAGAGTGTTAACGTTGTTGCATGCTCAATGTTAGATTCAAACACACGGGGCCCTAGTTAAGCGAGAAGAAAATCAAATTATATGTGATGAGCACATCAAAATGAATGTTCTGAAATACCTACTTGGCTCCTGTTATATTTCCAATCTCTAACAACCTGAATCCTACTACAAAATGATCTCACTCTATTTATCAAGTCAGTGAATTGCATTCTAAGGGCTGCAAAACTGAACTGGGGATCTTTCCCATACATTAACTTTCCATGACTCATAAACCGTACCTGGGTGAGGCTACGAATAAATTCCAAATATAACGTGCACAAAAATATTTCCACATTAAACCAACCAGAATCATCAGAATAAGTTCAATGTCCCTGCAACCTTGGCTTATTGTTTCATAATTTTGATATCTACCATAATTGTTCCCTTCAACCTTGGCTTATTGCTAAGTTCAATGTACCTCGTTTTTCTTGCAACTATTGGATTGTTCCATATGATTCACGTAATTATTTGTAGTGGCAAAATCATCTGTTCACGACGCTTGAAAAAGACAAGAACGTGTATACAATTAAAAGTGCATTTAATATAAACCTCTCAAAGAAGGTTTTTTCTTGTGTGAACACAAAGAGCTAAGCACATTGTTTGGATATACACTAAAAAATAGTAAATCACGGAGTAATTATTTAAAAAATACATATTTCTTTTTTTTTTTTTTTGGTATCCA
>Ga0228710_1001965_pt1 | contig 31820 bp, 19 predicted proteins | sample MedpolnodulmetaG_FD_177995 | JGI IMG/M metagenome (GOLD analysis project Ga0228710, IMG submission 177995) | Root nodule microbial communities from Medicago polymorpha collected in Santa Monica, California, United States - pink nodules | ecosystem: Host-associated > Plants > Roots > Nodule...
CTAAATTAGTTTTTTTTTTAAAAAAAAAAATATTTTTTTAAAAAAAAAAAAAAAAAAAACTAATAACAAACTGGTGTCTCTATATCTTTAACAAAAATGGTCATTATATTCTTCAACCAAGATTAATCTATCCAAAAAGAATATAAGCTCTTTTAAAATGAATCGCTCAATTTAGAGTGTAAAATGAATATCAAACATTAAAAAATAAATTTTTAACTTTTCTTTTGGTGAAAGAATTATTAAATGTTGATATTTTATGTACTTGTGTTATAAATCATGAGTGATTTTTGAACAGCAAATATTAGTAGTTAGTTCGTTAGATTATATTTTTCATCTTTTGTCCAAGTTTGAATTTAGAACCACCAACTCCTTTTTCCTAAGCTCAAATCAGTTGTGCTACACAACTCCCTATGAAGCATAAGTTTGTTACAATATTGACTCAACTTTTTTTTTAGTATCAACTCACTCTAGAGAGTAGAGAAGTATAATTCAATAAAAATCATATAAATGGTCGATTTTTTTAGACGAATATAAATGGTCGATTTGAAAGCTATTTATGGAATAACTTTGGCAAACTAATATAAGCTTTACCTGCATATAAAGTATACAACAATATTTTTGTTTTTATGTGTTTAATCCTCTCTTTCCTTCAAAATGACTTCAAACACTTTTGATCTTTCCCAAATAAATACATAATTAAAAACAAAGAAAATCATAATCCCATGAATACATTATTACAATATTAGAAAAATAATCTACGGACACTTAAACACCCATTCTACATCTTGAGAGAGAAAGAAATAGAGAGAGTAATGTGATAGATGTGATATATCGGTGATGTGATAGGAAAAGAGACATAGATATAAAATATGAAAATGTTGAATGAATATTGGAAAATTAAAGATGTTTGTATATGAATAACGGTATTGTATAATGGTGGCAGATGGCATGCAAGGCCCCAGGTGAGGAAATTGCATACAAAACAACACTAGCAATCCTGAACAAGCTGTCAAACTACTCATGGGTTGCAAAAGGAGTGCTCACTCTTTCTGCTTTTGCTCTTGAATATGGAGAGTTCTGGCTGCTATCACAGTATCTACCAACAGAACCACTTGCCAAATCATTAGCCATAATGAAGAGAGTGCCTCAACTCACCAAACCTGAATCCCTCAAAAAACACCGCTATGCAATTTTGGAGGTTAACAATCTGATCAAGGCAACATGGCAAGTGATTGATATCATCATTGAGTTGGAAAGACTCAACTCACGTCACGACATCAAGGAAGTGCCAGCTCTTGCACCAGCTTTGGAGCAATTCCCAGTTGATGTCTATTGGGTTATCAACACCATTGTTGCAATTGTTACTCAGATTGAATGCCTCACTACTGATTCGTAAGTTTACTTATTATAACTATAATTGTTATACTTGTTAATGTTGTTGCTGTTGTTGTTGAAACCTTTTACGTTATCTAAGTTAGCTACAATAGTTACTAACCTTTTTTTTAACAGGGAAGAGAGGCAGGACTTATCTCAATTTGGTCAAAAAATTAACATCATAATCAGCAAATTGAGGAAGCATGTGTCACAAATCACTATACAGATTGGTAATTATAGCTTGTAACATTATATCAAACTTTATTTATTTATATTTTCTTCCCATATTGAAGGAAATTATTTTAAATTCTCAGATGAAGCAGAGTATAACAAGTTACTCAAAAAGCTCTTTCAAACCCCGACTGAAATTATGGAAGTGTTTAAGGTGCTGATTTTCTGGAAAGATACTCCACAAACACCCATCTATTGTGGTTCCACTAAAACCCTGGTTAGTGTTTATCATATCTTAATTACTTTATACATTATGACAATAAATGCATTTGTTATTAAAGTGAGTACATTTTGTCTTCACTTTTTAATCTAGCTTGGTTTGAATGTTTTATATTTAAACAGGTTAATATTGATGTGTTGAAAAAGAAGGACGTGTTCTTGTTCATTTCAACCTTGGACATCTGCCAAGAAGACATCTCAACTATGATTCGAATTTATGATCATATCCAGAAAACAGGAAGCCAACACAAGATTGTGTGGGTTCCCATTGTGGAGGAATGGAATGATAGGGGAAGGAAGAAGTTTGATTCTTTGAAGTCTAAGATGCCATGGTATGTGTTACACCATTTTGCAACCATAAAAGGTATCAAGTTCATAAAAGAGGAGTTGCATTTCAAGCTGAATCCTTTGGTTGTTGTGTTGAGTACACAAGGAAAGATTCTGCATCAGAATGCATTTCATATGATTCATGTTTGGGGAGTAAAGGGATTCCCTTTCACCAAAACCAAAGAAGAATCAATGACCCAAGAACTAATGTGGGTTGATTCCGTGCTGGTTGGCATTGACATAAAGATTAAGTGGGTAAGTGTTTGGTTGGTCATAAATCTTATAAAATCTCTTATTACGATGAAAACTCTTATATATCATGATACTTTTTATGAATTTAATTACCATGTACTAATAATAGTATAAAAAATCTTATAGAGACATTTAACTATATCTGATAATATAACATCATGTAATATTTACCTAAATCCAGAGTAATATTTACCTATATTGTGAAACATAATTATGTTTGTGACAAAGCTTTTTTACATATCCAGTGCATATTATTTCTAGAAGTTTAATATATTGTCCATTCTCTTTATTGTTGACAAGTTTAAATTGAGAAAGAAAAAAAAAACGTGACTAATAAATTTCATGTATTTCCTTTGAAAAATGAAGAGGGAGGATGACATTGTCATCATTTGTGGAGGTAAAGATAAGGAATGGATTCAACAATTCACTAAGTATTTTGGTGCCCTGGTAAATGATGCCACTATTAAGCAGACAAACACTTCAATTGAGTTGATTTGCTTGGAGTCTCAACAACAAAATGTGGTTAACACCTTTTGGAAAAAGGTAGAGAGTTTGTTTGTGACCAAGATGCATGAGAAAACAAACACCATTACACAGCAGGTTGAGAAATTGCTTTCTTACAAAAATGAGTCAGGGTGGGCAATTGTAACCAAAGGTTCTATTGTGATTGCTGTTGGTCATGGGACTACAGTTTTGAAGACATTTGCAGAGTTTGGCACATGGAAAGGTGATGTGAGCACCAAGGGCTTTGAATACTCATTTAGAGAGTATCATGACACGATTGCTAGTTCTGTTCATATTTGCTCTCACCTTGAGATTCCTAATGTTGATGGAAAAATCCCAGACTTTATTAAGTGTCCAGATTGTCACCGCACAATGGAAGTGTATATCAGCTACAGGTGCTGCCATAATGGTTAGCATTAGGTAGCTTCATGGGTTTTAGCATTGGCGAGCTATGCACTATGTTTGATTATTGCAATTTCCTTCTATGGTTTCTTTGTGGTTAGTTGTTTGAGTGTGAGATTACTATCAAGTTTATGTAACCCTTGTGTGATGTAGCCAAGAGTCGTGCATTATTGTTGATCATAGTAAGATCACGAATGCAACTAAAAGAAGGCTGTTTGTTATCTTTGTTTTATTATTATATGAATTAAGTGTTGTTTAAGTCATGTGCCATTTGATATTTTTAACTCTGCTTCAAGCTTAAAGCACTGTCATAATTTATTCTCCAACTGAATAATGTAAACTGTGTCGGTGACATGCCTTTTGCATGTAAATTGTGTAGGTGACATGCCTTTTGCACATCACGAGATTCATCACCACTGTTTAATTATAAGATTAGTAGGAGGAAGTGGCTTTGAAGGCAAAAGTTATCTCTAACTAAGCAATCATAATAAATATAAGTGAAACTAGAAACTTTAGGTTTAACCATAATTGACTACTTGTATGTTTACTGTTCTTCCTGGGTTCTAAGCTCTTTATTGCATTCTTTCATTCTCTTGCTGCTTACTTGATATTGCTCCAGTGCCCCTTTAAATTTTTTAAACAAAATAAGAACTTTATTAATTTAGTAATTGTTAAATAAAACATTTCAGAACGATATCATGACTCGGTCTCTATATTACTTGATTATGAATTCCTTTGATTTCTTTTTTACTATTATTCCTTATTCATCTCATCAAAGGTTTTGCTATATTTCTTCGTATGTTATATTGGACATTAACTATTATCGATATAGGATTAATTCGCATAACTAGAATGAATTGACTACTTAGGATTTAGATGGACAACATCTATATTTTTGGGCCATCAATCAAATTGGCCAATAAGTTTAACTAACACCTTTGCACCTAAAGCATGCTATGACTGTGACAGCACAATAGTGAGTAACTAAAACCTTGAAGGTGATGATGCCAACATTCTAGAACAGAAAGTAACAAGAGAAATAAACAGGGATTACAATTAAAAGAAATGAGAAAGAAGGCAGGGAGGAAAAAGAATGATCAACAGTTTATATAAAATATGAATATACGATTCAAGTCCACACATTGAATCTAAAGAAGGGACGATTGCAAAGGACAGTCATACAATATGTTTCTTACTCAAAGCAAACCTTAAATTTGGGACAAATTCCAACAAGCAGAAGAAATCCCATCTCTATTAAAACGGACTCAACGCCATATATATAAAGAAGTGCAACTTAAGATCATAGAACAGTACCGCAAACAAATGTTGGTTTTCATGCCCACCATCCATTAACTTTGTTGAGGACGCTTCATTTTGAGAAGATGCGAGAGTCCAGCTATAACATGTAGACGACTATTTGGGACACCCGACTTAGCCAGGGCCCTTCCTTTGTTGTCAATAAGCACAAAGCAAGGGACATAACTAACATCATAATTAAGGAGCTGCAGTAACAAAAATTAATTATAGTTCAGCAAGAATTCACAATGAGCAGATTAGCAGAATGAACTCTCCAGAGGAGACTAAATAACATATATCTAAAAGTATTCGTAAACAAGGAATTGAAAGATAGCAGAATTCACAATTCCATATAAGGTGCAGGAAGAATATCAATGAGTACTAGCTTGAGCTTTTTCGAGAAGAAACCCCAAGAGACTAGGCTTAATGATTTAGGGTAATTGTGGAAACCATGCCACCAACCATGCAAGTCGGAATCAATTACAATACTTTTTGGCCTTGGATGTTGATTTTGGATTGACACGCAAGTACCATTATTCATGCTACCGTAGGAAGGCTGCATAGATATTTTCCAAGCCACTACTACATGTTATTCTAAATATGTACTTTATCTTCCATTGAAAAAGAGAAAACACCAAGAAAAAAATATTCTTGCAATCCATTATACCCCTAATATTTTTTTAAACCCCAATCTTACTTTCCTAGTAATATATATTTGCATACCTCAAAACAAACACACTATAAGAGATCACCTACAATACTGTAAAATATTCTGAAAGATACAGTTATTATTAAGATATTTCTAATGTATCCTAACAGCTAGTATTAGACCTATTCCGGTAGATATGAGTATATTTCTAATTGGGGTGTCAGTTATTAGAAAGAGGTTTGATTGTTGCAACTAGGAAGAGTTAAGTTTTTCTTAACTTTGTAAGTTAATTATATTCTACTTTTCCTAGTTTCTTGCCAGAAGAAGAAGAACAACACTCTATTGACTGTGTTTCAGATCTCCTTTTCTCTATGCATCTCTTGTGTGTTGCTAACACAGCAGTCAACTCTGGATAGCAGCCGACCCCAACAGCGGGATAGCGTGTAACAGGAAGACTGCTATTGAATAATACTATAAAGTATAAAGTATAAACAAACATATATTTAATATTATATAACACTCAAATTTCATGAAACATTCATAAGTCAAAACACTCAAATCCACAAAACATTACATTCAAATCCAAATACCAAAAATGTCAAGGAAATAAATAAGCTTTCAAGTCTCCAACAAAATTTCACAAGTCTTAATCAAAACATTAAATCCAAAAGACCAAAGAACAGAGGAACTATAAGGAGAACAAAGAACAGAGGAAGATAGACGGAACATGAACAGTGGAAGATGATGGCAGCAGTGCAATCAGCGAAGGCAACAGCGATGGCAATTGGTTTGCAGTTCTTGTGAGGGTTTACCAATTAGTTTGCAGATCATGTTTTGTGTGTTTTGCAGCAGAGAAGAAAGAGTTAGGAAAATGTTAGGGTTTATACGAAATCCACAAAATGCCCCTTAAAATGGTTATAAAATTAGGGTCAATATGGGATTTCCCTGTTAAAATCCAATAGCGGCTATAGCAGCCGCTATCTTGAACCGCGCCACTACCTGCTATAGAAGCTATAGCGGCCTCTATCTTGAACCGCGCCGCTACGATACGACAGCCACTGTAGCGGTTTCTTGCCGCTACACCTCTATAGTGCCGCTATAGCGTGCTATTGACTACTATGGTTGCTAAATGACATATAATCCACAACAGTTTGTAGTTTTGAAGACTCCCTAGGCTTTACTCAAGACCAAGAAAGAACTGAGATACGAAAAATGTGACTGCAACTTATGTAAGAGATGAGAAACCTGCAAATAGTCTCAAAGATAATCGATCACAAATCGATGGAGATTTGGATCCATGTATCAGGTTGTACAAGTGGGATTTCACTAATAGGAATATTCTCGGGGCCTATTTGGATAGACTTATTTGATTTTACCTACCGGCATAAGCTTTTGAAAAACTGTTTGAGAGTTTATAAAAACAAATTCTGACATTTCCATAACCTGTTCTCAACTTACATATACTCTCTAGGATAGCTTATAAAAACAACTTATAACTTGTATAAAAACAATTTGACCTTATTTTATCTTTTGTAATAGAAATAGCTTATACATGAACATTTATAAGCATTCAAATACATGAACATTTATAAGCATTCAATTCAGTTGTATTCAAACAAGACCTAATACCAGTTAAAATTTTGTATATGTCAGTTTCGATAAGCAGCTTATAGCACAAGTGCTTATTATGATAAACGCTTATGTATAAGCTCACCTAAGCTCTTTCTATAGCAAAGGATAAAAGAAAGTTAAATTTTTCTTGTATATGCTATAAGTTGTTTTTATAAGCTTTCTTAAAAATAAAAATAAAAAGTTGTTTTTATAAGCTATAATCTATATTAGAGAACTTATGTAAATAAGCTGAAAAAAGCTTTTGAAAAATTGTCATAACCTGTTTTCATAAGTTCTCCTAGACAGTCTCACAAAACTTATGTCAGCGGATAAACTCAAATAAACCAATCCAAACAGGCCCATCTACATTCAATAAAAATTGGAGGACACAGACAAATCCGAATGCCGAGGCTGAAGCCCTTATTAACACTGGCACTATTGTTAAACATGACATACAAACAAGAATAAACCATTAAATTAGTCCCTAAACTATCAACATGTCACCAATTTAGTCCTGAACTGTAAAAATATACTAAAGAATCCCTAAACTATACAAAATTCGTCAATTTAGTCCCTAAAGTACATGAAAATAAGATACCTCTGGTAACCACTTCTGATTCTCAGCATCAGCCATAACAACATTAAGCCATTGCGCGTTCTGCGTCTCCATCTCCAAAACAAAACCAAGCAAGGAATTACAAAGCCTACATTTCGGCGAGTAAAATTCGAGCAATGTAGCTTCCTTCCCACTTGCCAGAGCAGCAGCAAACGCTCGCTGTTCCGCCTCCGCCTGCTCGGCACCACTGGAAGCCATTTTCGTCTTCTTGTTCCATGTCAAATTCAATTTCTGATCTGGTTTTGATGAATTAGGAGTTTGAGAAATTGAAGAATTTGAAAGAGAGTTGGCGAAATTGAAAGCAAATGATCCAAGGTTTTGGAGAGACTTGAATAACCAAGGAGGTTCGAAATTGCAGGGGTTAGGGGTTTGGGAAATTTTAGGGTTAGGGTTTAAAGAATCCCATGGCCATTTTACGCAAAATGAAGATGATTTAGAACTCGGATTAGGAATCAAACTCATCTCATTCATGCTTATGGTCAATTCCTATGTTGTGGCTAATGTGTGTGAAGATGCATTTCAAGTGAAAAAAGAAAAATAGAAAATTACTTTTCTCTTAAAATGTTCACTTTTGATTTGAGTTAACTCGCTAAGATTTTTAAGATTGATTGATCCGACTTAAAAAAATGATTGAAATCTAAAAGGTGTCTGGATGGAGTTGACTACTAAGATTTTTAAGATTGGTTGATCTGATTTAAAAAGTAGCTTTGCAATATTTAAAAAGATACAACTTTGAGATGGAAGTTATAGTTTTGTACAACTTCCCGAGGAAAGATGTAAAGAGTTATAATTTTGCATAACTTCCTAGCAATCTGGTGGCCACTAGGAGTGTTGTGCACTCATCCTTCATGTTAAGCACATGAAGACTATCGGTCATAGTACAATCACATGATCTTAATATGCAACGTTGCTATGTTAGGTCATCAACATTTTCCCCTGAAGTGTTATTATATTGAGGCTTTAGCCTATGCCAAGAGTCCTAGTTAGATCTCATCACCTAAAGCCTCTTCTGAGATCTAGTACTCGTGCAAACTAGTCTATCTTGATCTCTTTGCCTCTTGTTGCATATGGACTAACTCATATCAAACAAACATGTTCCAGTCTCATACCCTCCCGACCTAAGGGAACTATAGCACTAAAAATAAAAGAGATCAAGTTCTATTTTCAAAGATTTTGAATAAAAACGGTTTGTTTGAGTGAAGCTTCAAAGTTTGTAACAAACTAAACTTACAAACATAATTATTACCTAATCATTCTTTAACCATAAAAGTGGTTAGTTCATAATGAACTTAAACACAAAAATAGAAATGGAAAAGATAAGCGATAAAAATATAATTGCATAACATTATAGTTTACAAAAGAGAAATTACAATGAAGGTGAGCCTTTGCAGCCTCACTAAATAATTTACTCTAACGGCTCTAAAAATCTAAGATTCTAACTACTATGTTTTCAAGATGAAATGGATGAAGGTATGAAATGAAGAAGAATTATTTGAATCTCAAAGTTGGTGGCTAGGGTTGATTGGAGGTTTCGGCCTCTAATCTCTATTCTATTCAGCACAACTCACCACTAGCACACCTTACGAATGAAGGCTTGTTGAATTTTTATAGTACAAGTCATTTGTTATCCTTTAGTGTCATTTGGGTCTTTTCTTGTGTCATGGTCCTTGTCTTAACCATTAAGCATAAGAATATATATTATCTCTTTGGTGTACTATTTGAGGCTCCCTTATATTCCTCTCCATGCACACGATGTTCTAATCCCACTTTAGTGTATATCTAATAAACCAAGTCTGATTCTTCGCAAAGATGTAGCTTGCTACATTGTTGGGACGTATCCTTCAATACTTTCTCCTCTGAGCTGTCAGACTTATCTCTTAGAATCAGTGTATTCCTTCTTCCTTGTACTACATTCCCGAGAGCCAACTCATGTAAACTTAGTCCTTAAGACTTGCAAATAATGGACCCAAGGTCATACATTTGTACGACCCGTACTGAGAGATCTTCAACGTTATAGCTCTAGACTCCTTTTCGACGTTACATCTTCTCACATTGTTAGCATGCATCCCAACGCTATATCTATGAACATCTTCACACGACCTGTCATTCAAACAAACACTAGAAAGAATGAAAGGTTCCTCACATTCAAATAAACATAAAAATTGAAATAAAGATTCTTAAAACTATAAAAGACTAATTAGACCAAATAAGGGTTAAATATGATTTGCATAGAATCGAGGATCAAATATAATGGGAGATAAATGCAAGGGAATAACGACATATTTGTCGATCATCAGAGCTCTTATAGCTCCAATTAGTTTATCCATTTCTATTGTCTTAAGATTCCTGGGTAGAGTTATTGAAGTTACCATAGACCCCCAAGTACTGGGAAGACATATGAGGAATGTTTATGGTTATGTCATGTGTTGAATAGATCTTCTCAAGTGTTCTCAAGCCATTCACAATGGTTGTGATCTGGAAAACATATCATAAATGGTTGTACCTTCTTCCATTGAGAATATACCAAACTTTCTTACACCCATGTCAATTCTTGCTTATTTGACATGATATGTTCCTTCATGATGTGTTTTTAGTGTATCCCCTAATTTCTTAGAAATGAGACAATCATCTAGTCTTTCACTTTATTGCATACTCGGTGCAAGAGACAAGAATAGACAAGCTTCAGCATTCAAGAGCACTTTCTCTTGTTGTACTCTTGTCCATGTATCTTCTTGTTTTTTTAACTTGGCTTCCATATTTTAAGTAGACTATACAAGTGATGAGGCCGTTGGGACATTCTAACCTAGTCGGTTGTCAAGCTGTATCTATTGATCACACGGTGATCCTTACGTGAAGGGTCTATACTATCTCTATTGATTTAGGTTTATCCTTTCGATGGCTAACTGCAACTGTTGATCGTACTATGATCCTTACGTGCGGGGTCTTGCTAATTCAAAGGTAATTGAAACATAAACTTAAATTGGCGTTCCTAGGTTTCCAAAGGCAATGAAGGCCAATGTTCATGAAGGTCTTCTCATCTATGAATCTTAAGACACTCATAACACATTATCCTTCTCCCCTTAGTAGTTCTACAAACGGGCAGCCCTATTAGCGTCTACCTTACCAAGAGGTCGAGGATAATGGTCTTATTATGTTCACTCTCCTTGGTGTTTGTTTCCCTAATTAATAACTAGTTACATCTTATGTTCAACAAATTTTACTCAGTATTAGTAATGTCACCTCCTTTCTTTGTGAATTACTTCAAGGCACCCTAAAATTGTTATGTTTCGCGAAGAATAGAATTACAAACTCAAATATAAAAATATTACAAATGTCTCGAAATCATAGGCAATTGATCTAATACTCATCTGCTTTGCTGGTAAAACCTACTAAAATTGACTGGAAAAACATGCTACGAATAACATAAGATGACATGTCATCAATTATAATTTCCTTTATCAATACTATTTTAATTATGCTTATTATATATATATATATATATATATATATATATATATATATATATATATATATATATATATATATCGCTCTTAACTCTTTTCGGTTCTCGATCTTGAATCGATCCTAGGTTAGAAATCCTTGATTAAGTTCGCCTTTCTAATTGGAATCTTTATATACAATTTACTAGATCAGTTTGCCAAGGAATCGTGAATTCCTCTTGTATGACTAGATTTAACCTTCTCAAACACTTGTGAGGATATCAGTCCCTACAAGAATTAGAGGAGCAATATTTCACGAAAGCGTCTATGGAATTGTAGCTCGAATATGTCTTACTTTGTTAGACGTCGAGAGTATGCACCTTACAAAGTGTTTGGTCTAAGAACATGTGCTAATCCAACTAAAACATAAAAGGGAATTCAAAGACTCTTGGTCATCGTCAAAACTATATCGAAACCCTTTTGAATTTAGTCGCAAACAACCAATCTTGCAAACTCCCATAATTTTTTGTTTTAATTTATAGGTTTAGTTAATCACTGAGTCGAATACAACAATCTGGTGTACATGTTAAAGTTATCGTCATTGATCTATAATTTACAACTCAAATTATATTTGCATATTCATTTAGATTATATGTCTCGAAACATAGCTTCTAAAGCACACCTAACAATCAGAGGATACTCTAGATAAAAAAAAAATTTAAATTTTGTAAAGAAACAAAATTTTAAAAAATTAATAAAGTAAATGCTTCGGTTTTATGAATATTAAATGTCATTATGTATATTGCATTAAAATAATTAAAAATATTGTACATATATGGCTTAAATTTTCTATTATTTAGCATTATATTAATGATAATTCATTCAAAGTCAAATACTAGGTTTGGTGCATGTAACACCCAAGGCTGACGAGGACGGGGAGTGGTCGCCAGTGCACAAAGCACGACAATGAGCGGCTCCCGACAGCTTCTAGAGGAACCGAATCACATTGGAATGAGAAGGATCTTGAGGCCGTGTAGGTATGAGACTACATGGTTGAAGGAAGGCTAATAAGAATTGTTTGGTACTACATATATAAACAAGATGCATCTTCTTTTTGGTAGCTCATTTCATAAGAACTCCACAATTAAGCGTGCTGGACTTGGAGTAGTCTTTGGATGGGTGACCTACCGGGAAGTTTTCCGGTAAGCGTGCGAGTGAGGACAAAACACGCTGAAAAGACTCGTGTTGGTTTGTAGGGTCAGTCGACAATGCTTAAAGTCGTCTGTGATGTTACAATCAGAGCAGACCTCTCCCAGTACGATGTGGTTCGGGGACGAACCAAGCGGAAGCTGGTGGGCATGTAACACCCAAGGCTGACGAGGGCAGAGAGTGGTCGCCGGTGCACAAGGCACGACAATGAGCGGCTCCTGACAGCTTCTAGAGGAACCGAATCACATCGGAATGAGAGGGATCATGAGGCCGTGAAGGTATGGGACTACACGGTTGAAGGAAGGCTTATAAGAATTGTTTGGTACTACCTGTTCAACAAGATGCATCTTCTTTTTGGTAGCTCATTCCATAAGAACTCCACAGTTAAGCGTGCTTGACTTGGAGTGGTCTTTGGATGGGTGACCTACCGGGAAGTTTTCTGGTAAGCGTGCGAGTGAGGACAAAACACGCTGAAAAGACTCGTGTTGGTTTGTAGGGTCAGTCGACAATGCTTAAAGTTGTCTGGGATGTTACAGTGCATATATAATTTTAATATTTTGATTTTAATGCATTGAATTTGTAATTTTTTTACATCGTTAATCAAGCCCAAATCTGCATATGTATAATCATCTGATAATTTTTGTTTTTACTTGCTTATTCTATAACAAAACATTAGCAAAACGAATCTAAAATTCAAATATATTTAGTTTGATATTTAGTTGAAAAACATTTGACTTTTAGATTTTTTTTTATATTTTATTAAAATTTAATTTGTGAAGTTTATTAATGCTTCAACCAACCACTTAGGGTTTGTTTGGTTCAACGGATGGAAGGGGAGGGGGGATTTTAATGGTGCGGAGGAAAAGGGAGGAGAGGGAAAGGAAGATATTTTAATTTTAATTAAATATATGTTTGGTTGGAAGTGGAGGGAAAGAGAGTGATTTTGATTAAAACATGTTTGGTTCATAAGGGTATGAGAGAGATTTTAAAATTAATTTACCTTTTTGCCCTTAAAATTTAAGTAAGAATGATTTTAAGTTTTAACATTAATTTAAGGATAGTTTTGTCAATGTAATAATGACATTAATTGCACACCTTCCCTCGCTAAAAGAACTCCTATTTTGGTGGAGCAATAAACCACTCTGAGGGGTTTTGCTCTCATCCCCTTCTAAAAATTGAATCAAACATGTCAACTTAAAAATATTTTCTCCCCTTCCCTCTCCAGCAAAAAACTCGAACCAAACGGACCCTTAGTTACAACTTTTGTATAAGTAGATAAACGGAATGACAATGGTCATTGAGAACTTACACACAAGTGGAGTAGTTGAGATTTAAACCTCGGTCTTGATATTCAACTTAACAATTTTGATTTTTTTTTTCTTCAGTTGAGTGAGGATTTCAAGACCAAAATGTTACAACTTTAATATAGTTAAAAATAAAAAATAGTACCACCATTACAACTTTTTTTTAGTTTTAAGAGCTTTTTAGATGCTACAAAAAAAGTGGCTTCTAAAATTAATATTTTATTCAAGTTGCTTGATTTTCAATACTTTAAGATTTACATTTGTAACTAGGGATGGAAATAAGCTATGCCGGGTCGGACTTTGTAAGGCCTAAACCCGGTCTACTTAAAAAATTATAGGTCTGAGTTTGACCTATTACCCGTCAATCGTCATAAACTCATTTTTAAGGTATGGTCTGACCTTTTTAAAGGTCTGATGAAGTCTGAAAGCCTATTTCAAAGCCTATATTACATTAAGGCCTAACAACACCTATAAGCCTACTACTAAATAGACCAACATTTATGAAGGCTTAAAGCCCACAAATAGTTCTGCTACTAAATAACAATATCTTACGAACTCTAATCACACCAATATATCTGCTACGAAATAACCAAATCATATGAAGACTTGAGTTTATGAAAAAACTTCAACAATATCAATAATGAAAGATATATTCTATATAAAATGTTTAATATGCTGGTCTGACGGACTTAATATGTTTTTTTTGTAAACCTTAGTCTGGTCTGTTTAATTAAATACTCCCTCCGGTCTTAAATATAAGAAAAGATTCCTTTTTTAGATTCATTGAGTAGTTAATGTATTTGATCTATATTGTAAAGCAGATACATTAATTATTCAATGAACCTAAAAAAGTAATCTTTTCTTATATTTGAGACCGGAGGGAGTAGACTTTATAAAAAGCTTGAGCCTGACTTTTTTATTAAACGAACTGAGCTGAGTTTGACATTAAATAGGCGGGCTGTAGGCCTCTATCAAACGGTATGGCCTATTTCCACCCTTATTTGTAACTTAAGGGTAAAAAAAGAAATAAAAAAACAAACCTAATTGATCAAAGTAAAATAAAAAATTAATTTACGACACAAAAAGTGTAATACAGTATTGATTCGATTATGCGGCTAGTCCTTATGCTTAGGCTAAATACTTGGCAAATAGCCTTAATATTACAAGTGGTGTTTGTATATTGGTTTGGGCAACGTGGCCAACCTTTTTTTTTGTAGTTTTTTCCATTTTGGAAAATAAATTATATCTTAACCATGTGAATAAGTAAGGTGAATAAATATTTTTTCCGTCTTGCTCAAAAAAAAAAAATTCCGTCAATAATCAAACTCGAGTATTCTTAATCTATTTAATTTAGAAAATATAAATGACAATGTAGAAAACTAGATATGAAAATAAAAAGACGATAAAAATTAACATTTAGAGATGGAAAGTCATAGGGAGTCGGGGATAGAGAGCAAATAAAGATTTTAGCGAGAGTTTGACCAAATATTAAAAGTTGTTTCCTTCAAAACTATATCCGAACATACGTTTTCTCCGTGTGTTAGGTAGTATATTAGTTTGTACAAAAACCAATCAAGATTAACACAAAGGTATTTAACCAAAAAACGGAGGTGTGAAACTTTTGGAATTTCATTTATTCATTTGACTCGTTTTATTAAACTTTTTAATATTATCACATAACTTTCTTTTTAGTTTTCTATAGGCTTGCGCCGCTGAAGGTACTCTTGTTCAAGAGAACAATAAATATTGCGCCTCTTCTAGTTGAAACCTAAATATTACAAGTGGCGTTTGTCTATTGGTTTGGGCAACGTGGCCAACCTTTTTTTGGTAATTTTTTCCACTTTGGAAAATATAAATTATATCTTAACCATGCGAGTAAGTAAAGTGAACAAATATTTTTTCCGTCAATAATCAAACTCGAGTATTGCTAATCTATTTAATTTAGAAAATATAAATGACAATGTAGCAAACTAGATATGAAAATAAAAAGACGATAAAAATCAACATTTGGAGATGGGAAGTCAAAGGGAGTCGGGGATAGAGAGCAAATAAAGATTTTAGCGAGAGTTTGACCAAATATTAAAAGTTGCTTCCTTTAAAACTATATCCGAACATTCGTTTTTCCAGTGTCAGGTTCTATATTAGTTTGTACAAAAACCTATCAAGATTAACACAAAGGTATTCAACCAAAAAATGGAGTTATGAAACTTTTGGAATTTCATTTATTCATTTGACTCGTTTTATGAAACTTTTTAATATTATCACATAACTTTCTTTTTGGTTTTCTATAGGCTCGCACCGCTGAAGGTACTCTTGTTCAAGACATGGTCAAACAATAAATATTGCACTTCTTCTAGTTGAAACCTAAATTTGGGTTGATAAGCTTGTGAGATACTAGCCACTTCTACTAAATTCAAGCCTAACTGGTTAAATATTTCCTGCTCATTCACCTTATCTCAAATTGCGATATTCAATGGCGGGTCCATGTGTGAATTGTGGAGTTAATGGTAAGTCATCTCTTATCTTGAGTTTTTTTTTTTTGTTGGTTTTCAATAGGCTCCCTCTATGAGAGGAAATCATATTCAACATAGGGATGATTCAAACCGGTCTAAAATAAAAAGTAAACCTATGAAAAAAACCGCACAAAACATAATTATTGGATGTATTTGGATAAACTTTTGTAAAAATCGCTCGAATCGGATCTGATATTGAATTCCTTTTTTTAAAATCAAACCAAACCACATACACAAATATTAATATTTTTTTATATACATAAAATATTGAATTAATCTATTATCAATTAGTTTTTTTTAATAATACTAATTAGTTAAATTTAATTCAATTTTTTTACTATTTCATGTGGCGCAAACATAATCGATTTTTTCCTTCCTAATTGTTATTTTTTTTTATATTATATGTTATATTTTGCATCAAACCTATTATTTTACCATGTCTTTATGATATTACTTTTAGTATGGGTGTTCGCGGATTGGATTGGTTTGGTTTTGAAAGAAAAAACCATCTGATTCAATCTCTTCGGTTTTGTTATTTGTTCAATCAATTGTTTCGGTTTTAAAATCAAATCAAATCCGATCCAAAAAAAATCGGTTTGGATTGGATTGGTTTTTGGTTTTCATTGTTGTATATTTTTTTCCATTTTCTTTTAAGAAAATATAATATTTTATGACATTTCATAAAAATGTAAGGTTACAAAAAAGATAAATAAGTAGAAAATAAAAGTAACATAAAGCAAATAAAATAGTAGGTTAAAGGAAATAGTTACAGAATTGTAAATTGGAAAAAAAAAGTCAACATTATTAAAGAACAAGTCTAAAAAATAGTTACAAAATTGTAAATTAAGAAAACATTTATAAAAAAAACTCATATAATAGTATATATACAATTATAAATATTTTGGATTGGATTGGATCGGATCGGATCGGTTTCTACTAAGGGAATCAAAAACCAATCCAATCCATTTAAAACCACAGGTTTTTTTTTTGGTTTTTGGTTTTGTTTTGTTTTTTGTTTTTCGGTTCGGTTATTGCGTTTACATTGGATTGGATTGGACATGAACACCCCTAAATTTTAGTAGATTCTTTCATAAAATTGTAGTATGGATATCCAAAAACCGATCCAAACTAAACCACGTATAATTGGATCGCATCGAACATTTTTTCAAAAGTCATCCAAACCAAATTGAACCGTGAGTATTGAATTTTATGGATCATATGACTTTTTTCCTCGTAACCGATATTAACTGCACTACAAACACCCTTAATTTAAAGTAGATCGAACATTAAATTTGGATATCCCTCTTAATCGATATTCAAACTATAGTTTGCCATACCGAGGGAATCTAGTCTCTTCCGCTAGACTAAAACACAATATTAAATTTTTTTACAAAATCTAAAATATTGTTTTAAATAATGATTATTGTCAAAGGGTTTGAGTTTTGACGGTGTCCCCCTTGTATTTTGTTTTCGATGCGTTTTCTATTTATTGGAAAGTTGTGAGCGACATTGTTGTTTTCGGATGTGAATACAGATGGGATGTTGATCATACCGTAATGAAATTTTTAAAGAATAATTTTTTCCTTAACTAATAAGATTGGTATTTTATAGTGTAAATTGAACTGTTTTTTATTTTTTACAAATAAAGGAAATTAAACCATTGTTATCTTTTAGTTATTATTAGATAAAATCAATAATTCAACATCCCTAACCAACCATAAATGAATATAATTAAATTACTGCATGTTTGGTACATTGCGATGTAAGTATAAGTAGAATAAAGGGTTACAAAAGTTGGTGTATACTTCGCATAAATAACATGGTTATGAAATAATATAGGTCAATCCCTAAAAAATAGAAGTTAACGACAATTTCAAAGTTTTAAATGGAACTTTTATTTTTATTTTACTCTAGTTTTTAATGTGAATCTCATTTTACCTTATTATTAGTCTTGTTTATTTATCTGATAACATGGTTTCAACAGAAACTCAAGTTTGGCGCAAAGGACCATATGAGACGCCAATATTGTGTAACGCTTGTGGTTTACATTTCAAGGCGAAAGGAACCCTTGCTAACTATCTCCCGAAGAGAGCCCTGCAAAATCAGTCGTTGGACCTTGACATTGAAAAAGCATCTGAAAGTAGTGCAAATCTTTCAAACCAAACTCCAGGTAATAAAAATTGCAATAAGTTAATTAACTGTTTACCCCATATTTCACCAAATGTAAAGCACAAGTTATTCATTTTCCCTCCATTTTATATCATATATTTTTCCTTTTCTTGTGCATGGATTTTATTGTGGCGGTTGAGAAAGTTATGGGTTGCTTAAGTTTTTGAAATATCTAAATAAATTTATCGATTGAAAATGAAAAATGTTGGGTATGACTCATAAGTAGTGTAAAATGGGCTGGACAAGCAAGACAAGTGAGCAAGAAAGACATTGTAAGAATATTCTTAAGGGGTATAGTTCAGGGGCATTGATATAATTTGAATCGTAATATTTATATATGAATTGTAACATTGTAAACCCTAATTTCCTTCACTATCAATGAGAAAGAACTACAATTGATCTATAGTTAAAGACGTAGACATACTTTGCCAAACTTTGTAACCAAACACTATGGTTTATTGTTTGTGTTTTATCATTTCTTTTATCTCTTCTGTTACAATTTTCTCTTGGGATTTATTGTTGGTTCAATAAAGTTTAATGAAGATGCCATGTGAGGCGAAACTGAATATTATTAAGGAACGCCTTTTTTATGGTGTCCCACACTTGTTTGGAGGATTTCAAATTACCAAAGACTTCATTCATGCTATGATATACATAAGTGATAGTAAATGCAAAAATAGTTTATATTTCCTTGTTTTGTAGTTGAAAATTTGATGGTCTGCAGCAAGACATAGCTTCTTGCCATCTATCAAACCATTGAGGTCATTCCAATGAAAGAGCATATTCATTTAAGTATACACAATATTGGATTTTGAATTAATTATATTGTTGTGCATCATAAAGCGTACATACAACTCCATATGCCTACATTTATAGAGATATTTGTGCTAATACAATGATAACTAAAGAAGAGTTGGTCCAAGATTGATCAATCAATCTCATCCTTGTATTTACACATTAATAGCTAGCTAGTATTCTCATGGTAATACAAATAAATAATTATTCATTAATATGTAGCGTGCACGTTGTATACATATTTTTTTTAATCATGAGTACCTTATTTTCTCATCTCAGGTTGGAAAAATACAAATTTATGGAACGTCAAAATCCCACAAAAAAAGCGTTCATTTGTAAAGAGGCATCCACCGACTAAGACGTCGACACCAATGGAGACACTGACATCAATGGATGAGTTTCAACAACAACTTCGCAATCTATGGGAATCTGAGAAAGAAGAAAATGAATCATCTCCTGACAATATTTTGTTGTTTGATAAAACGAACAACTTTATACCAAGCAATGAGATAGGTCTTGGATGCATTCGTCTAAAGACAAATGTTACTTCTACAAATCAAGATGGTTCATCTGCATAGTTTGGATTATGAAATCCAAACTGCAAGGGGTATTTTTGAAAATTTTACAGGGTGGGAAAAGTAATAGTCGAAAGTTATTAGTTTGGTTGCTAGGATTTAGACTTTTAATTAGTATGCTCTAATGTTTTCTGAACTCCCATTGTACCTTTGCCCATGAATTAGTAGTTAGCTTTGCTATTTGTGTTGTCTTAATTTGTGGAAGGCAAATGTCCCTCCAGATATTGGTCATTCTGTTTGTATCTTTCCTTGTACAAGTTAGTAAAAGAATATGTTTATTGTCAAAACAAAATACACTTTCAAGATTTAATCGATCTTCTGAAACTAAATGTCAAATTAAATTTTGAAAGGTTTAAATAAAGTGACATAAAAATGGCTTTTCTATTAAGTCTATCTAGTCTGAGGCCAATTTTAATTTCTTTTCCATCAGTTTATTTCTTCATTTTTAATGACTGAAAAAATAATATTATTCTTGTGAGAACTTGCAGAACTCATTGTAGTGTTTCACTGGAGGTTATTAATGTATATGCAAAGAAGTGTAGTTTAATCCAGCTTTGGTAAAAAAAATAAAAAATCTTGAGATAAATTTCATGAGCTCAAAGCTGTAACTTTTCAGATACTTCGCAATATAGTTGTGCACTTCTTTAGTATGTCATTATTGGTTATTGGTTGTGCACTTCTGCTTGATGCATTAAATCTTGTTTGACATCCAAGCATCAAGCAGTGTGGAAGACGTGACAAAGATTCTAAAATTCATTGAGCAATTTCATTGGTTGGATCACCAAAGGTTTTCTGCTACTACGAAAGCTTACACTTCTGCTATTCAACAACCAAATTCTAAATCAGTCTAGTAGCAGATAATGGTACTCAAAGCAAGAAAATCAAGTAAACAGTGCATAGTTGAACGATAAAGACTGATAATTACAGAGCCATAGTACCTACATAGTACCTACGAATGGTAAAGACTGATAATTACAGAATAGCAGCTACATATCAGGGGATGAAATTGGTCCCAGATAATCCCCTTCCAAGCCAACCAATGCCTGAAACTCCCTCTCTGCTTCCATCCACTTTGTACCAATCACCACAACCCGAACCTTCACATCTTTGGCAATCTTGGGCATTTTCTGATTCATGAAGTACGGGTTTTCACCGAGAACATACACATACCCAGGCATCTTGCTACTTGAGAGATAGGCATTCTCAATTGGACCAATTCGCATGAAAACTCCATGCTTCAGCACCTTGTGAACGACACCCTCTAATACCTCACCCTTGAAAATCTTGAACGTCACAGCATTGAAAACAACAGGGAACAGAACATCTCCAGTATGTTGCCTGACTTTCCCCTCTCCTATTTTATCCAGCGTAGTCACCGCGAGAAAGTATCCCATGTCTTTTGTCGCCTTTTTTGCAGCGAAATCGCTTAAAAGCCGGATGAGGATTGCCCGTTGAAGCATGAGACTGCCTGGCTTCAGGTTCTCTGCAGCAATGATGACATTCCAACGAAGCAGCACCTTGAGAAACATTGTGCTATATTCCATGGCATATCAAATTATACTAGTGTCAGCAGTTGTATATATAAATTATAAAGGCACTTAAGTTCTTTAATTATATAAAGTATACAGTAGATGCTAATAGTTACATAGATGACTAGCAAAATTGATTTTGTTGATAGGAAACTAATGTCGCCACAATCAATATTTTACTAGGAGATGATGGAGTTATATGTAGAAATTAATCAAACATAGATTCTAATCTATATAAGCTTTTCAAGTTCACAGATTTTCAAATAAAGATACAAATGTTCCTACTAACTATATAAACCTAGAACATGCAAAATCTTTTCCTAATTCAGAACCTTTTAATTTCAAAGTAATCTTACAAATTTTATGCTTAAAAATGCAAACCCAAATTGAACAAATTAAGAAAATATATAAATTCTCAGATATCTTAACAAATAACATGGTAGAGATGATAGCTATTTAGAAAAATGACCATATTCTGTGGTTGTAGCCAAATTATACTAGAGCATCACTATATACACGTAATAACAAAGGTAACCAAATTCTCTAACTATAGAGTATACAGTAGATGCTAATGAATAAACCGATGAAAAGCAAAATTGATTTTGTTGCTAGGAAACTAATGTCACCACAACCAATATTTTACTGGGAGATCATGGTGTTATGAATGTCGAAACTATTCAAAAAACAGATATACATAAGCTTTTCAAGTTCACAGCTTTTCAAATAAAGATACACATATTCATACTTACAACATAAACCAAGAATATACAAAACAAAAACAAAAAAATCCTATTTCAGACTCCTTGGATTATGCAAATACCATACAAATTTTATGCTTAAAAGTATAAAACCAGATTCGACAAAATTCAGAAAATATAAATTTTCAGATCAGTTAACATGTAGTAACTAACAGGTGTGGCTAGTTGCAGTAGAGGCGATAGCTAGTTAAAAAAGATTTCAATGATGACCATATTCAGAGGCCACAGTCAAATCATGAACATAAATTGTAGTATATGAAGCACAGACTCAAACACGGACACAACACGGACAAGTTGACACTGATAATAATTTGAAAAAATGAAATAAATCAATGTAATCAATCTCATGTGTCGGTGATGTGTCGGTGTCGGACATGATACGTATCCGACACCAGGACACGCCTAATCCAAGGAGTATATGTGCTTAATGTATCACCAATCCAAGATAAAATGCATAAGGCAGCTGACAAATCATATGCAAATTGTAGTTTACGACTTTGCGTAGTATCACCAATCATGAATAACAAAAGTGACTTTGTTGGTAGGAAACTAATGTCACAACAATCAATATTTTACTAGGAGATGATGGAGTCATGAATGTAGAAATCATCTAAACACAGATTATACATAGGCTTTTCAAGTTCAAAGCTTTTGAAATAAAAATACAAATGTCCCTAGTTACTACATAAACCTAGAACATATAAAAATCTTTCCTAACTAAGACCCTTTGAGTTATAAAGTAATCATACAAACTTAAAAATGCAAACCCAAATTCAACAAAATTCAGAAATATAAATTCACATATCAGTTAACATGTAACTAAGAGTGTAGTAGAAGTGATAGCTAGCTAACAAATACTTAAATTCCGACCATATTCAGTGGCTATAACCAATCATGGACATAAATTGCAGTGTCACCTTTCTAAAGATAAAATACATATGGAAATGGGAATAGAAAATGTTTTTACAAAGCAAACGAGCCGAAATTTTCAACTTCCATGTGCATTTTATCTTAGATAGGTGACACTACAATATAAGTGCATGATTATAGAAAATACAAAAAACCAAGGATTGCACTTTTTTTTTCTCTCTCCAGCAACTGATTTTACCAACAAACCCATTTAGACAAAAGGTTAAATTAAGATTTCTAAACAAACTCATACTTAACAGAAAATTGAAAGAAAACAAAGTAAGAGAAACATAATAAGTCAAATTTGTATTTGTTTGCAAGTGATAGAACCCTTAAGGGGGGAGTATCGTTAAGTATTTGAAACAGAGAAACAACGTGATGATGTTAAAAACAAAGATACCAATTATTGCCGAGAGAGATAAAAAAACTAACCGAGTGAAGCAACGCAATGAAAAGCTCGTGGAGTGGGAGATCACGGCTGCAAAGATATTCAAACACAGGTATACATAAGTTTTTCAAATAAAGATACACATGTCCTACTAACTATATAACATATTCAGACTCTTTGAATTATAATGTAATCATACAAATTTTATGCCCAAAATGAGAAACCAGATTCGACAAAATTCAGAAAATATAAATTCCCAGATCATTTAACATGTAGTAACTAACAGTGCAGTAGTAAGTAGCAACTAGGTTACAAAGAAAAGTGTTTGTTTACATTGACGTATTTGAGCTTATCTACTAACATAAGTTTTGTGAGACTGTTTGGGAGAACATATGACATTGTTCATAAGCCGTTTTTAGCTTACTTCCATAAGTTGTCTAAGATAGCTTATGAATAGAGCTTACCACTTATACCTAAGCAAATTAACTTCATTTTATATTTTGCGATAGAAATAAGCACTTATCATGATGCTTTTACTGTAGACTGCAAATAAGCTGTTTATCCAAACAAGGACTTAAGCAATGATCATATTCAGTGGTTGTAGCCAAATCATGAACATAAACTGTAGTATCACCAATTCAAGATAAAATGCATAAGGCAGCTGAAAACTCATATGCAAAGTTAAGAAAAACCTACAGATTGCAGTGTTTTTTCTCCAGAAACTGATTTTACACACAAACCCCATACTCAATGGGGATGAAGTTAGACAAAGGTTAAATTTAAGATTTTTATACAAACACAGTTAACAGAAAGTTTAAAGAAAACAAATATTGACAAGAGAAAGCCATGCACATTAATATATTGATAAGAGAAACAAAATAAGTAAAATTTGTATACAATGATAGAACCCTAAAAGTGAAGTATGCAAAACAAAGAAAAAGTGAAACAATGTGATAATGCAAAAGAAAAGTATCAAATACTGTTGAAAAGAATCAGAAAACTAGAGTGTCGGTATATATACAAAATTACAAAGGCACATAACCTTCTTAAATACAAAGTATACATTAGATGCTAATAATTAAACCAACGAATGACCAAATCGATTTTGTCACCACAATCAATATTTTACTAGGAGATGATGGAGTTATGAATGTTAAACTTATTATTCAAACACATATTATACATAAGATTTTCAAGTTCACAGCTTTTCAAATAAATATACAAATGTTCATACTTACTAACTATATTTTGGATTGGCGGCAAGTTTTTTAAAATCATCTGTGGCAATGTGATTTTGTGGAAGCTAAGGAGTGTGACTTTTACCAAAATTGTGATGGCTCACCTTGATTCTAACAATCTCACTGCCAATCCAAACATGCACTACATAAGGTCTGTTTGGATTGGCTTAATTTGAGCTTGTGAAAAATAGCTTGTGCAAATGAACAAGCTTTACTGTTAATTCATAAGTTCCCACTAACAAAATCGTATATTCGTAAGCTGTTTTTTCATAAACTACCTTGACAAGCTTATGAATAATACATAAAAGCTTATTTATTTGCATAAGCTCAAAAGTAAGCCAAATCCAAACGGGCCCATAATCTGAGAACATATAAAAAAATCCCTAATTCAGACTCTTTGAATCATAAAGTAATCATACAAATTTTATGCTTAAAAATGCAAATCCAAATTCAACAAAATTCAGAAAATATAAATTCTCACATCAGTTAACAATTAACATTTAGTAACTAACAATGCAGCTGCAGTAAAAGCAATAGCTAGTAAAAAAAGACTTTAAGGGTCTGTTTGGATTGGCTTATTAAAGCTTATCTACTAACCTAAACACTTGGAAGACTGTTTGCAAAAAAAACATGAAAACAGCTTATGACATGTTCATAAGCTGTTTTCAGCTTATTTTCATAAGTTCCCCAAGATATCTTACGAAAACAACTATATCTTAAAAGGAAAACAATTTAACATTATTTTATCATTTGTTATAGAAATAGCTTATACGCAAGTGCTTATCATGATAAGAGCTTATACTATAAACACTTGGAAGTCTTTCTATAAGAACTCGTGAAAACGGCTTACGACATGTTCATAAGCTATTTTCAGCTTATTTTCATAAGCTCTCCAAGAAAGCTTATGATTCGTACGAAAATAGCATATATACACAAACGCTTGTCATGATAAGAGCTTATACTATAAGCTGCATATTCCATGCGAAATTGAGGAGAAAAATCTACCGATTACAGCGTTAACAGAAAATTGAAAGAAAAAAAAGTGAAACAGCGAAATGAGAAAGACATGCACATTGATGAGGGAAACGAAACAAGTAAAATTGGTGTGCAGTGATGAACCCTAAAGATGAAGTATCGTTGAGAATGCAAAACAGAGAAAAAAGATCAAAAAAAAATGTTGAGAGTGATCAGAAAACTAACCACCGGAGTTGAAGCTCGTCGAGGAGAGAGACGGAAAGAGTAAGTGAAGAGTGTTGTTAGGGTTTTTGTTACTTTACTTACATTTTGGGCCTACTAATTGCTCACAGACACCTCAAATTTCCAAAAATACCCTTGACGGTGTCAGTAAGTAATTAATGTTCGTTGTGGAACGAGAGTTAACTATCATTTAGATGTTTGTTGATAAGTGTTTTCAAATGTTGCAAATGGTCAACCATGATTTGCGCACTTGACGGTTTTAACTCATGTTCAATGTCAAACGGTAGTTAGTTAACTACCGTTGAAGATATTTTTTGGAATTCGATATGCTTGTGATTGTTAGATGTTTAAAAGAGAAATTCTCTTCTTTCTTTCCTTTTTTATATTTAAATGCATTTTCGGTTCTCTAATTTGAAAAATGATCTTTTAGGCGCATTGCATTGATCACATGTACCTTAAACTTCCAAAAAAAAACCACCATCACGAGTTACAAAGAGTTCGCTTGTGAACGGGGGTTACAAACATTTCGCTGCTGAATGGGAATTACAAACCTTTTCACTGTGCACATATATAGAATAAAAAAAAACACAAACCACCATTGCTTTCAATCATACTTACATTTTCACATCCTACTCCGACAAATAAACTCCATAAAATTTCTTCAAACTCAAACAAAAATAAGTGTTCAAAATCTCTTAAAATAACAATATGAATTTTATATGTTAGGATTTTGAAATTGGTTGTTATAAGTTAGGGTTTTTGAAATTGTCTATTATGGTTGTGAGTTAGAGGGTTGTTTGGGTAATTGTTAATCAATTATAATGTTGTTTAAACTGTGAATATAGTTTAAATTAAGTATTAGTGCATTGTAGTAATTTAAGAGTTGAAATAACACAATGAAAATTTTATTTTACTTTTTTTTCTAGGTGTTTGATGAAATGTTTCAAAGAATATTTAATTGATATTTGTTGTTGTGTAGATATGGCTAACGACGCTGGGAGGGTTAGACTCGACATGCCGGCCCAAACACAACTCCATATGCAAAGAACGTGTTACAACTAATCCTCTTCCTAAACGGGGCTCGCATAGGCAGAACAAGCAGCAATATGATAACTAGTACGAGCAACAATACGACGAGTTGACAAACTTGCCATCACCAACCATTGGCGGAGCATCTTATGTCATACGGTGGTGGACCTTCTGATTAGTCTTTGTTGTCTAATATGATGGTGGACCCTATACCATAGCATAATTTTTACTTGTATTGATGATTTATATTTATTTTATTTTTTCTTTGTTTTTTAAGGACGCAATAAATCACTTCGATGTGTTAGCAATGGTATGAAGATATCTGACATTACTTCAAAAAAAATGAAGATAGCTGACATGCAACACACGTCACATCATCTAATTTGGTTTTGAAATATGGTGAATGCTTTCGGTCTTTGTTCGCTTCTTACTACACCATTTAACTTTCACAGAACGATGACATAAAGAGATCGACAACTTTCACTTGCACGTTGAGGAAATGACAATCACAGTGGATGATGTGTCATGTCTTCTTCACTTGTCTATCTAGTATCCATGGTAGGTTGATGAATCATCAAACGAAAATATCTAATAATACGGTTTTGCTTTTCTATCTAAATTGCTTGGTGTAGACATTGATGATGCAAATATTTAAGGATCATCACATAATTTTATGAATTTTTGAGTGTTATTGAATTTTGAATGTTGAGTGTGTTAAGAGTATTTAAGTGTGTTTGTGAGTTGAGTATGTTAAGTGTTTGTGTATTGCATCGTCAATTCTGCATTTTGGTTGTTGCGACTACATTTCTTCCTTCTACTGCATCTTAACTCCTAATCATAAGCGAGCAATTCGTAACTTCCGATAGGGATAATTTCATAACATACTACGATAAAGAAAAATTGCCTAGAAAAACATATGATAAAATCACAATGACTTTTCTATTTCAAAAAAAATATAGAAGATCATTTTCGTAGTTATGGTTAGCTCTTGTAGTAATGATTGTGATTAAACTCCTCTTTTCTTTTAAAGTTATGTTGGGTAGTTATGGTTAATTTTTTTATTTCCCCCTTTTTAATTGTAAAAAGATAGTCCTTAGACTTGAAGATTATGGGTTCAACTCTATTAATTTTATTGGAGGAAGGTAAATATAAATCCTTTTATAAAGTAAATTTCTTCTACCTTAAACTGCAACACCATTCACTCGCCATAAATTATAATAATAAATAACACATAACAATATATTACTAATATTCTGCTAAAAAAATATAACACTAATATAATAATAACATTTATATGTGACAAATATACTTTTTCTTAGAGTAAACCACTAAATTAGTCCATGTCTTTGTAAATCATTCTTAAATTAGTCCGTGACTATATTAATATTTCAAAATAGTCATTGTCTTTGTTAAAAGTTTCACAGTTAAGTCTCTCGCCATGTGACAAAAATATCAAAACAACGATATAATTGAGAAGAGACCTTTGACAACATTTCAAAATAGTTCTTTCAAAAAAAAAAATCAAAATAGACATTGTCTTTGTCAAAAGTTTTTCAATTAAGTGTCTCGTCATGTGATAAAACACAGAGACAGAGATCTAATTGAGAACTTTTGACAAAAACTATTTTGAAATATTAATAGAGTCGGTGACTAATTTCAGAGTGACTTACAAAAAAAGAGACTAAATTGATGGTTTACTTTTTTTAGTTAAGAAAAGTAAAACGAGTTTAGTCATACATATCGCTGCACCAAAGTTTTGTAATTTTGATTATTGCTTTGTTTCTTGATAGATTAGTGATATTTGAACAACCATTTTAGACAACTTTGGTGACAACCTTCTTTTTCTACCTTCTTTTTCTATCTTTTTATTGGTCAAAAATAATAGAGAGAGAAAAAGGAAGAGAGAGAATAAGAGCATAATGTGAGTATGAGAGAGAAATTTGTCAAAAAGTTGTAACAAAGTGGTTGTACAAATATCATTTCTCTTTTTGATATAACCAAAATGAATTTATAGAGAAACCAAATGTTTTTTTTTTTTACTAATAGAGAAAGTAAAGTGATAATAGTCATTTTGATTTCTAAACGTATAACGAGTAATCACAATAAGTCATGAATGTATGAAAATTTTAAAATAATTATTGATTGTGCATTTCGTTAATCAAAATAGTCACTCAAAAATGTTATGTTAACATTGTCATATTTGTTCTTCAATATATTTTTTAGGCCTAAGCCTAACATGCGGCCTGTCATAAGTTTATTTTTTAGGCCTGAACATGGCCTCGTGAAAACCTGATGTGATATGTTAGTCGGTTTTAAAGTCTATTTCATATAAACATCTTTAAATAAGTAATGAGATTCAAGTTTGAATAGACTGACGACCTGATAAATCAATGCGATTAAACCTCCTTTTAATATTTAACATGATTATTTAAAAAATTTGACTATATATTATATCATATTTCAATTATAGTTTGTAATAATACACTTAAATATGCAAAAAAATGTATACTAATAAGCTTAAATTATTGAAAAAGTTAAGAAATTTATAATTTCATTCAAAATACAAAATATAATAAAATTAATATAGTAATAAACAATATTATTCATTTTTTATTTAAATAGACCTGTCTGATAAGTCTAATAAGTTTTTTATATGATCCATTGCATGACCTTTTTAGTTAAATAGAATTCTTAAGAAATCTAAATCTTCCCTATTTAAAAAAAATCATACTATAACCTAACTTATCATAAATTAGACCGTATGTCCCCAAAGGTCGACCTGAAGTATTTCATCCCTATCTCCAAGGTAAATGTTAAAATGCATTAGAACTCAATCTCTTTACTCTTTCCAAAAGCTACTATAGGTTGGCGTTATTCACGTTTACATACCAAACGCATCATATCCTACTTGCTATTATTAAATTCTCTTTTAACCTTGTCTCTGTCTAGGATTCTGTTTTGCTTGATCTGTCAAAAACACAAGATTGTTCTTTTGCTAATAAAAGTTGTCTGGCTCGGTTAATGATTATAAAGAGTATAAATATTGTGAAACTATATGAAATTAAATTATAGTTGGGTTGTTTAGATTGATTGAAGACTCTTTAAGGATTGTGAATTAAAAAACTATTTATTAATAATTTCTAATACTTTAATTTTCGTTTTTTTGAATACACAAATTTCATTTTTTTTAGCAAAAAATCACAAATTTCTATAAAAATTTACTATTTAAATTTTTTAAAAAGTGCATTTAGATCATTAGTTAGTATTTCTATTAAGAGTTGCGTTATTTGAACATCTTTTATATGATAACTTTTAAGATAACCAAAATTTTACAAAGAATATGATGTATTGACAGAAAAACTAAAACAAATATCATTTCTCTTGGTAACAGGTTTGAGTACCCCTATACTCACATCAATGAAACTTCAAAGAGTACAACAATTTTTTAAGATTTAGAAGACAAAGGGTTCAACAATTTGGGTCATGTAATAAACACGACATCACCGCAGCGTGTTTCACGTTAAGAGACTAATTGCATCAGATACTACTTGATATGATTTATATATTCTTGTTGCTATTTAAAGTGTTTCGGATTCTTTTTAGCTTCTGACAAAAGAAGAAGAAGATTGTTTTATATGCTAATAAAAGTTGCCGTCAAGCTTACAATATGGTTCCTTTAAAAGAAAATTACAATATTTTTATTTATTTTGTTGAATAAATCATAGTAGCTTTACAATATGGTTGGCCTGGTTATAAAAAATATAAATATTGTGAATCTATATGAAATTAAATCATAGTAGGTTTATATAGATTTATCCAAGAGTTTTTTTTACTAAAGATTGATTAAAGAGTTTAATATTTAAACATGGATTCTACAAATATTTTTACACCAAAATTCCATTAGATTTCATCTTTTAGATATATTGTAGTTTTATTTTTTATGATATAGACATGAAAATCTAAACAGTTATAAGATCTTTTTTTTCTGAAGAGACTAAAATGAAATATATTACTCAACAAGTGGTTCCTCCTAGCACAAGGCGTACTAGGAAAAGAACAAAGTCACAACCTTATTTACAGGGAAAAGGGAACCAACATACAGAACATAAAAAACATAGAAAGAAGTAGCATTATCATATGCCCAACATAATGACCGGATTAAGCCACCATCCATGGTAGTTGACAGCGAGGTTGGGAAGTTTCGCTTTCAACCACGTAAATGAAAGAGACTTAATCTTGTCTACAATCTGTTGAGATGAACACACTTTATCATTGAATAACCTGCTATTTCTTTCTTTCCATATTTCCCACGTAGTTGCATACCAAATCAGATGCAACATTGATTGCCGCACCCTAGAAAATTGCCACCAAGAGAACCAAACTGAATGAGGGAGTCCGTCGGGTCATATGGAAGGACCGTGCAGACACCCAGCCAGCGGTGAATCAAATGCCAGACATCACCAAAAATATTACAATGTAAAAATAAATGAGTGGAAGATTCAAGCAAGCCACAACCACCAACGCATAACCTGTCATCAGCAGCTATAACTCCACGCCGATGCAGGTTGTCCTTTGTTGGCAACCGGTCACGAAACAAACGCCAAGTAAAAAGAACAACCTTCAACGGAATATCCTTATGCCAAAGAACCTTTGTAGAAACCGTAGTGTCAATAAGTTGATGATGAATCATACTTTTATATGCACTCCGAACCGTGTAAGCATTACTCGCGTCCACCTTCCAATGCCACTTATCGTCCTTATCAACCTGCAATGTCACATTTCGAAGCAATAAACATAATTCCCCCACAGCCTCCTCCTCCCACGCAAACAGCCCCCGCCTCCACTTCCACGCCTCACCACCCTCCCCCACCCTAACTGACACATATCAAACACAGACACCTCCTTAAGGAGCGAAAGATCAAACAATCTGCTAAAACGCTCCCTAAGCATCTTCCCTCCAACCCACACATCCGACAAAAACAAAGTGAGCTTACCATTACCCACGACACAGCTAACATGCTCACTAAACCACTCCTCCCTACGAAAAGTAGAAATAACCCGCCACCAAGAAGAGGCGTTTCTACCTCCATCTAACAACTGACCGCCCTCCACACCATATCGGGCCAACAACACCCTAAACCACAAGCTATTCCTATCCACCAACAGCCTCCAACACCATTTTCCTAGAAGAGCATAATTAAACTCCCTAATTCTCCTAACCCCCAATCCACCAACCTCATTACTCTGACAGACTGTATTCCAATCCACCCAAGAAATTTCCCTGTG
>Ga0228710_1001968_pt1 | contig 31805 bp, 17 predicted proteins | sample MedpolnodulmetaG_FD_177995 | JGI IMG/M metagenome (GOLD analysis project Ga0228710, IMG submission 177995) | Root nodule microbial communities from Medicago polymorpha collected in Santa Monica, California, United States - pink nodules | ecosystem: Host-associated > Plants > Roots > Nodule...
AGTTTTCTCTCTAACAAAACACGGGAATCATTTTTTAATGGCAATTTCGTAAATAGCCTAACTGAATCATCACTACAAAATTGTTGGCAGTTTCCATCATCAAGCGGATTTTGTTTTAGTTTTTTTTTCTTAGAAGTAGTTTTTAAATATTGGTTTATAAAATGATTTTGTCTATTGGTTTATAAAGGTTTTGAGTGGCGCCTTTTCATTCTTAACCTATAACAACGGGGTATTGGAACATCAGTTGCTAAATTTTATCTATAGCAACTCTTTTTTCTGCAGTTGCTAAAAGTGACCGTTGCTATATGGCAATTTTCTTGTAGTGAATTTACTCAGTTGGCAGGCATGCCTAGAGCTTCATACCACTATCTAAAGGTTATCTGGCTCGCTTCAGTTTGGGCAATATGGAAGATTAGAAACAACTGTGTCTTCAAAAATGTGGTAATTGATCCTCATATTACTCTTGAAAATGTGAAGCGGACTTCCTTTTTATGGTTAGCTTCGAATATTACTCCTTTAGCTTTTGGTTTTCATGACTGGTGGCGACATCCCCTACTTTGTATGGGTGTCATGTAACTGTTTTATTTTGTTTCGGTGGTGACACTATTTCCATAGGTGTCTGATTGTTGTAACAGATTTTGGGTAATTCACTATTTTAGCACACCTTGTGCGGGGTGAGTTTATCCTCCTTTGAGCAATATATTCCATTTTGATTTGTTAAAAAAAATAAATAAATAAATAATTTTAGTATACATTGAATTAGATTTGTTAATATCAAGTTATTTTAGTATATTTGTTATAGAAGTTTTTTTATGCCGAAACTTCATTTAAACAAAAAAAATTCAATTCCAAACAAACTTTGCTTATCCAACATATGTCATTTTAAACTTTTCTTTAATGAACAAATTTCAAAAGCTCTTCTAGAGTTATGATAAATTTATATCATCATCATTATGAAAATAGATTATAAAAAATTAATTTTCAAATCGTATGAATAATTTAGAGATTTCTTGCAATGGAAAGTAGAGCGGAATGAACCCGCTTTGATACCATCAAACTAAATTCAGACTTCATAAAATGAAAAGCTTCAATGATTAAATGAAAATTGTATATTGGCTTTCATTATTTACATGATGAAATTAACCTAACTGTCTAACCAACTATGTCCTCCAAGCAACAATCAAGGGTCTTTTTTGCAAGACCAAAAAGTAGTTCATAAGCTTATCTCACAAAAAAAAAAACTTTGTTTGGCAACTGTCTTTTCATCGAGAGTTTATAGCTTATTTTTTAAACACTATTTTAAATAGCGTTCAAGCTTATAACTTATAATTTTTTTTCATTTTTACTCTTATCATTTTAATTAAAACTCATGTTTATCCTTTATAAATTAAAACGAAGTTATTATGCTTTCAATGCTTCTCCTCCGGTACTTATGCGCAAGTGACATAAGATTTTCCTTTTGTTCAATATATACGAGTTATTTAACTTTTTTTTTTTGTTCTTTTAACATTTTTGTTTTTAAAATAACAAATATTATACTCAATTTTTTATTTGTAAAGTATAATTATTTTTAAAATAAAATTTTATACTTTCATTATTTTTTGTAATGAATAAAATTGAAATAGAATAAAGTTAAAATAAAATTTTAGCAAAAAATAATAATTTAATAATTTTATTAGAATTAAGAGTGTCCTTTTATGTTATTTTATATTTATCAGCTACTTAAACTGCTAATTTTACCAAATATTTTAATTAGTTTATCAGCTATAACTCTCATCCATCAACTATAAGATATCAATCATAAGTTAGCTTATCAACTATCCACTATTTTTATCAAACAGAGCCTAGAGAACTAACAAACTAATAAAAGACAAGTATAAACTACTCAAATTCTTCGGTGTTAGATAGAGAATTTGGGGATTTTATTTGTGAAGATAGTTTAGTTTTAATGAAGATAAATTTGATTTGTGTGAGTTTATTGATTTTGATGAAAATGGTTTTGAAATTTTTAGATTTATTGATGATGATTATGTGAAATTTAGAGATTTTATTTTATTAGTTTTTAAAAATATTGAAGGAATTGTATTTTAGTTTTCATATGTTTAAGGCATTGTTTAAGGACACATATAAAAATTTGGTATTGAAAAACGATGTGTATAACTTTTTAGAAGTTTATTATTTTTGTTTTTAATGCAAAATGTCTGTTTTTTACTTCTTTAATAAGTGTTTAAGAAGACTTGTTAACAAGACCATTAAATAAATTAATACACGATCAGAATAGTCATCTTCATCTCTTAAGCCATCGTGAAAGAGAACGATTCGGGATAGAGCAAATTTTAAACCAAAGCTCAACTATACATCCTCAGATCTTCTTGACATTGTTCATGTTCATCGTTTTTAATTTTAGATATGAGATTGGTGATTTTGTTGTGATCTGTTTGTTAGTAGTTTTATAGTTCATTTTGTGAGATAATTTCAGTTAGAAATAACTGATAGTTAGTTGATGTTGTAACCGATGTAGGACTTGGTGAATTTAATTTGTGTATATAAACGCTTCACATTTATTTTTTTAACATATTATTGATAAGAAACATTGATCACTTGTTTGAGAAGTTTAAACAAGGAAATATTAACCAGTGCTTCCGGGGCACTAGTTAAGATCTTTAAATGGTAATTTATCATGAAAATATGTGTAATCAATGCATCGGAAATAAAAATATTTGACTTTTTTATAAAATAATTTCTTCTTTTATAATCCATAAAGAGTGTCCCGGAGACACTCGTTAACAAGACCCTTAAATTTTTGATATCGTAACCATTAGTTAGAATGATTAATCTTCGTCAAAGAACATGTGAAATACACAAGTTGTGTCTCTTTACCGAACTTATTCTATACACAAGTAAAAGATTAAACATTCATCATTTGTTTAAAAGGTTCAAGTCTTTTCTATTTTAAATACAAATACATGCCTAAAATCATTTCTTTTTCTAAGAAAATGTTATTTCTTTATTTCCGTTAAATTAAATGCAAACTACATTGAATAACTAATGAAGTATTAAGACTGAGGGAGTACACGAGGGGCCTTTATTTTGGGACCCCTACTTCTAAACTCTAGTATCCAAAGTGGCTATGCATGTGAATATCACGTGACTAGCAACTGAAAATTTCAAATCACATCATTTTGAAGGTTGTTAGAGCTCCAAATTCTCATGCGATTAGCCGTTTGCTCTACCTGCAATCGTAATCAATAACACCATGAAAATGCTAACATTCTATCTCTTGTGTGTCTAGGATTTGAACCACAGACCTTGCATATATTATGCATTGTCGTTACCAAGCTAAACTCACGGGACAACATCCTGTTTTTAACTCAATGTTAACAAGTATTTTTTTAGCATTGAAAAATTTAATGGATTCGATTTGTCAAAAATATAAAGGCTAGACATGAGTTAACTTAAAAGCAGGGACTAAAATCGAACATAATTACCTCTCTGGTCCAATTGGTCTTGTAAATAATGACTATGAGCACTAAAATCTGAAGAATATTGCCGCACATTGTTCCTCCCCAGAGACCCTAAGCCAAAAGATGTAATTTTGTAAGAAATGAAATCATAATATAAGGTGGACATCAAAGCTATGATGCTTTCCTGGCAAAGTATATGTAGAATGACATATTTAAATGTTAATACTCTAAACATAAGAACTTTTTTTTGGGTAGATAAATGGTACTAAATAGGCAACCACTCATAGTTAGGTAAAAGACTATATTGTACAACAAAATTATTTCTCAAAAAGTTAGAACATAACATTCTTAGGACTCATTCTCAATACTCTTATTTAAGCTGAAAGAGATTTGTGTCATTTTATCTGAAATTCGAGGTAGGTTGTTGATAAAAACTCAAATCCCACTTAATAGTAGCTAAGTTCTCAAAAGAGTTCATAACAAGTGACATTCTCACCTTACAAACAAATTTAAAAAGAATGAGTTCAAAAACATAATTTGGTACCAAATCCTATTATTTTGGATCAATCGTATTAGTCACGCAAGCCTAATAGTATTGAGTGTGAGTAAGTGAAAATATTAGAGAAAACTCAACCATCACATTTAACAGTGAAGATTTAAAAAAAAAAAGTTTCTAAAAGTGACACTCTTTACATTATAAACTGATTTGTAAGATGAAAAAGACATAACAAAAAACCTAATAAATAGACATATAAGCAACTTTGATGATTTAGGAAAGATACATTTCCAAAGCAAGAATAATTCTATACCTTGACCCCTAAATGCTGGTTGAAACCAAGGAAAATTCCAATAGGGAGTCCAACAATGTAATAGCATGCCAAGTTTATGTAACCAACCATAACTTGCCATCCACATCCAATTACCACACCTATATAAATGTCCAAGAAGTTCGATTTTGAAAACGAGAGACTATTTTCGGTATTGTAATAAAATAAAAGGGTCAAAACTGCAATTAAACTTAATTAAACCTTTTATAGTCCAAAAGCATGTAAATTATAACCTGATATAGTTTGTGAGATACTGTTGATAATCATTGTTATACCAAGAAGGTATGCTAATTCACTTGCAGCATGTATCATATCATCACTATTGGTAAAGATGAAGGCAAATTTTTCTTTACTCAAGAAAATAACAGTCACGAAAATGATTCCAAGGAGAAGAGATTGAGACATTGCCACCAAGAAAGAGTATTTGGATGCTCTTGGATGTGACATGCCAAGAGTATTAGAGACACGAACACTTGCCAAGGCATTAGAATCAATCAATAATTAGTGAGCATTGACAAAATATATTAACAAATATATAATCAACATGCTAGATTTAATTTCTTTTTAATTTTCTTTTTTGGTTGAATAAAAGTTTAGTTTAGTTCAGTCTTAGGAGTTCTGTAGAGACATGACAGGTAGCATTTGTACTAAAATTCTTATGAAACATGAGTTATATCTTGACTAACATGAAAACCTTTGCTGGTATATTGAACAAACAAATATCTATATATATTGACTACTATGAAGCAAGGACATTCCATTGATTAGGGGTGTCCCAGTGTCCGACACCGACACGACACCTATGATTACACTAAATTATGTCATTTTCTCAAATTACTATCAATGTCGACGTGTCAGTGTCTGTTGTGTCCGATGTCCGTGTCTGTGTTCCTGCTTCATACCACATATATCACCAAATTTCAATTCTAAAGTATTTAGTTTATAGTCACTCACCTTACTGCTGAACTTACTCCAAGAAGCAGCATCATGTTCCAACCCTGAATGTTAAGGCTAAAAATATAACAGTAAAAAAAATATGAAGAAAACCAAGAAACCAAGACAGTTAAAAAGTATCAGTAACAAATAAAATTGCAAAAATATAAATGAAAAATTACTTATCATCTCATTCTCACCAAATTGAAAAGGAACCAACAGCTATCACAGGATTATCAAGATGACCAGCAAGAAGGATAATGCAAGCAGTATACCATTGTTCTAAGCAAATCATTACAGATGAACCAAAACTTAGTTTAGTAAATTCCCATAAATCCCTAAATGCCATCCAAGACAATCCATTCCATCCTTCTTTGCACCAACCAATGGCATATATTACCAATGCAATAGAAAATATCCATCCTGAGATATTACTTGCCATTGCTAAACCAATCATTCCCCAATCAAATACACTGATGAAGATGTAAAGTAGACAATTTTGGATGAGTAATGTAACCATTGCTATGTACATAATAACATTAACTTTGCTTTGTGCTTGAAGAAACTTCACGAGGGGTAAATTGACAGCGAAGGAAAACATATAGGGAATTAGTAGAATAGCATATTTTCCGGCAAGATCGGCTATCTCTTTTTCTTGACCAAGAAGTTTTAAGATTGGAGTTGCATATAGATGAATTGGCAAGAGGAGTATACAAGTGGTGAAGAGTACTATCCATGACCTTTGAAGATAAATACCAGCATTTTGAAATTTTCCTGCACCATAAGCTTGGCCACATAGTGTTGCTAGTGCATTTGACATACCATACTGCAATTTTATATGTGAAATTTAGTTCATATTAAAACTAATTTATAGGTAAATGTTGGTGATTAATTAGAAGCAAATATCAAACTTTGTTCATCCTTCTTAATATTTCTTCAGCATCCGAACTCATACAATATTTCAACTAAATCCACTTGGATTGATCTGGTGGTGTTGCCTTGGGATCTTGGAATGTTCTGCTCATTAAGGTCTCTGGTTCGATTCTCACCGGTGTCAATTTGGGTGAGCTAACTTACCTCCCTTATGACACACACTCTCTAGTTATCAAAACGCACTTACCTCCCTTATACTCACTAAACAAATTGTGTTTAGTATGGTCTTCTAAAATAGCGTCTAGAAAATAAGTTATAAACTCACGATGAAAAGACGGTTATAAGTCTTTTTTAGCCAGACGGCCATATAAACTATAAGCTATAATATATAATCTAGTTTCTTGGTTTTGTCAACCAGAGCCTAAATTGATTTTGATAATTTAACATTACTGTACTTAGAGAATTATTATATAAAAATCTAGAAATGTTTTAGTTATAATAAAAAAAAAAATGAAAAGAAATATATCTAGAATCTACAATTGCCTAACGAATGTGATTTTGACAAAAGTTATACTTTCGAGCTTCAACAATCACAGTGTTATACTTTGGTTTCATTAAACTCGCCGTTATTTCAAACATGAACTCAGAAACACTTCCCTTCCTCCAACATAAACATACCACAATTACTAATTATTGAATTTGGTAAGTTCATTATTCAGTATTGAGAAATCAAAAAGCTTAATTTGGATGAATAAGAGTGATAAGAAAAGTGCTAACCAATATAGAGAAATAAATAGTAGTGATGACACTTTGATACACAGAGTAAGAAGAAAGCTGAATATCACCAATATGACCAGCATAGATGGAATTTGAAGAGCCAATGAGGTTCTGAAAAAGTAAAGACAAAGCAACTGGAATTGCTATCTTCCATATCTTCAATGTCTCATTCCACAAAACATATTTCACATCTTTCAAGCTTTTCAAAGGTAAGTAATCATTTTCTGAAGTAAAGCTTTTAATCACCAATGGTGTTTCCATATGAGTGAGATTCTACTTTGGTTCAGAAATACCAATAAGACTCACTTTCGTATAGTACTAAATTTTTTATGAACTTCCCACGTGGTAGATATTATATTATGCTGTGTTAGACTTTTGTTGATTGGGAAGTGTAATTTGACATTATTTATTTATTTTGTTTGCATGTGATGTGATGTGATTGATATATTTTTGTGACAAAAAAGTGGAGTGGGACATGTCTTTTAAATATCTTTTGCAAATTTATGTAAGGATGATAAATGCTAGCCACATTTTCCAGCAAACATAAAATGTCAGCCACATATATTTATGTAAGAATAAACTGTCAATTTGATTTATTCCTTATGTATTTTTTTATGGTCACAAGACCAAATGAATAATGTTTGGACACACAATTCTCCTCACAAAATAGTCGTAAAATATCTATTGAGCAGTCTCATATCAATGAACATAATATGAAAACCTTTGTTGAGAATTAAGCACCAAAGTGTTTGATGTTGAAAAGGATGGATCAATTTAATGAGAGTGGTCAGATTGATGGACCAAAATTGCAATTAAAGGTTACATTTATCTAGGGTCGATCCAATAAATAATGAGGCTAAAGTGAATATCAAAACAAGGTCTTTAATTAGATTTTATACAAATAAACAATTTTTTTAATAAAAAAAATGCAATTATCATGTGTGTAAAATTAAATAAAATTTGATCGGGTTGGACCAAGGAAGATTGTTTGTAGGGTGAGATAAGTTGTGTAGTGGGATTGAGCTTTACATCGTCAGTCGTGAGCACTTCTCCACGGGAGGGGGTGGTGCACCTGCACGTGCTTTGACGCCTAAGTCAGTAAGTGGTTCAAAAGAGAGTGCTACCATAACTGATCTGGATGGACTGGAGAAGATGGTTTGTTGGGTGAGATCTATTGTGTAGTGGGATTGAGGGGAAGACATTGGCTCCAGCACATCAAGATATGTGTTAGGTTTATAAATATTCTCAATTATATTATTGATGCATTGAGTAGAGAGATGAAGAAAATGAGGTCTGATTATGTGGATTACTTCTCAGCACACCATTTTACAACGTGGTTGGTTGCGTATAATAGGAAGGTTACCACCTTCTTTGCTGCATTTGGATGGTTTAAATTAGGAGGTTAACTTTGGCATTGAGTAATCCTGATATTGCTGGACAATGTTACCCTGGTGGGAAGATACAACACAATTATTGATAGTCTTTGCAAAGAGAAACTTGTAGTTGATGTGTTTGATTTATATTCCGAGATGGTTCTCGAGAATTATGCTTTTATGTCATTTAAAGTGCTTTAATAGTTGGCTTTTGCATTGAAGCTTGATCGTTTATGCAATGAACGAAAGGTGAAAGAAGCTAAAAGTATGATGGCCGTGACGATGAAAGGTGTAAAACAATACTTAATGTACTTGACTCTGTAAATAACTGTCTCATCACTCTTGTACCGTAAACATTCATTTACTAATTGTTCAATGAAGTTAGATTTTTGTAAATTCATTTTGTGAATTCATTAGTCCTACGTACTGTGTTTGACGATCATTTCATGGTAAAGTTTTATTTCAATGACTGATTCTAGTACAAGTTAGCTCACTGAAGTTATATATAATGCTGGTTTCACTTCATATTTTTTCACTAATTCCCAATCTAAGTGTATTGTCAATATGTTTTGGAGTTTACTTAGTGCTATTTATAACATCATTAGTTTTACTAGTAATAATTGTTCAGATGCAATTGAAGAGTTGGAGAAGTGATTCATACTCTATTTTTCGGATTGTAATGGGAAGTAAGAATAATTGCTATGCAGTTTCTTTGTACACTGATACTCTTATGGCTATCCGTTTTTCTTCATTTTATATCTGTTTCATTGTCTCATCCTTCAAACTCTCACGCCTTAGTAGTCGTTGCTTGATGAAAATTTGCGACATTCTCAACAATATGCTTTGTGAGAGAGACAGAAAGCTGCCCAATATGGAAGGTTCTTCTCTTCCTTGATAGCTTCCTTCTTTTTCATATTTAGAGTGTTTCTTCTGTTTTAATTACTCCTTTCAGTAATGCCTATATTGTTTACTTTTCCAATTGAAGTTTCCGATGGTGATGATGCATATCGAAGTACAGAATATAGGGCAGCCAATGTCATCTTTTTTGTTATTGGTGTTTGTCCACTGTCCAGTTCTATAGTTGTGTGAAGAAACTTTGTGAAGACATAAATTCGCTTATTGTTTACAGCATCTAGTGGCGGCGTTACTTGTTGGCCGAAATTCTTTGATCAGATTAACAGAGAGATGTGTAATGATGTTGTAAGATCTTTTTTACTGCTCTAAAATAACCGTATACATCTTTTCATCTTCGTGATTTTTGATATTTTTTGCTTGAGGGCACCTTTTACTGAGGCTATGATCAGTTTTTTGGATAAATTGTTTGGTCGTTAGGTATCTAAAGCTAGTCAGTCTGTGTAAGGCTAATTAAGAAATTCTATAATTTTTTCTTGTAAACTTCCTTTGCATTTTTAGCCCTCCCAAATCTTTAATGCCAAATTTAGTTTAAAATATTTTTCTTTTTTTTGACTCATTCTGTTTGATTGAAAAAGAAGCGAAACAGTTATTAATTGGTTTAGCTTTTTGAAAAACTCTGAATGATGGTTTAGGCAAAAGCTTATTGCTAATCTGTTTAAAAAGATAGACCAATGTGTTTGATCACATGGGTTGGTGCATACTACTAATCTGGTCATAAGTCTTATCATACTTTACAGTCTAATATGGTTTTGAAATCAGTCATCCTAGGGTTCAATCATCCGCAGTCTGCTGATGGAACACACTCATGCACGTAATATTTTTCTGTTTTTCTATGAAGCACCAACACCTCGATACCGATACTAATTTGAGAAAATAAATTAATTGAATAACCGCATGTGTTGGTGTGGACACTAACACGTATCAGACATTGAACACGCCTTCGATTAGAGGCGTCGGTGCTACAAAGGATTTGAGTCAAGATATAGTATCTTATTTAGGGACTGTTTGATTAGAGTTTTTTAAAAACACTTTTCTGTTTATGAAATTTATAGTACTAGAAAACTTGTTTGGCTCACTTTTTAAGAAATTGTTTCCTAAAACCCTTTTAAACTTTGTTGTTTTTAAAACTAAAATACAGAAACCACTAAAAGATGTTTTGCTTTTAAATTTTACATTTCAGAATTGAAAACACACAGTGTAGGCTCTTTTCACAAAATACGGAGAAACAACTTTCATTCGCTCATCGCATCCAGAACTCTCCAACTCACTCCACATCACAATGAATCTTGCAGTCACACACTGCATCCAAATGATTCCATGCAGATATGTCTGACACGGCCACAAAATCGTCACACGCCCCATAAGCGTTTGTTCTGTTTTGTTATGCGTTTGTTCTGTAGGCATATTGTGAGTTTTTGATTTATAGCACAATATTGCCAGTGTGATCTTATAATATTTGATACTAATATACCTGCACAAATAAACTTTTGCACTCTGAATTTTGAATTTGGTTTTGCACTCAAATGGACTTGCAAATTGTGCCCTAATCTAATATGACTATGGTAACATTTGCACTCTAATTCTCCCTCTTGTATGATTTAAACTTTTGCACACAAACACATTCAAACATCTTGTCAATTTTGAATTTTATAGTGGTTCTATGGCTTTGTTGATTTGTTGCTTGCCACTGAAGTTACATGCACTTTTGCTTGTGATACACCCCCCCTTGTCTATTGTGCACTTGGCGTTGCATTTCTAACAGTAAGATCATATCCTGCTTCCAATTTAGTTTTACATTTTTCATTTATTCTTTTTTAGGTTGTCTCCATGCAATCACCAGTCACAAAATGAATTGAACTTCTTCTCTTTTAATTACATGGCTAACTAGTGATGCCTGAAAAGCAAATACTTCATGCTATAATGATGGTTTCTCTAAGCTTTTTACTACTTAAGCATCTTATAATTATTGTTTCTCTAAGCTTCCCTAAAAATTGTGCTTACAACATTCAAAATTTTTGTTGTATTTGTATTATGTGATATTGATCTTTTAATTCATTAATAAAGGACGTTGAAGGGCACTAAGCAATGATGCACTAATTATGTTAGTTTAAGGTAAAGATGACCACCTGCCCTTTTAATCCCTGGATTATGATTTTATTTTTTTATATTATCATATATGATATTTGTAATTTCATTTCATTTTATCTCAATTTATCATGTATATTTATATTTTGTATATTTTCTGTCTAATAACTAAGCATCCTAGACAGCCTGGGAATATAAGATGTATTATGTATGCATGCATGCCAAACACCTTAGCTTATTTTTCCCTATTCACCGTTTCTTAGCATCACATCTATCCAGTGTCGGAGTCGGGAAAAAAAAGGCTTGGATGGACCACTAAATTGTATATTAGTGTTTTCAGAACAAGGCGGCCTCATGCACCCCCAATAGGAAGGCCTAGAGACATTTGCATTATTATCAGTTTCCTCGTTTGCATTTTCATGATCCGAATTTTCTTGGGTATCAACCTTTTCAAGAGCACTTTGTTGTGATTTTATTTCGTGTTCTTTTTCTGTGTTTTTCACTACCAAATAATTGTTATTTAGGCAACATCATAAAAAAAATTAATAATAACAAAAGCACCTGAAACTAGAATTGTTCATCTCCAAACAAAAACATGTGAAAATTTACGTTTTGCACTTTTCATTCTTCTGTGTTTTGCATCTTCTAAGTTTTGCTTCATTTAGGGTTTTTACTTTTGCTTCTTTTGTGTTTTGCTTGCTTCTGCGTTTTTCCTCTTCAAATTTGCGTTTTAATGCATGGGCTGGGGGTGTGAAAATTAAATACTGCAGAGTTGTAAAAATAGGGTTAAGGGCTGCTACTGCTAGACTATTATTTATGATAACTGTTAGGCCCACTTTATGAATTTTGCTATATATATACCTCCCTATAAACAATTATTTCTATATACACTGCCCTACATGCATGGGCCTTAGGCCACCGCACCCCTGGCTATGCCTAGGGTCGGCCTGCTATGTAGACATGAATTTTTAGATGCAACAAATAGTGGAGTTAGCCAAAGGTGCGGTGGCAACGTGGTTTCTTAGTTTTTCAAACAAACACTAAATAGTTCATGTTTTTGTCTAGTCTCTCGTTTCGTTGTTCTTAATTTGTTCATTTAACATCGAAGGCAAATTGCTCATAGCTAACGTCCGTCCTTCATTCTACCAACAAAATATGAAAGTGCTCATTGCTTTTATTAGCAGCAAAGTTGAGCTGCTGCATATTGAAGAAATTGAAACTCAACTTGCCCAAGAAACTTGATTAGAAAAACAAGAGCAGAATAATACAAGTCAGTCTTACTCAACACCTTTCCAACGGTCCGCACAATCGCAGTTTAATATTGCGAGTCTCTCTGTCATCAAAGGCTTTAGTTCTGCGTCATAAGTGCGTTTTAAGTTTGGACACATCACAAATTTTGTCGAAGTGATCTTGAGACTTTTCAGAGACAAATTGAGATAGATTGTCGAGCGTGGAGAGCTCGGAAGTTCGACGTCTTTAAGGGAGTTATTTCATTAGATATTTAGATTAGGTTAGTAAATTGACAATAAGTAGACATCATGTATGCTACAAACTTTTATTTTAGATTTGTTATTAAGTGTTCAATTTTGAAAATTTTAGTTATTTATGAATTATTCAGTTGTATGCTTTTAGTTACAGTTTTACATGACTAAACAAATATACAGATTTAACTAATGAATTTTTTCAATAATAATAATTTCTCACGCTTTATTTTTTATTTAACATGTTTTTATATTTCTTTTCTTGTTAATGTTCAATGGTTATGTACTTATTCAATTAATTATGAAGATGGTTGGTTGTGAAATAAACCACCTTTTTTTTGACACAGAAATAAACTAATCTTTAGTGTGGCCCTTGCACCATGCATAAGGACAGATAAAAATATGCAAAGAATCTTCTCAAGTCCCACTAACTTTTATATTCTTCCCATAGTCAAATAAACTTTTGTAACATATAATTAAAAGAAACAAGTACCTTTTACAAGACCAATTCTTTTCAAATTTTCAAAGCCTTTCTCTCCTTCCATTGATTTTCAAACGAAAGAATCTTCTCACAAACACCCCATCTTTTATAAGTGATTTTACTCTAATATTTAATTATTATTTTTTACTAAACTTCTCATAAACACACCTTCTCATATGCATGTTAGACTAGTGTGTCTACATTTGAATTGTTCAAAATAATTTATTAAAATTCACAAGACATTAATCACTTGAGAGTTTAATTGTGATATAAAAAATTCTACACTAAACTAAGTTGTTTGGATTTCATTGGCAAGGAGCTCCTTCCAAGGACGTATTCGAGGAATACCGAGTTCAATTTTCAAGGGGAACAACGCTTGGTCAGTGTGCATGCCTCTACACACAAATCGGATTAGTCGCCTACCATTGGTGAGTCGGAAACCGGTGCAAAAACAAAAAAAAATCTACACTATCAAAAAATCATAGCTATACACATGTGTGAGATATGTGTGGTTTTAAAAGTAGTTATGGTTAAAATCAAATATTTTTTACAATTTAACATTTATGATTGATTGACAATATAAATTTTTTCTAAAGAGTGTTCCCGTGAATATAGCTCTGTTAATAAAGACGTTGTATTATTTATGTAAGAATCGGGTCAAACTTCAAAAATTCTTATATATTCATACGGTAAATTTCTAATAATCAAACTATTTAAAAACTGGTTAGCAAAGACTAAATAAATAGCATGAGCTAGTAAAAAAAATTAAAAATTTAATTTTTATCTGACTATCATTCATGTTGTCGTTTGTTTTTGGCTACCAGTTTTAGCTCTCCCTACGTTTAGGTTATGTTAGGTCCTAAAATTTGGACCAACCTATGTCTAGGTCTTTATTTTTAGGGGATGTATAGGTCTTTATATAGATGATTTTTCGGAGTAAGTATATAACTTTTTTTGGTCAATAGTTTATGCAAACCACTGTATCAAATAAAAGGAAATGCTGATGATTTTCAAACCATATTGTAGTCTAATCGATTAGAAAGAATGGTTAATTAATTAGTAGAATCAAAATAGAATTTATGGTAACATTTGTGCCTTAATCGATTACGTAGATTGTTTAATCAATTAGATTTTTTTTTTTTGTTGTTAGTCTAGTGGCCAACCGCCCAACACATTCAAATAAACACATACCGGGAGTCCTTGTGAGCTTAGTTCAGTTATTAGGGCAATACATAATATATGGAAGGTTGAAAATTCGAAACTCGGCCACCACCAAATAAAAAACACACACGGGGAATTTGTTTATAATGAGCCAAAAAATGTCACGGCATCCCTTAAATAAACAATAAAAATTAATCATTTAGACTTTTAATACCTTAAGTTTTGTTGGATACCGATATCTCATAGACAAAATTAATTATTCAAAATTTATTTACTTGTTAAATTAATTATACATAAAAATGACATGTTATCAAATGATTGGATGTTGATTAGAAAATTTAGTCATTTAAATTTGATGGTAAGTTTTTGTCACACCATTTTAGTTGTCTTCAAATGGATGTACATATATCGCTAGTCTTTCAAAAACTAAAATTGAATTTCTTTATGTTGGACTAAACTATATCTTTTTTTATTTTTGTTAAGGATCACATTGAGTATTATTCACTTATGATTTTATTTCAAAATTAAGTAAAAAGCCTATATTGATCTTGCCACCAAAACAATTTCTTGTTTTTAAATTACACGCAACATGAAAGCTTGTGGGTTTCGTGGGGGGGTGGGGGGCGCGTAACCTATCATATGAAATATGGGACCCACTTGTTCTAAATGACCATATTACCCTCGAAACTTCAAGTTAGATTCTTTGTACAATGTACACGAACTAACACACAAACTGAGAACAAGATTGAATGCGGTTTTTCCGCCGAAAATAATTTGTGCGTGTGCAATGATGTTTTACACCAATTGGATCCTAACTAAGGTGTATATACTCGTTTTTTATTTTGAGGTGATCGGTGTTCGAACTCCAGATTTTATACGTATTATATATTGTCAGCTTACGGAGACGTATTTAGACTTGTTTAAACAAAGGAACTTGTTTTAGGTGTGAAGAGCGAATTTTCAACCAAATAATTTTATGATAGCTGTCAAACAAAATGAGTTTATAACATTTTTCATCAACACAAAACTGCTTCAACAAGTTTAGAAGCCAAAAACGCGATCTTCATCTTTATCAGCTTAACTAAACATTCATTATTGAATTTATTATATTATATACTTATCATTAAATTAAACCTTTTGAGGTATACTTTTAACTTAAAATGTTGGCTTAAAGTTCTAACTTGAACCGCTTGGCCTTTAAGACGACCCATCATGAATAGTGTGTACGATTTGATGTTTATCATTGATCGACGACGTAAGAATACATTGACGATATATAAATGAACCCATCATTTATACCTAAATATAGTTTTTTTTTTGGTACAAATACCTAAAAATAGTTAACAAAGAGTAATTATATAGTATGATCTAGAACAAAAATTTAAAAAATATAATTTTGATCTAACCGTCATTCATGTTGTCATTTGTTTTCGTTTACCAGTCAATATATTGTGTTATGTTAGGTGCTTAAATTTTGCAACACGTCAATATAATTTTGATCTAACCCTTAACATTTGGGTTATGTTAGATTTTCAATTTTTGACCAACCTATTTCTAGGTCTTTATATAGAACATTTTTCTGAGTACATATATAACCTTTTTTTTTTGTCAATTGATTTTGCGAACACTATGTCAAATAGTCAAACTCACTTTTATACCTAAGCTAGTGATTTTGTAAACCAACATAACCAATAGTAGAAAATGTATTTCTTGCTGGTCTAGCACCTTACAAGTTTTTCATAAACAATTGTGTTGAATAAATATTAAATTTTGGGTTAATTAAATGTATAGTCTCTATAAATATCTAAAATTTTATTTTTAGTCCTACAAAACAAAACTCAATTATCTTCTTAGGCATAGGAATTATGAAATATACTTTAAAACAGGTCATAATAAGATGTTTTGTACAAATAAGCTGTTTTGAATAAGCTGTTTTTTGAAAAGAGGTCGTAATAAGCTGTTTTGTATAAATAAGCTGTTTTGAATAAGTTGGTTTTGAAAAGGAGATCGTAAGAAGTTGTTTTGCATAAATAAGTTGTTTTGAATAAACTATTTTTTGAAAAGAGGTCATAAGAAGCTGTTTTGTATAAATAAACTGTTTTGAATAAGCTGTTTTGGAAAAGAGGTCACAATAAGCTATTTTGGATAAATAAGGTGGTTTGAATAAGCTGTTTTTGAAAAAGAGGTCGTATTAAGCTGTTTTGCATAAATAAGCTGTTTTGAATAAGCTATTTTTGAAAAAGAGGTCATAATAAGCTGTTTTGGATAAGTAAGCTGTTTTGAATAAGTTGTTTTTGAAAAAGAGATCGTAATAAGCTGTTTTGCATAAATAAGCTGTTTTTTATAAGCTATTTTTGAAAAAGAGATCGTAATAAGTTGTTTTGTATAAATAAGTTGTTTTGTATAAATAAGTTGTTTTGCATAAGCTGTTTTTTGAAAAGAGGTCTGAATAAGCTGTTTTGGATAAATAAGCTGTTTTGAATAAGTTGTTTTTGAAAAAGAGATCGTAACAAGTTGTTTTGCATAAATAAGTTGTTTTGAATAAGTTATTTGTGAAAAAGAGATCGTAATAAGTTGTTTTGTATAAATAAGTTGTTATGGATAAATAAGTTGTTTTGAATAAGCTGTTTTTTGAAAAGAGGTCATAATAAGCTATTTTGCATAAATAAGTTGTTTTGAATAAGTTGTTTTTTGAAAAAGGTCATAATAAGTTGTTTTGTAAAAATAAGCTGTTTTGAATAAGTTGTTTTTGTAAAAAAAAATATTATAATAATTTGGTCATGTCTAAAATTCGAATTTTGAATTATTATGATAGCAAAATTGTCAATTTGTATGTTTAACCCCCCCCAAAACCCCCCAATTTTGGGGAACTTTAAAATTGGACAAATGAATCCCTTCAAAACCCCCCAAAATCTTTCCCAATTTTTTTTAAAACTCGCAAACAAGGGTTTACCTCTCCATAAGCCTTTCCTTCCCCTCCCTTCCCCTCCAAAACTCAACTCGCAAACAAAGCCTAAGTGGTCTCCAAAATTTAGCATTCACAATTATAAACAATCTCATGTGTAAGTCTGGATCAGATTGATAGATCTCCCTCAAGAGTATTGGAGACATACAACTTTGTTTGAAATTGCTAATGGGGCGGGAACCACTATAACGTTAGATGATGCGACTAAGAATCACACTTTTGGCCATTTTGCAAGGATCTTGGCTGATCTTGACCTTTCCAAAAGAATTTTTAATAAGATTATGGTTGAACGTGAAGGGTTTTCCTATTATGTTTAAATTCAATATGAACGGCTTCCTGAATACTGAAACAATTGTGCTACATTTGGTCATTCCATCTGTCAATGTAAGTGGTTACATAACAATTATAACCTTTTCAAGGAGGTTGCTAAGAAACAAAAAAAAAAAAAAGAATGTTCACAAGGGTGAGGCATCTGATACTATGAAGCACCCCATTCCTCAACAGGCTAGACAACATGAGGTTGAACTATCTAATGCTATAGTGCAACAATAAGATTGCAGCAAAATCATTGTAGATGAGGATCCACTTATTATTCATATTATACAGTCTAGAGAGATGGCAACTACAATGCAAGTAGGAGATGCTATTAAGTTTGTGGAAGAGACATCTTCTATTTCTGTTGAAACTCTTCCTGAGTAAGTTGTGCAGGTGGAAGACACCTTAGCTTTGGCTAAGATACATAATGGGAACCAACAGAGCAATTCTTTAGTTGATATGCGTATCACTGACCCTTTGTGTGATGCAGTGACTGATATGGATTACGGTAATGATCATACACTTGATGACTTTGAGCAGGAATTGGGAACGAATAATTCTGTAATTGGGACAAACTTTAGTGCAAATGTTATTCATGATATGCAAGTTTTAGGACTTGTTCCTTATGTGGCCCAACAAACTATGAATTTTTTGAGTGACTCTTGGGCTAACATGGGTCAGAAAGAAGAAACTGCTGATTTGACAAGAGACACAGGCCAACCATTCCAACTGGTGGTCCCAAGAAAGAAGAAAAGCAAGAAGCAGCAGTCTGATGCGAGCAAAGGTTTCAAGGTGGGCACTTCTAGTCGTTTGCCTCGCTAGCTCTTTAGCAGGTCTCTTATCTCTTATTTTTTGGGGTTTTCCTCTTTGTTTTTTCTTTTCCTGTTTCTGCTTTTAATTTTATTGAGGGTATTGGTTTTGTCCCTTCACTCTTTGTATTTCGTTCTTTTTATATTTGATTAGGGTTCTGCAGGAGGAGACCCATCTGCATTCCCTTCTTTTTGCTTTAAAATAAAAAATAAAAAATCCTAACCATCAATCATCATTCTTCAATCTCATAAGATTTTCTATACTTAAGAGAGACAAATATATAAGGTCTAAATAATAGATAACACACGTAGACATAGATAAGTGTGACCCTACTTTTTCATTTAATTTATACATATGGACGAGACAACACTCACTGAGGTTCTTCAATGAAGGTAGGGAGAACAAGAAAAATAAGAAAGAGACTAGGATTTAAAATTAGTAGTGAGGACCATAAAATATATTTCTAATTATTGATAGGGATTCTGATAAAAAAAATTATTGATAGGGGGGATTGCGTAAAAAAAAATGATATGGATCACAATGTATCCTATAAAATCATTGATATATATTTTCAAAACATAAAAGTGCTTTTGACATATAAAAATGCTTGGCACTGTATTTATTTTTATGCAATGTTCTATTAAATTTCTCTATATATGTCAATCAAATCAGAACAACACTTAATTGGATGTATTTTATAGTTTCTCTTAAGAGCAAGGTTTTAGACTGTATTTTATCTCGTGTATATTCAACATAAAGAAACAAGGTTCAAAGCTGCAAAATTATCTAAGTTTATGATTAAAGTTGTTGAGTTCGACAGATACTATAAGTTTTTGACATAAGTTACGGTTCGACAAACATTGAAAGGTTTCGACGGAAAGATGGAAACTGGCAAACATTTGATTTAGCAAAGAAGTTGGTTTCAAGTAATTTCAAGTGTCCAGACACGTGGAAGGCATGCAGTTTTCGACGAAAATATGAAGTTTTTAGCAGTTTAGTTTTTGCAGTTATTTTCTCTCTATGTATATAGATAGTAGTTTTTCATTTGAAAAAAAGTCACAAATCACTTATAAAATTCTTGCATTCGAAGTACCGCCGTCCAGATAAAAGAGTCACAGAATGTATGTAATCTGATTTGTCGAACCACATTTAATTCAATGCAATACAATTTACTTTTTTTTAGTTTTCTGCGTTTACTCTTTTAAGTCTTTTACTTGCATTTTTTTTACTTATCTATGTTGAAAGACAGTTTATCTTCATACAAAAAACGATTTTTTTTTCATCTTGTTCATAAAGCAACCTATGAATATGATGAACATTCATACATTTTCTGGAAAAAGATTGCACAACATGTCCTAAGATTTCTGATTTGATCACGCTTGTAATAATCAAAATTAGTTTTATTGTTTACCAAAAACAACCGGTAAACCCAAGGATATAGGTTGCAATGAATTGGCATCGAAGATTGGATCCAATAAGTTAGTGAGGCCCAAAGGATCTTCATTAGTTTAAAATATTAATGACTCACTACTTTTTAGGAAGAATCTAGAATAATACTCCCTCCATTTTAAAATGAAAGTCTTTTTAGCCAAAAAAATTGTTTTAAAATGATTGTCACTTGTACTTTTCAACGTAGGATTATTACTTTACTTTAAATTGTACCCTCTAATTAATTGAGTGTACACTACTTCCAAAACATTACACCAATTGTAAATAAAACTAGTTTAGTAAAATTGTATGTCTTTCGACATCATTATTACATTTCTTAATTTGTATGTAAAAAAACCTTAAGTGACACTTATTTTAAAACAGATGGAGTATTATATATAAGATCTTGTACTCATACTCTCTTTTTTAGAATCATCGACGAAGTTTAATTCTCTTTTCCTTATTCATCATTATTAGAAAGTTCTCATTCTCTTGCCTATAATAGAGAAATGATTTTTACCCGATCATTACCCTTATCAATTTTTTATGGATAAAACTTGGGTGACATTGTGGTTGGTGACATTTGTGACATTGATCAACCACAATGTCACAAATGTACAAAGAAACAAAAAATATCATGAAAGAGAAAGAAGACAGACACTTGTGACATTGTGGTTGACCAATGTCATAATGTCACCAACCACGATGTCACTCAAGTGCTATCCAATTTTTTATATTGTGTCAAATATTTACATCAAAATATTAGAGTTTCTAAAAGTGTTGCATGGTAAACACGTATGAGATTTGTAACATGTTTAAGAAAAAATGTTTGTACAAGTCTATTTTATCGGTTAATATTATCAAATTGTCATTTGTTTGTATGTGTATTAAATTTGACTTTTCATATTTCAAGACAAGTTAGTAGTATTAATTAGGGGTTGTTTAAGAAAAAAATAATAAATACATATAGTAATTTAAAAAGGAGTTTATATTTAAAGACAATTTTTTAATCAAAAATGTGTTTAGTTATAAAAACCGAGGAGCATCGAAGAACAAATAAACAAGTAAAAAAAGTCCCGCGAGTGAATAGTTATCTTTTTTCCTATCCATATTTTTGGGCATTTCCTCTGCCATTTAACATTTTTACCATGAATTTTTTATAACTAGACTCTAACCCGTGCGATGCACGGATTTTTGTAGAGTTTCATATATAAAGTATCAAATTGGCTATATTATTAATCCTAGAGTTACATTTAAACTCAGAAACAATCAAACTAAGTGACAATTAAGAGTGATCGACATGCACAATCTCAAAGAAGCAAATTAACAACATTTAGTTTGCATTAACAAAAATTAATATGGAAATCAACAAAAATGAATATGGAGTCAAAGTCATTACTTTGCCAAAACAAAGTAATGTTATAGTGATTTTTACAAATAAAAAGTCAGAACAAAAACTTCATGTAATATAATATAGGAGAAATAAAGAGGCCGACAAAGTTACAGGAAAAAGTGAAGTTTCTAATGAAAAAATTATCATATGGATCAGTCAAATTATCTACAATTTTAAAGATGCAACTTTAATATCGTAACACGTAGTTAGCGTACACAAAAAAAAATAAAAATAAAAAAGAACTACTATCAATAAAGGTACCGCTAATAATAAAAAATAATTGTTATGAGAGAGGAAACAGTTAGGGCGGTTGGAGCTTTTAAAAAAATGTTTTAGTTATGTATTTCATTTTTGGAAGCAACAATATTTCAACAAAAATAGAAGTGGCATAGTGGTTATAGTTGTAAACCATAAGTATATGGTACCTAGTTCAATTCCTTGCAAACTCTTTTTTTCATAACATTTATATATATTAAGATAAAAATAAAAAGTTTACCATGAATTTTTCGTCTCAACTACCTTAACTCAAATAGGTAACAACAAAAATGAAATTCAACAAGAAAAAAACGAACAAAAATGAATTGAATTGCGTTGTTCTCTTTTCTCAATCTAATCAATTCACTTGCTCTCTCCTTAACATTTGAGACAAGATCCCCACTAAAATGGAGTTTCTTCTGTAGGGCCAAACTATATCTTAATTTTCTTTCGTAAGGATCACATTGAGTATTATTCACTTATGATTTTATTTTTAAATTATGCAAAAAAAAATAAAAGCCTATCTATTGATTAATTAGGAACCAAACTGTTGGTTCGTATTGACCTTAGCAATCAGAATCACATGCCAACAATTTTATTATTTAATAGGGTTAAATATGTTATTTAGTCTCTATAAAATTGAGACCTTTTAAGTTTTGTCTTTTTTTTAATTTTAATAACTTTTTTTATCCCTACAAAAAAAATTACTTACAATTTTAGTTTTTGCTAAAAAAAAATTTGTTTAATTATCTTTAAACTCTTAAATTTTTTTAACGAATTTTTTTAGATAAGTTTGGAGGACTATGAAAGGTTCAATTATTAAAATCTAGATTTTTTTAAACATGAAATGAATTAAATATAAATTTTTTAAATGACAAAAGTTCAAGGTAAAAGTAACAAAAATATGGATATAGAAATCAATTTTTTTGCGATAATTTTTTATGAAAGAACTTTTAATAATGTTTTTAACACGTTTGAAAAAAATGTTGAAAATCTTAAGAGCTTAAGTATAAATTAAACAAATTTGAATTGAGTAAGAACTAATATTAAATGCAGAAATTTTTTATAAGAACTAAAACAACTATTAAAATTAAATAAAGACTAAACTTAAAAGGTTCCAAATTTGTTCCAAATTTACGGGGACTAAAAACATATTTAAACATTTTTAATAACACACCATATGAAAGTTGGAAATGGAGTGTGGGTTTCGTGTGGCGTGAAAGGCGCGTGTAATATCCACCTTATGGTTGTGCGCGTGGGTTCTCTGCGTCGGCACTAGTGTGACCCAGTTATTCACCAAACGTGGGGCCTACCTTTTTGAAATGACAATATTAACCTCCAATCTTCAAGTTAGATTCTTCCTTGCAACACGACGTGCACACGAACACAGAACAAGATGGGCTGCGGCTGAAAAAAAATTTAAAATGTAACGAAGCTTTACAGCATCAATTAATTGAATTAATTTTGTAAAAAAATAAGTTAATTTAATTTCAAGTTTAAAGTCAGACTTTTGTACATCAACTTCTAGTTACTTCCGATTGAGTTATACTTGGACCATTTACAATGATTCACACTTTCAACATTCAGTTTTTCTCTTCCCACACTCAATATTATTTTCTCTTTTCTATTCAACATTCGTTCAACTTTTACCCTCTCCATTGGTTTTTTCATTCAACACTTTATCCCACCACTTTTTATTTCATATTCTTATTTAATTTTATATTTTTGCTTTTTTATTACATAAAATTATAATTATCGATTTTAATTAAATTAAAATAATAAACACTTAACAATTTATTATTTGTTTTTTTTGAAAAACAAAATTTATTTAAATAATTTATTTTTATTTTCTTATCTTAAAATGAAATACAATAAACTAAGATTAAGATAGTGAAAAACTTGGTTTAAATGATTATTATTGGATAATTAGAAGAATTCTGAGTGTTGAAATGATTATTATTGGGATCCATTTCACCAAAAAGATGTTTAAAACTTCAAAAAAAAACCTAATAAAAAAATAATAATAAGATTAAGATAGTGAAAAACTTGGTTTTTTTTTTCTGTGTCCAAATTAAATGAACCAAGTCTCTATTTATAGAAAAATAAATCATGAACTTTGGTAAAAAAAAATTTAAAAAAATAATAATTTGCAATGGAATAATTGAGTTCAAATTATTAAGATGAGAAAAATTCAGACAACCAATCAGAATCAACCACGTGCCACCCAGTTATACACAAAGCATTTTCTCTCTCCGCGCTCTGCACCCTGACGCACTCCAGTCGGCGCGTGTGGCCCACACGTCAGTTTTGGCCAACAATAGCGCGCCACGTGTCCCTCTGCATCAGGCTTCAACATAGTTGAACTCATTCAACTCCTCTCTCCTCCACGTCATTTTTCTCTTCTCTTCAACACACCATTGCATTGCACATGGTCTTACACACCCAAGAAGCTAAACATTATACTTAATTATTTCGGTACTATTTTTCATGTATGTAAACATCAATTACAATAGATGAGATATTCGGTGGAGCTGTCTATGAGGAGCTCCAAGAATACTTCAAAATGACTAAGGCGAAAATACAATATGTAGGCTAGAATGAATTAATCTCCCTTGCTTTTTAAGTGCCATCTTTTATAGGCATCATTTTCTTGATCTAATGAGCCTCTCTATGGATGTAAACGCCCATTAGCATAATTGGTTACTCTTTCTCTTTGCATCTTCTCTGTACATGACACGTGGAGCTGGAGCACGTGTAGCTTACGTCACTTGTCAGCGTAGGACGCGCGGCACACCATGAAACACTTCTTAAAGACCACAACTTTCACTTGGACAGTAACGTGAGGAAGAAGTGAAGCTCTACTTGACCTGAAGAGTAGAGCTGAGCTAGGCATGCTGAAGGGTCGAGCTGAGTTGGGCATGATAAAGGGTAGAGCTTAGCTGGACATGCTGAAGGGTAGAGCTTAGCTGGACATGCTGAAGGGTCGATCTGAGTTGGGCATAGTGAAGAGTATAGTTGGGTTGGGCATGCTGAAGGGTGGAGCTGAGTCTGGCATATTAAAGGGTGAAACTTGATTTGAACGATCATGTTGAGCTAATCGCGCTGAAGGTGGAGCTCTCATGTCCTGAACAATCAAGTTGAGCTGGATATGTTGAATAGTCAATGTATAGTAAATGTATAGTAAAGTCCATGTAGTATGGTCCTCTATACCAATCAACAGTCCACCAAGTGTCAAGCCTTTCAAGGCATAGACGTTAGGGATGGAAATAGGCCAGGCCGGCCTACAGGGGCCTACAGTCTAGCCTACGGCAGGCAGGCCAGGCCAGGCCAGGCTTTTTTCTTAAAGAGACAAGGCCTAGGCTTTTTTTTTAAGCCTATTTAGCTTAAAAGGCCAGGTCACAGGCCTCTCAAAAAGCCTCTTAAGCCTATTAGGCCGACCTATTTAAGTAATATGAATAATATTATTTATTATTATATTATATTTTGTACTTTGAATTAAAATATAAATTTGTAAACTTTTTCAATAATTTAAGTTTTATTAGTATACATTAATTTTTTGCATACATAAATGTATTATTATAAAACAAGAATAGAAATATGATACAATATATAGTCGAATTCCCTAAAACCTCGTGTTGATTATCAAAAGAAAGTTTAATCTAATTGAACTATTAGTTCGCTAGTCCATTTAAACTTAGATCGCATTGCTTATTTAAATATGCTCATAAGATATAGGCTTTTAAACAGGCTAGCAGGTCGTATCAAACTTTCAGAAGGCCAGGCTCAGACCTAAAAATTAGGCCTATGACAAGCCGCAAGCCAGACTTAGGCTTTAAAAAAAAAATGGCAGGCCAGGCTTAGGCCTTGTAAAGCCTAACTCGGCGTAGCCTATTCCCATTCCTAGTAGACGTTTGTTCTTCACATGGTCGACCTATACCGGTCCAACTATGTTTAATTTCAACAACTAATAAAAAATTGATATTCAATCTGAGTCAGGAACCAACGCTATTGTTTGACACAACTCGAATATGATTATCTGTAGTGATGGAAATATATGAAAAATCAAAAAGAAAATCAAATATTGTTTTCTAAACAATAGAAATCATGATAATATTTATTTTTTCTTTCACTCAAATTAATTATTTTCTTGACAACTTATATTACCTAATATTTGTTTTTTTTTGGTGAATACATTATCTAAACTAATACTTATAATAAAATAAAATTAAAAAAAAAATCGACAAACATAAAAATAATTATTATTATCTTATGAATTTGATGTTAACAGGTAGAGGTGTTTTTCTTTCGCGAATGATTTAAGCATTTAAGGTTGAGTATACCCAAATGTTGGTATGGGTAAGGATCATGTGGGCATCTTACGTGTGGCACTAATAAACTAAACCAATGCAAAAGGGGTTAGGTAAATTTGAAATTAAGATTGGCCATTTGGGGGAAACAAGGACTATTTTGATCATCGAAAATTTGGAACCAAGGTAAAGAATGGAGGTAGTAGTTGAGTTTAAGTAATTGTATTGCTGTTTTTATAGCAAAAAAGTGTGGTGTTGGTTATTATGCTAAAATAATGCTAGTATTTGTGACGTATCACTTCTGTGTCTTCCACGTGAGAGCCTTATAAACCATGGCTCAATAATATCAAATTGAAAAATATATTATTTTTTTTACAAAAATTGAAAAACGTTTGAAAATCAGAAGAAAAAAAATAACTTAAAAAATTCTACGTTCACCCAAAAAAGACAACTTCAAAATTCTACACGGACTTAGCAAGAGAAATTTCTTATCATAAAAAAAAAAAAATCTTCCACAAAAATAAAAAGAGAAAAATAAAATAGAAAGCGGCATTTATTTCGATAAAAAATCTTAATTACATTTTGTTTGTCTTACTATTTTGACTCACTCATAGAATGTATGTTTATATTTCAAATCATTCAGTTTTATTTTCTATTTTAAAAGTTTGAACTTAAAATATTGACATGTCATATATAAATCGAAGTAAGGGTTTTACCCGAACTTCACGGTTAGTGTATGCCACGTCACTATTTTGAAATGGGTAAGCAATTATGTGAGTGATTCATAATAAGAGGATTAAAAACGTAATCTAGTCACGTGAGCATATCTCAGTTGGTAGAGACATTACATAATTTATGTAGAGATCGGAGTTCGAACCTCGGACACCCAACTTCTCCACATTTAATTGTGTGAGCTCCAACTACTAGACCAAAAAAATCGTAATCCAATCTCAAAAATAATTTTTCATATAAAAGAGACATATTCATGTGTGCGTGGGGTTGTTTAATTTCGGATTTTGGTTTGGATATTTTGTTAATCATTATTAAGCTGATGTGTCAAAAAAAAAGAAACAATATTTTCGTCTCCATTCCAATTAATTTCTTTTGCCATTGTAGGGTAATTTTTTTATCCCAAAAATTTAGAATGAGGTAACTGTGTCTTAGTCCCTTTCAAGTTTAATGCTTATCTTTTCACCATTAAATCAAACATTTAGAGTCATAAAACATTTTTTTTAGACAAAAGAAAAAATATATTAAATAAAAATAAAGTGATAAAGAATTGCGGACATTAGACCTGACACAGAACAACCAAATTGGGAATACATCGTGATAAAACATCTAGGTGAAACAACCCTAATCAATTCTAACAAAACAAACACTCTACATGTGCGCAACCTAACGAACCAACGCACGAGTGCGAAATCGGATTACAAAAGACATGAAGAGTGAGTGTCCGTAGGATAAAAGAGGGCTTTAATTTGGCGAATGGATCTATCGCCAACACGGTAACAAGATCCATGTACCAGCAACCTACTGAACAAAACAACTAACATAAAGCTCTTTCGAGCATAACAGTCCGAGAGCAGTCACAGGGACTCAGACGAATAAGAAGACGATACCAGAGTGGAGGCTGCCCCGACACATGAAGACCTGTAGATCTCAACAGACCTGAAAATATCAGAAAATTAAGCACAAGAACACCAACCAACTAGTTTCTACGCTTTTGAACTCAGATCGAGGGATGAGTCCAAAGTGTTGTTGACCAAACAACCATTTCGACCTAATAGAACCAGACTCGTACGGGTTCACAAAACCAAACCAGTGCAAAACGGCCAAATCTGCAAACACCAAGCTATGAACCAAACAAAACAAAATAACAACATAAACACTGATAAAAAAAAACACAAAACAAGCAAGCAAAACACACAGACTACCAAAGGAGTCTGCCACCAAAACCAAACAACAAAAACCACGAACCTCCACCCAAACACCACGACGGCAACAAGAGATTAAAACGTGCACGGAGGTGAAACCAAACCCCGAATTGACCAGATACCTCTGGCTGTGTTCACCATCGCAACCTCCTTATACTACTCGAACCAGAACCAAAACGGTAGATGAAAACAAGGCTAAAAAAAGGCGGCGACAGCAAACCACGAGCTGGAGAATGATGGTGATGCCGCCGTACGGCTGAGCACGCCATCACCGGCGTTAGATCTACATCTTGCAAGAACATAATTGGATTCGAAAGGAGAAAAGCTAGGAGGCGGAAGGAAAAAAGGTTTTCTTAGAAAGAGGTGAGGGCAAATCTCAGAGAGAGAGAGAGAAAGAGCAAATTTCAAGCCGTAAATAAATGACAATGGAATTTTTCGAAATGAAAAATAAAGAGAGATGATTGCGCAAATAAATCTCTCAATTGTTTAGATAGAAATTGATGCATGCCAAATAAGGGTGGATCGTCGTGGTTCAAATAATACTTTTTTAATGAATTGAATAATATTTACTTAATTAGTGAATAAATTTTGTTGAAATAAAAATTTACCAAATAATTACAATATAAAGTTTATAAACTCACTGTGATGCCTCCTCTTTCTCTTGGTATATTGAAAAAAATGTTATTTATTGATCAATTAGGTTAATAACAATGGTTTAAAATTAACCCACTTTGGTTGGTATGGTGGTATTTGAAGCTTATCTTGCTCTAACTTAGCTTGTTTAGATGATGTTAGTGCAAGTTTATTTGATGCTAGCTTATTTTGACGATGTTTCATTGCTAGTTATCCTGCCTCTTGTCATTTTAGCCTTAAAACATGTTAAAGCACCTTAGCATTGTATGTCTCTAGCATCTTGTAATTCCGTGTGGTTCAAGAAAACTCATTCACATTGTCAAAATCATTTTTTGCATATGTGAATCGATTCATTTTCGTCTGAATCGCATCACACAAAGTTTCTGACTTTGTGTGAATCGATTCATGCAACCTTGAATCGATTCACTTTTGAATTGACTCAAAATTGATTGAATCATATCTCATAATCTTTTTGACTTGTGTTGAATCGATTCAAAATACATTGAATCATATCAATCTTCATCCTGGGTTCTTTTGAATCGATTCAAAGCTTGCATGATACACATCAATCTTCATATCTTTTGTCTCTTGCCCAGCTTTGAATCAAACTGTATGAATCGATTCAAGCATTTAATGAATCGATTCACATAGTTATTTTCAAACGAAAATTTGAACTTCGTCCCTCTTTCTATATATACTCACTTCCTCATAAATTTCAAATTATTGAATCATTTGCATCTATTCTCCCTAGGTGTCAAAAACTTATTGTTCATAAATTCTTCAAGAGTAAACACTTTTTCTTAGAATTACTTTGTGCTTTGAGTCATATGATTTGCTAGGGTGCTAGTAGGGATTATAAGTTGGTTCTTTCAAGGCAATTGTTTGGGCTTAATCAAGGCTCCAAAGTGAAGTGAATAATCTCATTCCACCTCCAAAGGTCTTGGGGGTCTTTCTAATTGATCTTGCAATCGAAGGGGATTCGTTTACCGGACGTAGCATCGAAGACTTGAATGAAGAGTTCGAAGAAGTGCACGGGTAATCAAGGTTTCGAAGATTCAAGAAGCACCAAATTCAAAGGTTATTTGAAGTTTGGGGGAGTGTTTACATATGGGTTGAAGAACTAGGATTGTTCGAAGGAACTCTTGTAATCACATTTGTATTCAACATTGTTACTATTAGTGGATGACCTTGGTGGAGAGGTTTTTCACCAAGAAGAGTTGACGTAGCCTGAAGCGAGGACGAAAGGGTAAACAACTATAAAAATATTGGTGTCGTTCTCTTTTCCTTTGAAGGTGAGAAAAACACAAGAAGGGGGGTTGAATTGTGTTAGCTTTTTCTTCGTTTTCTCCTACTGAAGTCACTGATCAGAACCAGATAGATTTCAGCTTCTTATGTGATAATCATAATCTAAATGCAGCGGATAAAAACACACACACACACACACAGAGAAGAAGAAGAAGAAGAAGAAGAAGAAGAAGAAGAAGAAGAAGAAGAAGAAGAAGAAGAAGGACACAAAGCAATTATACAGGTTCCTTCCACAAATCGGAAGTAGTCCTATCCCTCTTGCACTTCCAAGGAGAGTTCACTAAAATGTAATATCTGATTACAACTGCTCACTGCTACAACTTAGCAAGAGACTTCAAATTACTCAAGCACAACTGCAAGAGATTTCCTATGCTCAAGAACACAATCAAGAGACTTACTATGCTCAAGCACAATTGCAAGAGACTTCTGTTCAAACAGAATTACACAGAAATTTGTTTGAGGCTAGACACTTGATATACAATCAGTGGTGTTCACAATGTAAATCAGATACAGACTCTTAAGACTCTAGAATTTCTAAGATTTGAAGTTTGATAAGAAATTCTAAGTGAACTTTTGATGTGAAAAAATTTCAGCAGTGTTTTGGCACTGATTAAATTGTTGTATGAGTCTTGAGTGTTCAAACAACAAGTCTTCACTCCTTTATATAGAGGTGTGAAAGATACGTTGGAAATCGCAAGCACATCAAATAGAGTCGTTTGAAACTTGATCAGATCACCAATGATCTTATGCCTGATTTGGTTATTGTCCTATGAAGGATCAATTTCAAATCCATTCCATGTATGGAGGAACACCGTTGCAGGCACAGCTGTTGTTCTTGTACTAGCAGACACAAAAACAGAGTAGTGGAGATAGTGGTTGTACACTTCGTACAAAATTCCTTTTTCAACGCTCTCAACTGAATAAGCATCCAATGCCTTCAAATTCATTTGAAATAGTCGTCATTTTATTCTCCCAATCTTCTACAATGACAGGCGTGATTTAATCTTCATTAGAACAATATTTTGAAGTTCTTCAGTCTTCCAGCTTCTGATGATCTTCAGATGCTTCTGATGACGTCAGCTTCTGAAGAGAGTGCTTCTGATGACGTTAGCTTCAGGACCACTTGTCTTAAGAACCTCTTTTCTTCAGCTTCTTCAAGCTTCCTTCTTGTTGATTCCATTGCTCTCATTTGTTCTTTCAGGACCTATGCTTCAAAGAGACACTAAATTTTTGTCTATGGTCCTGCATACTTGAACAAATATTAGCATATCCAATTGACACTTTTAATACCTTGTTATCATCAAAACTCAAAGGGTAATGTTAACATCCATATCCTCTTTAATTTTCGTAAATTGTATATGTTAATTGATTAATTGATAGTGTATAAAATTGATAATTGATCTCAGTGATTTTTTATAAAAATTGATTTAACTCCTTGAGTTAGGTTTTACTATTGTGCTTGGATCAATTAGTTTAAATTCTTATACAATTCATCAATTGCATATACATTATGTTTTGATTGATAACTTGTTATATTTCATTTTAGGTTTGGATTTGAAATTGTCTAGTTTTGCAAATTGTCAAGATTTATTAATATTTGATTGTAATAAGATTTACATTGTGAACTTCTCAGTTCTATTGTAAATCTCATTGACACATAGTCTTTAACTTTTTGTAATTGTTGTGATTGTTCAAACTTGTTTCTGATTAGTCAAAACATTTCAAATCATTTTGATAAAACTCCGTAAAACCTTTTAAAACCGCTATTCACCCCCTCTAGCGCGCACCTTATTGGCCATATAGACAAACAATATTGGCGTAAGACCTGGTTGGTTGGTAGTGTACTCCTCTTCAAGGTCTAACATTCGATTCTCTCCGGTGCCAATTTGGATGAGCTAGTTTAACTTCTTAAAAAAGCAATAGTTTAAAATTGTAATAATAAAAAACTTTTAAAAAAAAATTACGATAATTTTATTGTTTTTTTAAGATAATTTCCTTTTTTTTTAATTTAATAATAATAAGCAATTTTAATTTATTTTTTTTGGAACAATTTTATACTATTATTATTAACCTAATTAAGAGTTAGTTAG
>Ga0228710_1001970_pt1 | contig 31796 bp, 21 predicted proteins | sample MedpolnodulmetaG_FD_177995 | JGI IMG/M metagenome (GOLD analysis project Ga0228710, IMG submission 177995) | Root nodule microbial communities from Medicago polymorpha collected in Santa Monica, California, United States - pink nodules | ecosystem: Host-associated > Plants > Roots > Nodule...
GAGTTTAATACTGCATTGTTAGGAAAGTGGTGTTGGCGGTTGATGACGGATACTAGTAGTTTGTGGTTTAGGGTGTTGTCTGCCCGTTATGGCATGGAGGGTGGGCGGTTGAAGGCGGGAGGCCGTGAGGCTTCTTCTTGGTGGCGTGATATTTCCCTTCTGAGTAGAGATTGTTGGTTCAGTGATCATGTCGATCGCGTACTTGGTAATGGGAAGCATACGTTATTCTGGTCGGATGTTTGATATGGTGAGGTGTCTTTTAGAGTCAGGTTCAGTAGGTTATATGAGTTATCAGAGTTTAAAGAAATATCTGTTTTTGATATGTATCACTTAGGGTGGGGAGAAGATGGTGAGGCGTGGAGGTGGAGACGGAGGTTTTTTTTTGTGTGGGAGGAGGAGGAGATGGGGGAACTGATGTTGTTACTTCATACTATTCGTTTGCAGGTTGATAGGGATGACAGATGGCGTTGGACCTTGGAATCTTCAAATGTTTTCTCTGTTCGCAGTGCCTATAATTTCCTATCTGCTAATCCTCCTTTGACTTTATCTGTTCCTATTGCCTCACTGTGGCATAAGGATGTTCCGTTAAAGGTTGTCTTATTTGCTTGGCGTTTGTTCCAAGACAGATTGCCTACAAAGGACAATCTGCATTGACGTGGAGTTCTTGATCGTGAATCTATGTTGTGTGTGGCTCGATTGAATCTTCTCAGCACTTGTTCTTACATTGTAATATATTTGGGGTTGTTTGGTATTTCATATATAGGTGGCTTGGCATCTTAGCAGTAATTCCTGCTCAGGTCACAGATCATTTTAACCAATTCAGTGTTAGTGGTGGTATAGCGAAGACGCGTTGTTCAATATCTCAGGTGATTTGGTATGCAACTGTTTGGGAAATATGGAAAGAAAGAAATAACAGACACTTTAACGACAAAAAATGCTCGATAAGTCAAGTGGTCGATAAGATTAAGTCACTCGCATTTAGGTGGTTGAGGGAGAAATTCCTACCTTTCCCTTCAATTACCATGGTTGGTGGCTTAGTCCGTTCACAATGTTGGGCATAGGATGATAGTTATTTCTTTTTTAGTTGTTTTCTGTACAGTTTCCCTCTTGTAAATATTGTTTCGACATTGTTTCTGTATTTCCTTAGTACACCTTGTACTAGGAAAGCCTTTTGAGTTAGTAATATAATCTATTTTAGCCTCTTAAAAAAAAATTAAAATTTTTTTGATTCACTTAATGACACATTTGTATTTATATCTTCAAAATTACAGTAATTGAGAAAAATCAGAGGATGGTCGAAACTCATCTATAAAAATATATTGTTTTTTATTTAATTTTTAATGGATGGCTGTAGAGACGATTGAATGGGGAAAAGGGAGAAGGAGGCCCAGAGAGAGAAGGTAGAAAAAGAGGCCCAAAAGGGGAGGAACAAAAGGCGGGGTGGCGTGTGTATTCGAACTCATAAAATACACCCACCGCTTCCTCCTCTTCTTATTCTGTTAGCTTTGGACAATCTCATTCACATCGCATGACTTATCGCTCCATACCTTCCAATTGAGAGAAAAATATTCATTCAATTTTTATTTTTATCGCTGTAATAGGATTTTATTTTCATTTATTCATTCATTCCCCCTCAAATTCAACACTATAGCTTCCTGCCGCTAAAACCCTCACTCACTCTATTTTAATGAATTAACTAGTACTAGTACTAGTGATTGGGTTCTTCATTCATGTCGACTCCAAGCGAGGATCAAATTCCTCATTTTTCTCAATTCAATTTCACTCCTTTTACTTCTTCTTCTTCTATGTTTCCCGTAAGTCTTCCTCTTCTTCTTCCTTCTCCAATTTTTCTTTCTTTCTTTCATTTCAAAAGATCGATCGGATCAGATTTTTTAACCAAAAATATCCGATCATTTTTTTTCTTCTTCTTTCAATTCCTTTGGTTTCACCTGCAGCAGTTGTACTCTTCATTCATTTATACCGTTATGTTTTGCTCCAATTATTATGAATCAACCTAAGATATGTTAAGAGATCTCTTCTTTCATGGGTTTCAATCCAACCCTAGATAGGAATGCACCAATGTTATATTCTCTTTGGGATTAGTCTCTGCGGTTGGGCACTCAATTTAAAGTGGAATATCAACTATTCATATGCCGCCTGTTAGTTGTTAGAACGATTCTAGGCACACTTCAGAATTGAGATTAATTCCAGTAGTTATACTAATTTTAGTGCCTTTTTTTTTCTTTTTTTTTTCTTATGTTACGTTTCTCAATTTACTTTTCATAGGGAGCAACAATGTTACAATTTGTTGCTCTTCATAATACTTATTGAATTTAGCAGTTTATATTTGAATTCTGTTTTCAGCTCAAGTAACTCTTATAATTAAGTATGCTTATGGTTTAATTAAGTATCCAACAAATATTAGTCAACAATGTGACAAATTATATATTTAATTTCCGCTCATACTTTAAATGCTTGCATTAAATTGAACTGTCTATTGCAGTTAAGTCAAAGAAATGAAATCAATAATGTCAACTTGCACACTACTAGTAACGTTGAAGCGTTTCCGAGTCAGAGCAACACTGTTAATCTTCCTCCACTTCTTCAAACCGAACCCAACCAAAGAGGAAAGCATAATGGTAAATCAAAAGTTTCAAAAAATTCTAAATCTGCCAATCAGATTTCAAATACAGGTGATTTTCTTTTAGAGTATGATAACATGCGTTAGTTTGTATATCATTATCTGTATTCTCTCATTATTTTTATTTTATGCTGGGTGGATTTTTCCTATCAGACTCTCTGAATTCAGCCACAGTCAATCGTTATGACAGTTCCTTAGGTATGTCCACACTCAAGTGATCTTTTATGACTTTTCGTCATTAATTTAGCTCTTTTTATGACGAACAGTTACATCATGTACTGTTTGCAGGATTGTTAACCAAGAAATTTATCAGTTTGATCAATGAGGCTAAGGATGGTACCCTTGATCTAAATAAAACTGCTGAGATCTTAAAGGTATAGAAATTGTCTTTCATTGTATATATGCATGATGGTTTGTATTATCAGGCCTGATTTTGAGCTTAACAGTTTTTAATAATAGTAATTTGACATTTTCAGGTTCAAAAAAGGAGAATTTATGACATTACAAATGTTCTTGAAGGAATAGGATTGATAGAGAAAACTTCAAAGAACCATATACGGTGGAAGTAAATATCTAATATTTTTATTTGGTATTTACTATTGGATTGATTTTTATCATGTTTATGAAATGAAATGATAATATATGATGGGCCTTATTCACAGGGGATGTGATGGACTTGAGCCACGAGAACTGGAGCGTCAAGTTAATACTCTAAAGGTTTGTCAATCTTTTTTTACTTGTCAGTTAGTTAATATGTATTCCACATTTCCTGCTTTTACACATCTGGTATGATCGGATGATTAATTAGGATTGTAAACATCTGTACTCAGTTTTTCATAACCTTATTTTTTATATACTATTTAGTTTCCTTCCAAGTCATAGGTTTCAGGAATCTTATTGTCTTCGTGGCATCATATTTCTTGTCACCGATTAGACATTGCACCTAGGAATCTCCGGTTTGTATACTATAGATGAAATAGAATCTCTCCAAAGTATTTGTTGGTAGCAGTACAGTTAAGGCTGCTGAGGATGATAACAGTAGTCTAAACAAAATACAAGTTACTAGCAGTAAGGTGAAACTTGAGCTGCTGAAGACATTATTTGAAGCCGAAAGGAAACTTTTGGGCTGAAGATATATGTATTCTGTAGAACCCTCAAGATTGAATTACTTCTATGTGACTCGTCTCTTTTACATAACAATATATAACATGATGTTTTTTATTTTGGTTGTTGGATGAGGCAGATGCGCAATCTAAATGCTGTTTGATTTGATATCATCATGTTGGAAAAATTAATATAGAATGAATGAATAGATAAAATAGATGAAACTGTTGTCAAATTACTAAAAACTCATAGTAATGAAATATACACAATCAGTCTTCTTGGTTCCAATTTTCCCTTTCTTAGGTTCAGGTAATAAAACCTTTAGCCAAACACTCTTTACCCACAAAATCCTAAAATAGTAATAATAGTAATGTTAAATGCCAAATATGTGTAGAACATATGATACTATTTAGCAAATTAATGCTCTGCAGTATGGAAATGGTTTGGTCCAATTCTGATAATTTGGTCCATTGCAGGATGAAGTTGATAGCTTATATGCCGAGGAATTCAAACTTGACCAGTGTATAAGGTTCGCTAGGTGCTACTAATATCGTTTGAGTTTTATTTTTACTTATCTGTTTTATCTTGAAATTTATCATGTCAATTCTCAGTGAAAGAAAGGAGCTTATTAGAAACCTGGAGGAAGGTGAAAACACCGGAAAGTAAGAACTTCTGACAAATTTTCCTCTGAGTTTTGATTTCATACTGCTACTTTATGTAATAGTGAGTTTGTTTGATCATTAGGTACCTTTTTTTTACCAAAGAAGATATTCTTACCCTTCCATGCTTCCAGGTCCTTTTTCTCCAAGTATCGAAAACTTTGTATAAATATAGTGCATCCATTATTATTACTCACTTTTGTTAACTGTTTTTACAGAATAAGCAACTTATTACAATCAAGGCTCCAAAAGCTAGTTTCATTGAGGTCCCAGATCCTGATGAGGTGGGATTCAACTTATATGGATGTTAAAATATGTTTAGTATAACAAGTTTCTTATTGACTTCTCACTCAAATGAGCAGGAATTAGGCTTCCACCAAAGGCAGTGCAGAATGATTGTTAGAAGTGCAACTGGACCGATAAATCTGTACCTCTTGAAGTACTTCTCTTCTGCAACGTTGCACCCTAATTTTTTTTTCTTTATTACTATGTTCTCTCCTTGCTTATTTGTTAATAATTAATATCCTTTTTCATTGTTGGTTTAAAGTCCGTATTTCATGTGTCTCTAACTGATCCTTTATATGCTTGAAGCAAGCACGACCACAAGTTTGAGGGTGTGAGTGCTAAGCAGGCAAAGCTAGAAGATCCATCACGGAGCAGCAACGGCTGCAGAATGGACGGTGTGGGATTATTAGAAAACCAAGGTTTTCAGAAAAACCCTTATGGGAGTTTAAATTCGCTTGACTCAGAGGCTTTTGGAATTCAACAAATTACTCCTACAGATTTCGATGTATGAATAGAACCTCTGATGATTAATTAATAACCAAAAAACTGCAAAATATAAATGAAATTTTAGGCCAAAGTTTTCATTCATTTTATTTGTATTTTTGCAGGTTGATGGTGATTATTGGTTTCAATCAGATCCCCAAGTTGGCCTAACAGAATTGTGGCGGTAGAAATATTTTCTAAGTAATCTTTCATTATGTGGATTTGATTCTTGGGTTTATCTCTATTGAGGATAGAAATTGACCAATTTGAAGGCCTGGTTCATTAATGCTCTTTCCTCTTTGTTCAGCACAAGTGCAGTTGGCTCAGATAGATGAACTTCTCAGTTCTCAACGATTAGTTCAGCTGCGATATCGCATTTGCTTAGAGTAGGCATCGCTGATATATATGGTCAATATATGTAAATGTTAGGCTGCTGATTGTTGCATATGACACAAAGGGTACATTACAAACCGTATATGTTAGCTCTTTTCTTTGTTGAACATGCAGTTGCTTAACTAGCTAGGACTGCCGAATACCATTAGGGTGCCCGTGACGCCAAAAACAGAACAATAGAAAATAAACATATACTAAATTACAATAAGTTTATTTTATTTAATTTTGTACTTTTTTTTTGGTAATTCGTGGTGGTTGAAAATAAGAAGAAAGGATGGAAGATGAAAGTCAAAGGAAAGAATTGAGTATAGATGAAGAAAAGTCCATTATGTTTATGCCTACCTATACCTCGAGGATGAGAATGTACCCTGGTGAATCAACCATCTTGTTACCTCAGCCAAACAAGATAAAAAGTTTAGTTTTAATTTTCTGTGTGATCTCTTTGTTTAATACTGTAATGTTCTACGGTGATTCAGCGCCCTTCATAGTCCACCTCAACCAAAATTTTCCCCACCAAAACAAAATAAATTAAAATTATATTATTTTAATTCAAACTTTAAAGGATTTATTTATGATGAATTTAGAACGCAGAATAATGTTAAACTCAAATATTATAAAAATATATATATAACTTTTATAAAATTAACATTACATTATGATTTGAAGAAGGAAAATTTATACAACTTTAATTTTGGATACATGTAGCTGAATCCAATTAGTGTAAAAAGGCTTTCGTTGTTGTTTTCTGAGGGAAAAAAAAATGCTTGGTTGTTTTTTTTTTTTGAACGAGAGGGAAAGAAAGGCCCGGTGTTTTGGGTAGAATTTTTATTTTGAGTGATCGAGCGTCCCAGTGTCTAATTTTGCACTGAAAAAGGAGAATTTTTAGGGTTAAATATGTTTTTGGTCCTTGTAAATATACAAATTTTTTGTTTTAGTCCATCTAAAATTTTCCTTCAACTTGTAGTCCCTATAAAATTTTCAATCTTTACTTTTGGTCTTTCGTTTAAAGTAAACACATGTAGAATTCATATTTTTAAATAAAATTTTGTAGAAAAATGTATAATATTATAAGGATCTCTCCCAAAAAAAATTAGAATTTTTTACAAAAACATGAATTAAATACGAATTTTTATATTTTTGGGGGTAAAAAATTCATATTTAATTCATGTTTTGTTAAAAAATTCTAATTTTTTTTTGGATTTTTACTATATTCCATATATTTCTGCACAATTTAATTAAAAAATACAAAAATTTACTTAAAAATAGGGAATAAAAGTAGTGATTGAAAATTTTATAAGGACTAAAAGTTGAAGGAAAATTTTAGAGTGACTAAAACGAAAAGTTGGTATATTTATAGGGACCAAAAACATATTTAACCCGAATTTTTATTATAACTGTAGTATATTTTTTTTTTGGTAGTGATTATAACTGTAGTATATAAAACAAAGATTAAAGGACTTCATTTTATTATTTAGTAAAAATTAGGGAAATTAAATTCGCTCATAAAATTACTGGTAGGTCAAAATCACACATTTTCTAGGTAGTGAGACTAAAGTGTTCATAAATATTTTTGTTTTAAGAAAAAACAGAAAAAGTTGAATGGAAACTGAGGCAACTCACTTGCATAATACTGTAATATTCTACAGCAATTCAAAGCAAATCGTACTTCACCAAAAAAATTGAAAAACATTGGAAGCCCTAATGAGTTCCATCTGATCTAGTTTTTCGTAGTCTGCCCCGTGTAACCCCAATGCTTTCTTCCATTATTCTTTCGCTTGAAGGAGGGTTTTCATTGGCAGAAGAGGATGACGGAAGTGCCGCTTCAATCTGCATTGGTTCTGCCTCTGCAAGTGCAGATTGGTTGCCAGATTCTTGCGTAGGAATATTCTTCTGAGTATTTAAACCTGCTAAAGAGGAGAGTGTTTTAGGTACTTGTGAAGAACCCAACTCCTCTGCTACTTCCTTCTGATGCTGGCTTGAAAATGAGCTAGAAGTGGGAGGAGTTGGCCCCTCAGCTGGTGGTGCTGTTGGAGGAGCATGTTGGTTACTACTGCTGGATGCAGGTTGGCGGGCCCCCACACCTGGTCGTTGCTGTTAATAGAGACAATGTCATTTATTTGTGAGAAAGCATGAGAAGGAAATGAGATAAAAAATTCAGTATACAAATTGAAGTTAATGATTCTGCGCACAAGTGTTTGTGTGTGCAAAATATATTTCCTTAGTTTTATCAATTCAACTGGTATTAGTAAAATTCTGTGCTGATATGCACAATTTAGAATGTGCTTCTTATTTACAGTGCAAAAGAATGAAGGATGAACATCATGATCTGCATCTGATGGATGTAAGAAAGTTGATAAACTAGACTTAGTAATAATTAAAGTGCAGTTAAGCCACACCTCAAATATCATGGTTAATAAACCAACACATGCTTAAATACCTGAGCAGGGCGAACTGTTGGCGTTGATTGAGCAGCAACATACTGCAAAATGTCAAATATTCTAGTCTGGCCGTAACTAGCAGCCTTTTGCCAATATGAAACTGCAATATCTCCTGCCCGTGTCTTTAGTTCCATCAAGTTGCGATCAATATCTGGCTCGTGTTTCGCAACATATGGTCTAAAGAAAGAATCATACACATATGTTGTTCCCTAACACTTGCAATAATATCATGTTAAAGATCAAGCTGAAAAGAAGCAAATAATAAAGCCATATCAGATTCAACCACAGTAATTAATTTCATACCTTTGTTCTCGGGTACCATAGATATATAAAAAATGCCAGCTTAGCTTCACTATACATTGGAACCCTTCAAGAAGATAAAGTTGATAGCTAATTAGTTTTAGTAATAACCAATCAGAAAGCATAATAAAACAATTTTTTCAGTGAAAAAGAAGGGCATGGCATTATCTGCACATAACCAAGATAGTATTTCTACCATGATATAAATGTATCACCAATTCGCTCACACACCGTCAAAAGAGCCACCAAAATCCTGCAATACAAAGTGAAAATTTAAAAAGTGGTACCACTATATACCAATGATTTAAAAGTTAAGTTTCGTGGAACTATACCAATACTGGCACCAAAAGCGTAGCTGTTCAATTTCAGGCCTATTCTTTTCAACTGCTTTATAGCATTCATATGCTGGGTAAGCATAACCAAAAACCATCCTGCAAACACATGAATACTGAAATATAACATAGTTGAATTTGAAAATTACAGCAAAAACCCATCATATATGAAGGATCAAAAGGTTATACAGTCATAAACATACACAAGTATCCTGGTAATAAAGGATCCAATCATTTTGTATCCCTGTCATGAAAAGAAGAAAGAAAATACAATCAGTAAAGCCAAATAGGATAGCCTCCATGAATCTGAAATTGAAGAAGTTATAAATGTGCAAATTTTAGTACCTCAAATTAAGGTTACTTTACTAAGGGTTTGACAATGTTATCAGATTTATCAAAATTCACTATGAACATTGTGAGGCTATCCTAGTTTCTCTATTAGGACCATCGTGGCTGCTATTCAAAAATCTGCTGGCTGATATAGCGGCCAGCACTAGTGGAAAATATTAGAATTTTAGTTTTTATTAAATAATACTTAAAACTAAAGAATCTGCATGTGTACCAAACATGACCTCTTTTTATAATTGAAAAACTAAAGGATATTTACCATAATAATAAGTCAGCCTTTCAAGTCCTCGTTGATAGGGATATTGTGGTATGCATATGCAGTGCCGGGGATGGAACCCCGGATTCCCCACTTATTCACCTTAAGGGTGAATTTCTAGCCACTAAACTACTTGAACAAAGAAAATAAATTTTCAATACATTATCTATTTTCCACCATTCACTATTGATAACACTGATTGGTTCAGTATGAGTTTCTCTACATACATGAATGGAATGCTAACATAATGTTAGGTTTGTTACCCCTCATTTTGTACGGTGCAAAATTGAACCAAAATAAAAGGGGTTGGTTCATGATGAATACATAAGGTTAAAATTGCAAACAATTTGATACTGTTATCCTATAATATCATACTGCAGTTGAGAAAACGTGATTAATTTTGGATTTTCTATGGTAAACAAAAGAATTATTTGAAATTGAATGAGAACAAAGTAACACAATTAGCAACTAAACAGATAATCCGTTTCGAATATGAAACTAATAAAAGGGGGATTGAATTTAATGGTGAAATGAAAGGAAATTGAGAGGAATGAAAATTGGATTACCCGATAAGAGAAAAAGAAAGAAGAACGTGAGTGTTTTTTGGGTTCAGTTGAGCTCCGGCGATGACATAGAGGGAAATTAACGGCGGTTCCGATACGGCACGGCGAGAAGAGTGAGGTAGAAATATACTTGGAGCATAGAAGAAGAAGAATAGAAATGAAAGAAAAGAAGCGCAAAATGAGAACAAAACTTGGAAACCGGAGGAGCTATTTAAATTGGAATTTCTTTCCAAATTACGTGTACATGATAATTTGAACGGGTAAAAAAATTATTTTATTTTACCTTGTTGAAACAGATTGATTGCCCTCCGTTAAGAAGGTAATAGTTTGTGCTGACTTCTTTGAAAAGTTTGAAGATTCTTCCTCCTCGAATATCATAATTCACATATGTCTTCTATTAACAGCAGACTATGCCAGAACTTGGTTATGTAGATTGTGTTTTTTCGTGAGTTTTTCTTTTTAGCCTTGTAAAAAAATACAAAAACTTGCTTCACTACATAATGTAACTTTTATTTAAAATTAGAAACTCTTTTTTTATGCAATTATCATCATATGCCATTTTTTATAAACTAAATTATGATGAGCTATTCTTTTTCTTCTTCTGTTTAACATGTCATTTTTATGATTACCATGTTAAGATGAGATGTCTACTCTTCATTTCAAAAAATGTTAGATATGTTATGACAATGAAAGAAGAAATGAAATTCTATTATTTGACCATTACTTTTTTTTTTTATCCATACATGTGTATACTCTATTTAAACACTATTTATGTATTGTTAATTTGAATTTACCGTCGTTTAACAATAACTACCCAAGAGCGTTTAGATGAGATGACACGAGTCTCTTCTACCTTAAACAAGGTCTTAGGTTCGAATCTAGCATGCATTGGGCATGCAGCAGCGTTAAAATTCTTAGAGAGAATTTGCTGCTCATTTGGGTCCCACAATGCTTGTGGAATTAGTCTCCGCGGTTGTGCGCGGAGATACCCGGTTTACACCAAAAACAATAACCGCCTCTGTTGAAGAACTTACTGGACATGTAAAGTGGTTTTTTTCTCCTAACATAATTTCATCCATACGCATTTAATTATTTTTTTTAAAAAAAAATGCAAAGTCTATGGAATAAAGTTCAGTTGTGCAGCCTCTTCAAAAAAAAAGTTCAGTTGTGCACATTTTGTTCAAACTGCCCCTTCAGGAAAGCATATACAACCCAGAATGATCCACAATATGTAATTACAAACAAGTTATAATTGAATTGATTGGTCACTGGGTAAATTACAGCAGGTAAAAACACTGAACATGTGAAATAATGTCCTAAGGAATGATTATGATCAGAGACATGGCCAGATCAGATTGCGAGTTCCTGAAAAACTTCCGCACATTTTCAATGTTGAGACGAGTGGTTGATGAAAAGTAACTCATTCATGATAGAGTAATGTACTGTATAAGTGTACTATAATGTAACAATGTAACTCATTGCAGCAATTGCCATCAAGTTATAAGTAACCCGTTCATTTTTTTTTCTGTTGAACGGACTATCATGTAAAAAGATTATCAGGGCATCTACAAGTTCATAAGCATTAATAGAATTAGTAGCTAAACCGAAGACCAACACGGGGAATATGATTTCTTCCTTGCTGCACCTGCACGCATGCATGTGTAAAAGTCAAGAGACTGAACAATATATTTATGCTAGTACCAAATCACTTGAAGACTAAAGCACCCATCATACATAGAGCCCTTTTATCCTTAACACACTGATACCGATCTCTGTCTCCACTAGCTACCTGCCGAAAGATTTAATCCCATGAAACTGACAGAAACTAATTCATAATATATAAAAGTGACAATGATAAGTAGTCCAAGTATTACAGAATTCAATGATTTTGCTAACATTACACTTGGCATTGCACATTGCCATCTGCCAGGGCCTCCACATCCACCACTACCTCGTGAACCACTAGCAAAACCATAGGAATTGGCTCCAGATCGAAGAGTTTCAAACGGCAAGGCAGATCCAGAGTTACCAATAGAAGAATTAAGATATGGGGGTATGGTTGGTTACCTGATCTGTCAGCATTAGTGAGGTTGATAGAAGCAGTATCAGCTAGAAGTTTCTTCTGAAACTTGGTGATGCACGTTTCGTGTGCAAGCAGGAGAGCCTCTTCTTCTTTAAGCTGAATCAATTAAAACTTTCTCATCAAATTTTTAAGAAATTTTCAACTGGAACGTGATTAAGTTTGTTGGAGACTTATAATCGTTCAAAGGATGTGGATGTGATCACAGTGGAGTCGCATTGATTGGTGGTGGAGAAGGACTTTCACCGGCCATGGTTCGAACCTAAGCTCTATGATACCATAATAGAAAAACAAAGAATTTTAAATTAAATTCTTCATCTATTGATTGAAAATGAATTGATGAACTGAAAGTTCAGGTTACAGTCCCTTATATAGGGAAGCTTAACCTACACTCATATTTGAGTTATTCTACACTCTTATAACTGCCGGTGCTAGCTGTCCAGAGAGGGTAAACTAACTTTAGCCACGCTGGCAAGGGTATAACAAGCAGGTGATGATTCAAGAATTTAGAGATTACAAACTAAGGCGGTAAATACTTTTGTAATTGCCTATATTCCTTATACCATTCACACACCCTCATTCTAATTAATATTACAATTTGTTTCTACATTATATATCTAAGCTAATGACCGAAATAATTTTTACTCAGCATGCAAAAAAAAATAGATACATCATCTTTAAAAACGAATCAGAAACCTTTGAACTGAGCTCTCGAGCAGCCCTATGGAACTAACATTGCCAACCTAAAACAGTTTTACGGTTAAGCTTAGAGCTTTTTGATGCAACTTAACCATTGGTGAGGGGAATATTGAACGTTTAACCATTTTAAATATTAACAACCATGTCACTATGAGCTTCAAGTAAAACAACCATGTCAACTAACAAGATAAATGAGCAATAAAGATTAGTCTTGACTTAAAACAAACGCCTCATGTTGCATAACACAACTTAGTCTTGATTTGTAAAAAAAAGATCAAAGTCACGTCATATGTTCCGTTACCACTTACCATTAAAGTCCCAAGTTTCAACGAGTATGAATCCCTCTTTTGGTTGGTAGTTGCAGATGAATTAGAGCATACTGACGTTGAAGGACAGTCACCACAAGGACAGCCAAGACCACATGGGCATTTTGACTGATGCTTATAAATTCACGAACTAATTTGCATATTCACTCAAAAACGAGAAGTAGGTGAGTGAGTGAGTGACTGAGCAAAATCTAGTGTGAAGTGTGAATGTATTGCATCTTAGAATCTATTGAGACTTCTTTATTCTATGGTTCTCAGTTGTGGTCTGCTAGGAGTGGGAAAAGTACACCACTAGGCATTTTCTCACCCTGGCCAAATTACGCAAAAAAAGTACACCAGTGACAAACTTGAAAACAGGAATTCATAATTTACAGCGTTCTATCCATGTAGCTATGCATCGTATCAATATATAGTAAAAAACTGCTAGAAAATGACAGCGACCGAGATAACTAAAATAAAAAACAATTGGTAACAAAAGGAAAGGAAAAGTTGAGAGGAACTTGAATGGATTTTAATTGCATGAAATCCAATACATAATTGAAACTGTATATAACATAGAGGAAAAAATAAGGCAGAGTTATTGCCTTTCAAACACCATCGACTCGCGCTAGAATCAAACAAAAAAGCTAGAGATACAGAATTATAAATATCCTAGCCACCCCTCATCATTCAAATACAAGCTTACATCCCCTTAGACACAGAAATAGCTTCTGTAACATCAGGTACTTCGCGTTCAAATCTATCGAACATGCACTGTGAATTGTCATGTTACTTAATACTTTTGAACTGCACATAAGATATTCTGCAAATTGAAGCTCGCACTTTTTGCCTCTACAATTCTTAAACAAGCAAGTTTTGAGCTGAGATGAAAGGCATTCTGGAACAATCTTTGGGTCCTCTGAAACGACCTCATCATCATTTCCATTCTCTGTCCCATTTTCTATCTCCTGTAAACAATAAGTAAATTTCCACCAAAAACAAAAGTTAAGATATGTAGAGGTAGAGTTAAACAAAATAGATATCAGGAAATCAATCAAATTATATGTGAAACCTCGTGAATGATAAGATGTTGAAGCTTTGGACTGGTGTGAAGCATTTCTAGCATCCACGTCCACTTCTTAGGCCAGCTTTTACCCTCTAAGTTAGAGAATAGCTCCATTTGAGTTAGATTGTAAAAAATGGGGACTTGGACACAGTCGGGCCATGTCTGCATGAATTACAAAGACGAGAAAACATTAGAAATCATTCATCATGTTGTGATTTGTTTTGTAAAATCAAACAAACTTGTACTTACCATCTTTATACTCAGATTGAGTACCCTGGAAAGCAAGAAGAAAGGAATAGGTTCGTTATCAGAAAGCTTGGCTGTCACCAAATTGGGCAAGCATTTGATCTTGTCTGCTGTTTTTGGAACAAACTCCCTCAAAGGATATACCTTTACTTTATTTGTTTGAAATTCCTCTAGAATGGGAAAGGACAAGAGAAAGTCGATGATCCGTTTACGAGTGTTGAAATTAACAAGATCCAAGTGGAGAGTCTTGAGTAGTGAGAAAAGGATCAATGTCCAAGTTTTTCTCTAATTTAGTTTTTATGTGCGTATTTTAATTCTTTAGGATCAATGTCTCTCTAACAGCATGCATACTTGGAGCATGAGAAAAGGTTTGCTGAACTCTTCAAGAAGCATGAAGAGAAAAAGAAGCGGTGGATGCTGATTGAAGAAGAAAAAGAGCGTCTTGAGAAAGGGAAAGAGGAGCTGTTACTGATAGGTTGAAACCATGTTATGCTATGCTCTTGGCCAGAGAATGGTGCAGAAGAATTTTAATTATAATTGTGTTATGTTTCTTTTTTGTATTCTGTGGTTGGGTTTCATTTCTTGTCTAATAGATACTAGTCCTCATGTTTTGATTGTTTTAATAATTTAATAAATCATAGATAAAAACTTTACGAGAAGGATCCATTGACTCCAAAAGTAAGTCTAAACACTTACTCCAAATCTTGGCCCTTCATTTCAAAAATAATTAATGGTTGTGATTAATTCATAATAATTGTTAAGGTGGGGTATTAATGGCTGTCATTTTTCATAATAATTGATTAACAATTGTACTTCTCATTCTCTAAAAAAAAAAAACTTGTACTTACGTAACTATTGGTTCTAGGTTCAAAAATTAGACCACGGTTCAACCAGTTTCAATTAAATATATTTTTATTTTATTTTTATATAAACAGTAATATAAAATGTTTTTGATATTCAATTTTTTTTTTTTGTGGTGGTCGGAGTTTGAACCCCAAACCTTGTATATTTTATGCATTGTCATTACCAATTGAGTTAAGCTCACGAGGACTTTTAATATTCATATTTTACGCTACTAAAAATTCAACTCATATTTATTTTCTGTTCAACACACTTCACTGATTACCTTACATTTCCATCAATATTTGTTCTCTATTCCACCTAATTCTTCTTAAATTACAATTCCATATAAATCAAATGTGTAATATATTTGCACTGCCACCATGCAATTGGAAAGTAAGAAAATCTTAGATCTCCAACAAATAGAGATGGGAATGCAAGGTAATCAATGAAGTATGATGGAAAGAATAGAGGACCACAATTACAATTAATTATAATAATTAATAAATATAATAATACTTTAAAATAAATAATTAATTAAGCAAAATTCCAACAATGACAATTTTTTTTTAGAGGAATGATATATGAACATCACTTTTCTACGACCAACAACTTATTTGCTATTTTTTAATAGCTTTTTACTGTTTTTAATTTGCATGCTCCTTACAAAGTCATAGGGTGATGTATTAGTTGTCCAATTTTAATTGTACAAATAACACAACCCTTTCTCTTAACATATACTCATTTCAGTCACATTAACAAGATACTAAGCATATGCATTGGTGAGCACATTGCACTTTTTTATTTTTTTGGGACTAAGTTGCAATTATGTAGAAATAATTAAAAGATAGACTTTCGTATTCATATATGAATAGAAACATAGAAACGTGAAAATTTTTAAAAATAGGTACTCATAACATGAGTAAAAATATAGATAATTAGATATGTGTATAAATTAAAAAAAAAAAGTCCCGTTTTAATATATAAATAAAGATATAGGCTCGTGTATTTAAATTCATTAAATAATTAATATATTTAGTCATATTTGTAGATCATAAACATTTGTATTTAAAGAACCTAACATGTTAATTTGTTGTTTATAAAAATGACTGAATAGAGTATATTTTTATCATATACAAATATATGTCGTATTTTTATAATGTGTGTTATTTATATATTTTCTCCATTTTAAAATGAGTGTCGTTTTAGCTAAAAAAATTGTTTTAAAATGAATGTCACTTTCAGTTTCTAATGCAATAATAATCTTTTATTTTCAATTGTACCCTTTAATTAATATTATATGCACTACTTCCAAAGTAGGGGTGTTCGCGGTCCGGTTTGGATCGGTTTTGAAGAAAAAACTCATCCGATCCAAAGATAAAATTATATGCGGTTTGGTTTGGTTTTGGATGATTAGTTTTAAAAAATCGATCCGATCTAATCCAAATTAATGCGGTCTAATTTGGATCGGTTGTTGGATGTCCAAATTACAAATTGTAATTTTTTTTATTACAATTTGGACATCTAATTTGGATCGGTTTTGTGCATATCCAGAAATTCAAGATTTTTTTCAACAACTTGCTTTTGTTTTTTATTACGACAAATTTCTGTTCTTGTTAGTTTTTCAATAAATCTATGACATCTTATTATACAAACTTCCATTTGTTTTATCTCATATATGGTGTTTTCTGCCATTGCAAAGTTTGCGTGAATCAATTTTTTTTTTTGTTGAACAAGGTTTTTATTAATCAATTGACAAAAATGGTGTTGTACGCCATCATCCAAAAGTAGGGCCGGCAATGAACCGAACCAACTCGAAAATAGTTCGAGACTCGATTTAAAAATTGAATCGTTGAACTTGGTTCATGAACCAAATGAGTCGAACTTGAGTTAAAAATTAAACTCGTTAAATAAACGACCTGAACTTGAGTTAAGTAAGGTTCAACTCGTTTGGTTCATGATCCATCTCGATATAATTATTACTAATTTGATTAACCATCAACGAAATTATAATAAAAGAGAGGAAAAAAAGCTACTGAATGTGCAAGCTTTTGAACCAATATGTGCACTAAATAAGTCCCACATCGGAGAGTTTAACAACATTAGAGAGCAAGATAGAAGTGCATCACCAAGTAATAAAACATGTAGCATACGAGCATACGGACTCTGCCACAGTAGGAAATGTAAATTGACTACCATAGTTTTATTATAATTATATGCTTGCTCATTTAACAAAAAAAAAAACTTTTGAAATATGTAATTTGAACAAACGAGTTGAACCTAACAAATCGAACCGAGTTGTTCGTTAATTTTAAACGAGCCGAACTCGAGTTAAAAAAAAAAGGTTCGTATCGAACTCGAGTCGAGTTTCGAGCTGAACCAATTCTTATCGAGTCGAGCCGAGCTCAGACAAGTTCGATTCGACTCGACTCATTTCCAGTCCTATCCAAAAGCCATGAGACACCACAAAGTAGCAATTGAACCAATTAAGCTCCTCAAATATTCCTCAACTGCTCTGTACCATGCACATAAACTCAATTTCTTATCAAATAACAACCAAAGATTGTGTTTGGGATAAACCCTGACTAGATTTTTGGAGGAAGAAAAAAACATAATTTTCACTGTGAAGCAAAGTTGATAAATAAGGATTCAACATGTTAATAAAAAACCCTAAAACAGAAGGATTGCAACTTTTGTAAATTGAGAGAGAGAAGAAAAGCTATGACGCAACCTTGACAAATAAGGATTCAACAGTCTAATGAAGAACCCTAAAACAAAAGGATTGAAGCTTTTGAAAATTGAGTGAGAGAGAATAAGAAAAGGAAAGATAAATGTTTATTGTGGTGTAATGCGTGGACAGGAGGAAAGCACCCCACCTTTAACAATTATTAGAATTAATCACAACCATTAAGTATTATTAAAATGAAGGGTCAAGATTTGGAGTAAGTGTTTGGACTTACTCTTAAAGTCAATGGATCTCTTCTCAAACTTTATATGTCTAAATATTCTTATTCTTATATCTTTTTACTAAATTCAGTGGTGTGTAAAATGTATACAACTAGTGTAACGCCCTGTGTCATGCCAAGCACGGGATACATTTTATTTAGGGCAAATTGCACTTATCTCCCTTGAAGTTGGTTAAAATGTCAGTCACACCCCCTCTATTTTATAATCAAACGCAAACCTCCCCTACTTAATTTTTAGTGTGAAAAACACCTCCCTTGTATACTAACACTATTAGGCTCCTTTTTTTAAATAATTAGTGTTGATTGTTTTCTTTATTACTCCACACACTAAATTCTCTTTTTTTTCTACCTTTTGTGTTTCTGTATTTCAATTTATTTTTTGAGAGGAAAATAGATTGTCAATATGGAATTGACATCTGTTAGAATTTTTGGGATGCAATTTTAACCAATTAGTTGCTATCTTGATGTAAGCACATGACAGAAGAGCAATTGACAGTTTTCAAAAATGGCAGCACCTATCTAATGCTAGTAAAAAAAATAGCAATGGAATTATGAAGGTTCGCCCAAAGTAATCACGGAAATTCTGATTAACAAGAAAAGAAACTTGTTAACACAGTATACAAAAGTGAAAAATACCGATTAACATGAAAAGAAAACTTAACAAAGAGAGACCTGAGAAATTCAGAGGTAAATTAAAGAATGCCAGTTCAAGGAATTCATGGAAAAAATGCAAAAAGCTAGGGCACAAGTCTAAGAATTTAAGAGTCAAAAGTGTATAAATCTATTTTCTCACTAATTGTCCTTTATCAGTGTTAACTTGAGGGGAGGTAGGTGTTTTTTGACAAAATAGAGGGGGTGTTTGTGTTGTTTAGCTAAACCTCAAGAGAGGTCAATGTAATTTCCCCTTTTATTTAAAATTTTTTAATGAGGTTTACATATAAATAAGTTTTTTTAGATATTATTTTATTTTTTTACTTTTTTAGATATATAAATCACCGTTTATTGGGACAAAAAAAGTTAAATTTTATAAAGATATAGTTATTTTTGTGAGAGTGATAAAATAGTGGGAAAAAAGTACAACTATGCTTAAAATATAAAAATACTATAAATAATTACTATATTCTTAAAAATATATCTAAATAATAAGAGGTATGATTACCTCTGTTATAATTTACCATTATGGCTCTGCCCTCTCTTTAGAAATCTTCCGCCGCCTCACCTTTTTTTTTTCTTCTTCTAAACCTTCATCATTCACGATGTACCAGCATGCAACGTGGTGCGATGAGTGGTGCCGTCCCTCCGCACCACCCTTTTTCCGATTCTCACGGCAATCTACATCGTTGGTTTCCGATTCAACCAGTACCACATCTGCTACGGGTGATGGTTGTTGAGTTGTTGGTGTTCGCAAAAAGTTGGTTGTCATTGGCGATCTTGTTTGGTTCTGTGTGTTGGCTTCTCAATGGCAGACCCTGCGTTGTTTTGGTTGAAACTCGAAAGGGTCTGTTCTTTATCCTCTATTTGGCCACAGTTTTGGACCTTTTTCGCCACCGTGTGGATTGGTTATGGTGGGTCATTCAAATCCGTCGTCTCCTCCCTTTGTTTGGAGGTGGTTGTGGTACTGTGTTGGGCCATAAATGACTGATAATTTGATGTTGATCATAGCAGTAAACAGTTGGTTCATGTATATTTGTTAATTACTGTGTTGGCGGTCGAATCTACTCCTCACTCTCAAGAATATGTTTGTGTTTTGTATCCCATTAATCCTTGATTGACATGGGACTGTGTGGACTCGAAAGAGTCGTTAATGCTTGTTGTCGTTGTTCCAGTGAGTTGATGGTATGTGATCTAATTTTGTGTTGCGATCGATAAATTTGCCAAATTATAGATCCGCTTGGTCATCACAAACGTCCATCGTTAATGGTATTCGTTTGTTAGAATTAATTAAGGTTGAATCCACTTTGTTGATCTTTTTTTGATGTATAATCCGCCAGGGTGGATCCACTTGGATTGGTTGGGTCAGTTTTTTTGTCTTCCTAGGTTTATATAATTTTTCTCTTTTTTTAATAATATATATGAGCAACTGACAAATGATTAGAGTAGGATACCAACTTTAATAGTCAATTCATAATCTTGTTCCAATTAGCCGTATTTGATGATTCAGAAGCCTTTTGGACAGCCAATGACAATAGGGTTTGCTCTCTGTAATGATAATATTCCAAAATCTAGGATGCATAATTGCAACTATGAGGTATGAGGTAAAAGAAATCAATCAAAGGTACGGGTGCATCAACAAAAACATGAATTTATTTTGTCTAATATAACACGAGAGCTAAATTGTTAAATTGACATAAAAAAAAAATCACAGTAAAAATTTAAAATATGAGAGCTAAATTGTTCAATTCACTCAAACACACAAATAATGTTATTTTAATGTATATGAGGAAGGCACGAATTTTACTAGCAACCAAGTATTGAGTAAAAATGCAAGTAAAACAACCGTGTCAAATGTCAATTAACAAGATAAATGAGCAATAAAATTGCTTGAAGATGATTAGATATTGCCTCATGTTGCATAATACAGAAAATAGTGTTGGCATCTTGAGATGATCAAATTAATATTAACAATAAAAGAAAAACGACAAGAGTGTTTAGTGTGGATTATAATTGCAAAAACTCCAATGCTATATTCAGCGAAGGAAAACATCACAAGGGCATCACGAAATTGAAATGCACCAATAAAAAATCAAGGCAATCGGAATACAAAGGGAGGTGGGTTGAAATAATGTGAGTCAATGAAAGAGTGGAAGTGGATGGAATACCCTTCGCGAGCAATTTGGGAGATACTCCCTCACGAGATACATCATTTCCCTTGCACAAAACATGGCTTCGTCGCTTCATATTTTTTTCACTCAGAATGAATTAAACCAAATTATGAGATTAATAAAGAAACACGAGTTCTTTCTACAAACAAGTTTGTCAATATATAGGTACTTTCTGTCCTCTGCGAAACCATGCAATTATGCATAGAAATAAGAAAGATTCATCCTCTTTTTACACAAGACAAGGAAAGAAATTTCTGAATAAAATAAAATGAGAAATTCATAAGGAAAGGCCATTTCTTATGAACTTGAAAAGTATTTCTATTATGAAGATTGGGTATAACACAAGAAAGGCAAACGCGACAATGTAAGAACATGTTCAATTCGGTAACACGGAGCAAGATGGCTATCAAAAAATTGCTTCTCTTCAGTTGCTTTACTCCCAAGTCCCACCAGGCCACCACCCAGAGCTGACATGTGTACTGTGTAGGTAGGTTTTTTCACAAGGTTAAAAAGAAAGGTTCAGAAATCGTGTAGCCACCGAAGCATAATAAATAACAGAATATCAAAGCTCCTTCCTTGTCCATGAATTTTTGTATTCCATTTGAATTTGAAATTTATGATTCATGGTACTTATTGATACTCTCACCAGAGGACTTTTCAACCAAAAAATTTCCACCATCAAAAACAATTCTAGTTGAGAGGAACTAGAATGGATTTTAATTGCATGAAAGGCAATACATAATTGAAAATGTATACGACATAGAGGACAAAATAAGGCAGAGTTATTGTCTTTGAAACACCATCGACTCGAAGTTTCTACGGTACAGTCAGAAAACTGACTTTTTTGAAAAAGTTAATTTTGATTTTAATGTTTGATTCATTTTTAAATTGTTGATTACTGATTAATGATTAATAGTAATTCATCTAGTAATGCTTGCAATATCTTGGACTTATGGGTACTATTTTATCGTTGGCATCTTTAACATGCAAACAGATTTGATGATATTATGTGATAATCTTAAGTGTTACACTTTGTGAGGTGTTACACTTAAAACAAGGTAGGATAAAATTAAATTAAATGTAGTCTTGTTAATCTGATGAATTAATGATACTATGGGGACTGAACTTTTGATGCCACTGTACAAACAGTGGGGTGTTACTCACTACACTTTTGATGTTATAGTATTAACTTCGTCAAAAAAGTCATTTTCACGACTTCACCATAGAATTTTCCAAATCCTAGCCTCCTATCATCATTCAAATATAAGTTTACATCCCCTTGGACACAGAGATAATTTTTGTAACATCAGGTACTTTGCATTCAAATCTATCGAACATGCACTGTGAATTGTCATGTTACTTAATACTTTTGAACTGCGCATAAGATATTCTGCAAATTGAAGCTCGCACTTTTTGCCTCTATAATTCTTAAACAAGCAAGTTTTGAGCTGAGATGAAAGGCATTCTGGAACAATCTTTGGGTCCTCCCAAATGTCCTCATCATCATCATCATTTCCATTCTCTATCCTATTTTCAATCTCCTGTAAACAATAAGTAAATTTCCACCCAAAACAAGAAACAAAAGTTAAGATATGTAGAGGTAGAGTTAAACAAAATAAATATCAGAATCAAATTATATGTGAAACCTCATGAATGATAAGATGTTGAAGCTTTGGACTGTGCTGAAGCATTTCTAGTATCCACCTCCACTTCTTAGGCCAACTTTTACCCTCTAACTTAGAGAATAGCTCCATTTGAGTTAGATTGTAAAAAATGGGGACTTCGTCATAGTGGGGCCATGTCTGCATGAATTACAAAGACGATAGAAAATTAGAAAGCAATCATGATATTGTGATTCGTTTTGTAAAAGGAAACAAACTCTTACTTACCAGCTTTATACTGAGACTTTGTGCCTTGGAAAGCAAGAAGAAAGGAATAGCTTCACTAAATTGGGTAAGCGTTTGATCTTGTCCGCTGTTGTTTTTGGAACATGAATAAATGCATATACATTATTTGTTTGCAATTCCTCTAGAATGGGAAAGGATAAGAGCAGGTTGATGATATGCCTATGATTTGGTGAATGAACACCATCCAAGTGGAGGGTTTTGATCAGTGAAATATTATTATTTATTTTAGGAATGTCATCCATGATTGATAGGCCATTTATTTTGAGAACAGTAAGCGTCCTACAAGTAAATATGTTGGAAGCTAATTTCATGTCAAAAGTATTAAACAACATGTTAAGTTCAAAGGTTTCAGTTCGTCTTTGCATTGCTGCAATAATAAGTTCAGTGATATCATTGGGTTCCTCAAATCTATAACAACTTTTGAGGCGGAGTGATCGTATTGGCAGTGTGATGTCGCGTGATAGCATGACTGAGTATATGTGACTGCAAATAGTGGTTATTTCTGTGAAGATTGAGGGTGAAGACTGAGAGCCATAATGGTTTCCACCACTTTGAGAGGATGCTTGTGGCGACGGTGTCTTTGGTTGGGAGAAAGGAGAGAATATGACAGATAATTGAGTCTGGAAGGTAGCTAACCCTGTCACACTCTTCTATTGGAATCGATGATCACTGCTTCTTCGACTTGGACATCGCAGTTGATAATATTATTGTCTTTGAACTCTTTGGGAAACAGAGTTACAGACGAAGAAGTTGAAACTCGTTACCTAAGCTGCGAGGATTCGATTGTGTTTCAGATCGCTGGTTGAGACTAATCCCCTTTTGATTTTAAGCCCAGTTGAAAATGACTAGGACAAATGGCTAATTCTGAAACAAACCTCCAAATCATGAATTTTCACAATATTATTGCCGCTGAACTTGTAGGTTTAGGATTTAATGGTGTGTGTACTTCTATATGGACAAACCTAAATACCCAAATTATCTAGTCTAGACCACATATCTAATCTAATTCTAAAACAAATATTTAATGATGTTTTAAATATAAAATACAAATTTATTTAATAGAAACACTACCGAAAATAGTCGAGTTTCCAATATTTTATCATTTCAATTTTCTTATATGTGTATGTAAACATTTGTTTATGCAGATATAAGCACATAAAATACGCAACGAGTGCGGTACAAACATTGAACGATGTTTTGTATATAAAATAAAAGGTTATTTAATACAAACACTATTAATTTTGATATTTTGGAAAAAGTCATGAGTTTTCAAAATTTTATCATATGCATTTTCTCACCACAATTAGCGCAATTCAGTTGTTTAACATATTTTTGTATATAGAAGAGAAAAATATCTAATAGAAACATTACATTAATACCAATATTTTTTATTTAATAACTTTAAACATTCGACTATGTTAACAATGTTACGTCCGGACGGGTCTTTTACTAATTATACTAGGAGGACAAACCTAATTACCCAAATTATCTATTAATCTAATTTAGAAACAATTTTTTTTAATTCAAAAAATAAATAAAAAATACATATATCAAATCTCCACCAATAAAAAAAATATTTGTAACAAAAAAAATCTCCACTAATAATGAATTATTTTTAAGAGGGGAAATTCTACAAATAAAAATTTGTTAAGGAATTAAAAATATTATTCTATCCACTTTTTAGAGTGATTTTTTATATAAATTATGAACATTAGTTTATATGAAATTTTGAGTGATTTTTTTATATAAATTACGAACATTAGTTTATACGAAATTTTTATTTACAATTATTTTAGTTTTAATTATAATTATATGTACAAATATTTTGTACTTTTATGTTATGACAAATACATTTACCTTTTTTTCATTGACACTAGCGAAAAGACAGGCACTCGCGTGCGCGTCTTTCCGCTCTTTTTATTGCACTAAGGTTTGAAAACTATGAACGGTATTTTTCTATGAAATTTTGATTTTGATTAAAAGTATAAACATAAACGATCGTTACTTTCAAATTATAACAAATCAAACTAACCTTGTTTATCTATTTCAATGACACCAACAATGTAACATAAAAAATTAATCTAAATTCTTATCTTTTTAATAACCTCAACGACAATCATTATTATAGAAAAATAAGTTTTATGGTATAATTGAGATAATAAAAAAAAGTCAAAGATCTTATATTTTCATTATATATAGTATACTCATATACTCGTTCTAGTTTGTTACACTTTTTAAAGCATAAAAGAAAAAAAACGGACATATATTCATATTGTGTTTTTTTAAATAATATATTATTACCGTGTAGGTTACAATTTTTTTAAAATATTTTGAATTCACTCCCAACAATTATCTCTTTTAAAGAATAGAGAATAAGGATATTTGAATTTACTCTTATATGTTTGTTATATGTGCTATTTGTATTTCAAGTTGAGAGTAATTTAGAAAAGAGAAAAAGTCAACCTAAAAAGACCAAAAGAGTTATTTTCTTTATTTATAGTATATATTAACGTACAACATTCTATGGACAAATTTGTTTTTGGATATAACTAGAAATGAAAAAATTAAACCAAAACCTTTTAATTGTTTTAGGGTATAACTAGATTTTTCATTATTCTAGTTATACCTTTGAAAAAAATTTGCTTTTAAAAATGCTATATAGTTTTTTTTTGGTTACATGAGAAAAGGAAAAAGAAATTACGTCCTTACAAAGGACACCCCACAAGCATCAGCTAGCAAAGCTAATGATAAACTATAAGGATGTTCTTGAAGCACAATTAGAGGATCTACGTTAGTAGCTCCCAACTTTGCTAGAACATCTGCACAAGCATTCCCTTCGCGAAAGGTGTGATGAAGAGATATTGTCCAGTCTTTCTTCATAAAATCTCGAATAATCTCTAGTTCATTAGCATAATGATGAAACTGAGATGTTCCCTCTTTGACAAGTTGAACCACATGCAAGGAGTCTGAGAAACACATTACTTTCCTAAATCTAGTCTGCCAACACAGTTTTATGCCCACTAAAAGCGCTTGTATTTATGCATGGAGAATATTGGACAAACCTACACTCCCATAGAAACCAAAAAAATGCTATATTGTTGGTCTCATTGAAAAACTATTTATTTTTATTATAATTAAGAGGTCATAAACATCTATACATATAATTTTAATCAAAATCGCATAAAAAACCTTTTGATATTAAATTATTTTCAAAGATATCAATTAATATATCCGTATTGATACTTCCTTCGGTCCTATTTATAAGAAACATTTGACTTTTTTAATTTATTACATAAATAATGTATTTTGTCTATGTTGTAGACAAAATATATCAATTATTCAATGTATCTAAACACTCGTTACCAATATCCTTAATATTAGCCTAAAATTACTTGACGGCTAATAAAAAAAAGATATTTATTAACCTAAAATTACGGAGTATTGAGTTTTTGAACCCAAAAATCCATAATATTGACTACTTTTCATTTGCAACAAACTCTCGCAGCAGCAAACTCCCCCTCCCGCGCAGCCGCCTCAATCCTTCTTACCTCCTCTCCCTGCGCTGCAACAGTAAGTTCTTCTCTACTGCGCTTGATTTGTTGTTTTTTCTAGGATTTGATTTATTGCTCTCGTTCTTCATCGATGCTTTTCTTCACCATATTGGGTTTCCATTCATTGTTTTGTTGCTGGGTATGTTGTTAAGGTTCAGCTGATTTTTCTCCACTGTCATGGTATCAATTGATTTCATGATGTTGCATTGTATGAATTCAGTACTTTTTTTTATTTCGAATTTAATTGATTTTCTGTGCTAATTGAGCTTATTTGTTATTGTTGATTTGAGTAATCAAGAAGGAGCACTGTTCAGTAGAAAAATGTTATACATAATCGGTTTAGGTTTGGGCGATGAGCAAGATATCACACTCAAAGGTTTAGAAGCTATTAAAAAATGCGATAAGGTTTACATGGAAGCTTACACTTCCCTTCTCTCTTTCGGTCTCTCTTCACACGGCCTCTCCAACCTCGAAAAATTATACGGTAAACCCATTACTCTTGCTGATAGAGAAATGGTTGAAGAAAAAGCTGATGATATTCTCTCCCAAGCTCAACTTTCTCATGCTGCTTTCCTTGTTGTTGGTGATCCTTTTGGGTATACAGCTACTCTCATATCTAATCTATATGATATGATTATGCCTTAACAATTTTATTGTTTTGCTTCAGTTATTGATTTTGGTGTTTTTCACAGGGCTACCACTCACACTGACCTTGTTGTTCGAGCTAAGAAGATGGGAATTGAAGTCAAAGTTGTGCACAATGCATCTGTCATGAATGCAATTGGGATTTGTGGTTTGCAGCTATATCGTTATGGGGAAACTGTTTCAATACCTTTCTTTACTGAGACGTGGAGACCTGATAGCTTCTATGAAAAGATTCAACAAAATCGAAATTTGGGACTTCACACACTTTGCTTGTTAGGTTAGGTTACTGTCTGTTATTTTTACTCTCGACTTGTGCTCAATTGTTTGAAATTTTTGTGCCTGTATCAATGTCGCTTTTATCAAGAAAATACATTGAATGTGGAATAATTAAGTGCTTGTTCCTGTTTGTATTGATCAACTCAAAGCATAAAACTTCTTCACTGAATTTTATTTCAAATGTCAAAGCCTAAGAATATCATGTAAATATCTAAAACATGGTTAGCCATATAAATATTTTAAGCGATTGTACTGGCTGAAGTACATAAGAGTGTTAGAGGGGCATCATGGTTCTTTGGAAAGGGTACTAAAGCTCATTCTTTTTTGTTTATTGAGAAAGCTAATATAATTTTCACTTTGATATGGTTACAGATATTCGGGTGAAGGAGCCGACACTTGAATCTTTGTGCAGGTTGGTTTGACAAGTAGTCCTTTATTTTCCATTGATTAGGTAGTTTCTTAAGCTATCATTAAGTATTGATTGCTGAGGTTCTCTGGAAATCGCTATTATGTTAGCAATATCATGGCATTGAGTTTTGGTCTTATTAAATGGTTTGTTTTGTCTATATCTACCTATTCATTGATTTTCATTTATCTGTTTGTTCATTTTAGAGGAAGAAAAGCATACGAACCTCCCAGATATATGACTATAAACACAGCCGTTGAGCAGTTATTGGAGATTTCACAAGCACGTGAAGAATCTGGTGAGTACTTTGAACATTCACATCACTCTAGGCGTGAGTTTCATGTCCGGATTATGCATTTCTTGATTGTTGTAATAGTCAAATACACATGTTTGAAATTTGATATGTATTTTACCTTATTTGCCAGAAACTTACTCTAATAAGCTCATTTTCAGCTTTTTAAAAATTATTATGCAATCAAACAATGAAAGTTCCTCTAATGGAATAAAAGAAGCAAACTGGAGAGTAGACATATCACTGCTGCTATTATCAAGCAACTTATCATTAGCTTTTCTCACCCAAAGTCCTTTACCCTTTATAATTTGTGGCTGTTTAAAATATAAATTAAATAGACATAGAAGTCAAAGCACTTATATATATAGGATTTCTTTTTTGTTGCACATTTGCTCACTTCCTCTTTGGCTCTTTTCATTTGGTCTAGCATATCTTCAAAGACACAAGAAATAAAATGATAATATTCTAAGCATTAGAGCCCATAAAACATGATCCCATTCTTATTCTCAAAGATTATATAAATACTACACTTTGCCATCTAGACTCTAATGTGTTGGATTGTGCAGATGAACTGCTACAATTAGTTCAAGTCTTGAGAAATTATAGCAAAACTAGACTCATTATAAATTTAGTATGCTAAAATGCTGTAGTGTCGGATTTTATTTGAGCTGTTGATATATATTGATGCTGCTGATATATATATATCGGTCATTGATTCATTTCTATATCTGTGGTTCATATATTTTAGCTCGCAGTTGCTTTTCAGGATCATATACGTGTCTTATATTATTATCTGATTAGGAGACAATTTTCTCTGTGATATTTGTTTGATACATGAGCTATTATTTCTCACAAGAATCATATCCATCAAACTGAAAGTAGTATCCCACCTTGCCTTGCAGCCTACACAGAAGATACCGAGTGTGTTGGGCTTGCTCGTCTGGGAAGTGAAGATCAAATAATAGTAGCCGGAACAATGAAGCAATTACAATTGATTGACTTTGGAGCGCCTTTGCATTGCCTAGTAATAACAGGCAATACCCATCCCTTAGAAGAAGAAATGTTGGATTTTTACAGATGCAAACCGTAGTTAAACATTGAAGACACATGACCATTTAATTCAGAAAAAAAAACCTGTTTGTGTTGAAGGAGTCCCAAAATTTGTTGTTTTGTAAAACATTTTGTTTGCCAATCAGAGCCGAATGTGTTTATGCTTAATGTTTAATTCATTAGTGGCCTAAAAATAACAGCGTAGGGGTTTTAATTTTTGCATATCCTAGTTTTAGCAGACTTGAAAAAGTGAAGTGTTTATCCTTGTTTCAGATGATGCTCCTAGTGAAATTATGTTAAAGGATTAAGATTCCAATAGTCTGTAAAATTAATTTTTGACATATTAAAACTTCACCGGCAATTGCATTCGCTGCAATTATAAATTCCTGCACTAGGAAACTCCTCTTTCTAACACTTCGTTCATTCTATTTTTTCATTGAGATCCTTTTTTGAATATTCAGCAGCAACAGCTACTAGTGAACATATAAAAATGGGTTTGTAGTTTAGCCTTTTGCAAATCATTTTATGGGATTATTGTTTAGTTTGAGGGATGTTTCTCTGTTTGAATAGCAACACCGATAAATATTATAACACTTGAAATCTAGGTGTTATTTTATCTTCTCTTGTGAAGCGGATTGGTTTGGTTTGGTTGGAAACGAAACTATCTTAGTTCAAATGTTCGTTGATTGATAATAGATGTAACTATGCGTCATTTAATTATAGATCACTTGCCTCAGGAAACCATGTTGATACTAGGATGTATGGCGAGATCCTTAACAGTAGAAGCTAGGCATAAGATCACAATGTTCAAATTTATATTGCTGTTGGAGAACTATGTGATTGAAAAAGTTTACGAATCTAGTAATTAGAATGAAGCAAAATCACAGGTCCTGTTTTATATGCAACTCTAGTAGGAGAAATTCTAATATGGTCACATGACCAAAGAAAAAGTGTTTGGTCACACACACAGAGAAATATTTTTTAAATAATAAAGAGGAAATTGATAAAAAAGATGATTGAATATTTTAAGGAGAATCTTTTTATGTGTGTGTCCAAACATTATTGATTTGGTCTTGTGACCACGGAAGAATACCTCCTCCAGTAGGTGTCATTACCTTCTTTAACTGGCAAGGAAACTCTGCTAGAACCTTCAGGTTTGATTTATTTCTAACGTACGATGGAGACATGGCTACAATGGTTTCATTTTGCTCTATGGCTTCTTCCTTCTACCCACGAGCATTATGATACGCCCTTTGTAAGAACAGCACATGCTGTATCAAGTAGATATATTATATATGTATTTTAACTTTTTTTTATGTTCAGAATAGTTTTTGGTCCGCCTTTCTCTCTTTTCTTAAGCTTTAGTATGAGAATGAGGGATATAAACCTCATAGCCACATCCTCACCTTTGCCTATGTAGTTCATTTTGGGACCTCTGCAGCAGGAATCAGAGGATCAACCTTTTGGCAAGACAAATGACAAATTTTTAATATCTACTCTAGAAGTTGCTCAACTCCAGCTATAAACTGCATAAACAATTTTTTACTATGATTGTCGTTATGCTTTGTAGCATGCACCTCATTATCTTTGATTTTTTATATCCTCTTTTTTTTTTTTTGGTTTGAATAATCTGATCTTTTTCAAGATATATTGTCTTTGATTCAATTTGTAATGGGTGGTTAAGAAAGATTTGTTGTGTTTCTGTTGCTAAACACGCTGGATTCAGTTACTTACTTTTTTTCTTATTCAATTTCGGGTGGCACTTTAGTGCCTTTAGGGCGGGAAAGGCATGTGCCTTTGTTCCAATCAAAGCCTGCCACGTGTCCTTATTTAAAAAATAAAAACTGGGTAGTATTTGGAACAGAAGAGAGAACGCGTACGCGTAAATGCAGAAGAAATTAATAACATAACATAAATCGCTTCAGCCCACCCACCATCAACGAGTACCACTGCTTTTGCCGCTCTCCGACTCCGTCCTCCGCCGCACCGTTTAAATCGTTCTGCCATATGTAATTCACTTCCTCCCGTCTTCTTAATCTATTATGTTGAATTTTGTTATACAGAATCGATTTTGTGAATGATTGAGGGTTGTTATCTCTTGGGATTTATTTGGGATTGAGTTGGAATTGATTTGGGATTGATGATTTGATTTGGCGTTGAAATTGTTTGAATTACATGGAGTTTTTAAAGAATAGATTCCAGTTTTGAATTACATGAAGTTTATGTGAAATAATATAGATTCATTGGAATTGGTTGAATTAAAGAATCCTAGAAAATATTATGATACAGATCTGAGAAGAGTTTACAATCTTCAGCTCACCAGGACCAAAACTAGCTTCAGGAATTCTGTCAAAGGTAACAAAATATACAAATCACAACACTGTAAATCCTGACCGAGGTGACAAAATACTTGTTCATCGCATTCGACAGGTGAAACGCATTATGGCGACGAAAATCGATGGACGGTGGTGGTGCGTTTAGTTTGAAATGGAAAAGGAGAAGGCTTACGTGAAACACTTTCTATCTTCCAAATACTACCCAATTTTTATTATTTTTTATTTTTTAAATAAGAAAAACACGTGGCAGACTTTGATTGGGGCAAAAACACATGCATGTCCCGCCCTAAAGGCACCGACTTCAATTTCCATGTCGCTGTGGTTGGTTCCTCTTTCTAAGTGAAATCGTGAGAAATGAACAAGGTTGCTTCATTACTCCCTCCGGTCTCAAATGTAAGGAAATTTTCACTTTTTAAGTTCATTTAATAAATAATGTATGTAGTCCATATTATAGACCACATACATTATTTATTGAATGAACCTAAAAAGTGAAAATTTCCTTACATT
>Ga0228710_1001971_pt1 | contig 31783 bp, 23 predicted proteins | sample MedpolnodulmetaG_FD_177995 | JGI IMG/M metagenome (GOLD analysis project Ga0228710, IMG submission 177995) | Root nodule microbial communities from Medicago polymorpha collected in Santa Monica, California, United States - pink nodules | ecosystem: Host-associated > Plants > Roots > Nodule...
CCCCCTCTTCTTTATTTTTTGTGCGATTTTGCACTTTATCTTTTGCCAAATATGGTTTTGTTCAAAATCATCATTAAAAGAGGGGAAAGGAGGCAAAATCGCTAAAAAAAGAAGAAGAAGGGGTGCAAAATCGCACAATTGGCAAAAAGATAGGGGGCAAAAGTGCAATTAAACACAATAAGGTCCATCTAACCATAAAGGAGACAAAAGATGGGGTGTAAAATCGTTCAAAAAAAATGTGCAAAATCGCACAATTAACAAAAGATAGGGGGGGAAATTGCAATTAAGCCTATTTATCACAAATCATTCAATGTTTTTGAGAATATCAACAATTATAAAAAATAATTATGATTTATATTTCCTTTTTCGGTCAAGTAGCCTAGTGATGAAAAATTCAAGTCACATTGTCCCTACAAACTAAAATATGTTCACGGATGTTACAAATTTATATATAAAGTACTCCCACTATTCAAAATTCCTGAATTCGTCACTATCACTAGATCCACTACAAAGGTTTACAAATTATCATTCTCTTTGAACTCACTAAGCTTTGATGTGATCCCCTCATTTGATAAAACTCTTTTATGCAACATGTGAATCACCTTTACTTGTGCTATTCCACACATTACATGTTGATTAATAATTGGGTCAAATACAAAATCAAAGAATGAATGGACCAAACAGTAACTTATTACAATAGACAAATTGAAAAACGAGCATTGGATGTAAACATCATTGGTCACCTAATACTATATACTATATGCACTCTTTCTCAAGATTATTTATCGGCTAATTACTTTATTAAGATTTGACAAATCTGATTATTTTAAATTTTATGCTATGAGGCGGGCATTATTTAGGGTCCCTAAAACTATTCAATTTGCATGTATGCCGTAGGGATTGGAGTGGTCAAACCTATGAAGTATAATAATGTATCCTCACCACCCTTTTATAACCCGTTTATCATTTTCAATTAGGATTCCAATCCTTTCCATATTTTAATTGCAAACAGATAATTTTAATTGAATGAGAAAGCTTCCCGTTACAGTCAGCAAAGTAACTCTACTTTCAGCATTTTGTGGCACCATGTACCTTTCTCTCTATCTCTCAATAAAATGTTTGTTTTATGTGCATATATTGAATCCAAACACAAAAGTTGAATGTGGTATGGTCAAAGTATAGTCTTAGATAAGAAAAAAATAAGTAGAAAACTAATTTTAAATTGACCTCCAATAGAAATTAATATATTCTCTTATACTTTTTTTAAAATACTATTATCAAAGGAACTTATTTTTTAAGGAAAATGAACTTATATGGTGGAGTACTGTACTACTATGTTGAATCTTTATCAAATGTGAATGTAAAAATATTGGAAACACAAAATCATATGTAATGATATAGTAGGTTCCCTTGCTAGCTAGTTCCGGAATCTCGCTGTCAGTCTATTCTTAAAGATGCAATTATAAACAAAGTTCAATGTACATTCACGTAAGCACCAAATAAGATTCATAATATTAATAGAAACCGCGTCGTTATTTGTCAAAAATTATAGTAAACGACACTCTTCTCTATTAATTGCCTAACTGCTTTGAAGTTCTTTAATCCACCAAACGAATACGTAGTGAGATTCAGATTTATTAGAAACCCGGATAGTGAAATTGAACTAATGTATTATTTTACTCTTTATGTTTTGAAATGAGTGTTTTTAAGATTCTTGTTAAATAGTGTTCGTCGAATAAGAGATGGTCAATCTTCACCTTATATGTCGTTTTTTTAGGTTGAATTGTGTTAGATATAACCACGATTTCTAAGAGATGATCTGACAATATGTTTATAAATGGATGTAATCATCGCCTCACAAGTCAACTTTGTTGAGTTGCGTTAGACTCAACGATAATTTCTAAGAATTTTTACACACATATTAAAAAATACAATAATATTGTCTGAAGACACGACACTTTTACTAAACTTACATAGGTTACATTGTAGATACCAGCAATTGTTTGCAGGTTTAGAGACATACATATCAAGCGAAATGTCCTTTTCGTCATTTAATTTTTATGATAATTTGTTTTATGATAACAGTTGATGAAGGATGATATTAAATATGGTGAAGTTATTTGAAGGATATATAAAGACATTTTAATTGTTACTTACACGTATTGAGTACCAACAGAAATCTTAAATGGTTTTCAACGTATCATGATACATGAGTAGCACTCTACTCAAACCATTACCATGGACAACACATTGCCATGGCTCAATCGTATTTATGACACACTTGCTTGGTTGCTGCATCCTTGCAGTAAACATTGCGATCGAGTCAACGGGTGGTGTACATGAAGGGGACATTTTTAAAAGCATGATACTGCATAGTAAGAAGCACACACCAACGAAAGCGACGGATAGTTTTAACCACAATCCATGTTTTCTCTTGAGCAAAATGCTACCAAGTATCTTTAGATTTTTTTTTTTATCAAAACAGACTTAACTTATCATTAATCAAATATTGTTCAATACATAGAGGAATAAACTCAATAATATGGTGGCTAGTCCAAAAAATAGCCGCCCTTGCAAGTGAACAAACAACTATATTCGGTTGTCGTTTATTAAACTTAGATCTTAGATTAGAATTCAAAGAGAAAATAGTAGCTATGCTAGAAATAAAGGCACTGAACTCAGAGACCCTGTAGACCAAAACTTAATGGAATCAAGTAATGCATTGGCATCACTTTCAGTGGTAGACATTTTAGCAAAATTCCACTTTGTTTAAGCCATCACAAACTCACCATTGTTAAGGAGCTAAAAAAAGAAATAATAAATAAATATTATATATTTTTTTGAGAGAATAAATAAATTTTATATTAAAAATATACAACATTAAATACACAAGTTTAAAAAAAAATACTTTTATCTTTAACTTTTTAACTTGTGTCTTAATCATACAAATTAACATTTTCCTTTATATGGCAGAAGGCATAATGAATTTAGCTAACCATTTTTTTCTTCCGAAAGAAGGTAACCTATAAACATCACACTTCCAATTCGAGGTATTTTGAGCATATATGTCATTTTTTATCCACAAATGGTTATCATGGTTGAAAGTTAACAAAAATAGTAGTGATATGTGAACAACTATTTCATATAACTTTTGGTGACAACTTCTTTTTTTCTCTCTTTTGATTGGTTAAAAACAATGGAGAGAGAAAAAGGAAGAGAGAGAATAAGAGGATAATGTGAGTACGAAAGAGAAAGTTGTCACAAAGTATATGTACAAATATCATTTCTCCACAAAAAATCACCCTCATAAGATAAGTGGTCAACAAAATAACCAAATTTGCGTATTTTTTATCCGCCTAAATATGAAGAAAATAAAAAACACAACTTCAATTGTATAATGTATAATGTTTGATTTGTCAAATTGTTTTTAAGGACACAACACACCGGAAATAATAGACATGACAAAAATTGAAATTATTGTTCTTTACTAAACTTCAGCACAACCATTTGTCTCACGTATAAGTCGTATAAAATAAAAATAGTTTTTTGTTTACAAAAAATTATTCATATCATACAAGTTTGTCACACATGTTGTTGCCTTGTGATGTAATGTTTTATCTTGTCGTTCTGACCAGAGCATATCAAATGCACGCACCCGTAGAATATACTTATTTGATATAATAATAATTTAAACAATTAATCTGATACAATTAAATTAGCTTAAAAGAATAAATTATTGTATACATCCGGTTTCATTACTTTTCTTTTTGCATATTCAATTAAGAGAAGCTCTAAAGCCCTTTTTTTTTAAACAAAGAAGTTCTATAATCCATAATGGGAGGGGAAAGACTTATAACAAGATCCAAAGGAATGTTTCCTTTCTTGTTTATCAATTCAACAAGTGGTGTAGTACAATCCAATAATGATGTTCCCAAGTTTTGACACACTTCATCATTTGAAAATAAAGTTAGTTAACAAGCCCCTTAAACCACAAAATTCCAAAACACTTGATTTAAGTATATAACCAGCTAAATAAATTTTACCAATGCATTTGCTCAACAATCTATCAACTTTCGAGTAGTAATTTGCCTCTTTATTTTTTTTGGGTCTATTGACTAACAAAATTTCTTTCCATTTACATTTACACTTACACAATTTTTTTCAAATAAAAATAGTAAACTATATAGTATCTCCAATGTCCATAAATCAAAATGGCATAATATGTGAAGTTTTGGTATCATAAGAAGAAAGACACGATTTAGAATTAACCCGAAAAATCTTAAGCAAATCCGTACACATTTGTCGAACTTGTGGAGAACAATTACTCTGTATTAGCAACAATATCTTCGTTAATCCATTCGCCATCGTAACCGCTTCTTGTGCTTTCTGATCTCGAAACAGATAACAAACACTCCACAGCGTCGTTACGGCGTGCTCCGTCGCAACGTTCGATACATTCCTAATCTTATTCAGTATCGCCGCCACAAACGCCGCGTCTTCACACATCTCTCTTCTTCCTTCACTCGTTGACGACGCTGTTTCCACCAGCTTCAACGCCTTCTCCACCACCGTCACGCTTGTATTAGACTCTTTAAGTAGCTTTGATAAAATCTTCATTACTCCAATTTTCACCAGTTTCTGTTTGTTCCGTTTCGGTTTTGAGATTGCTATTAAGCACGATAAGCAATTTTCAATCAGCTTCGAATCATTCTCCGGCGAAGATAATTTCAGCAATTCCGTTAACAAAGCTTCGTTCTCGGCTATTAGAAGCTCTGATTCAGCGTCTATAGCGATGAATTTCAAAACTCTGCCAGTTACGATTCTTGAATTGTTGCTTCCTTTTTGTAAAACGAGAACCATTGAATCCAAGCATTTTTTGTTCTTTCCTTTCAACACAAGGTTCTTCAATCCTTCACGATCTTCAATTTTTTCCAGAATCAAACCTAACACCGTTAAAGTCTGTTCAAGAAATTCAATGCTTTTGTCAACATTCTCAATATTGTCAAGAAAACTAACCATTAACGGAATAAAACCGTCTAATTTCGGGAGAAACGTTCGGTTCTGATCGGAATCTTGAGCGAAACGAATGACTTTCGTGATTAAACCGAACCGGTTTAAACCGGAAGAGGCTAAGTCAGTGATGGTTTGAAGGAGTTGTTCATTAGAAAGAACTGAAGGTGAAACGACAGGTTCGAGCCGGTGATGAACCGAGTCGGTCCAGATCTGGATGAGACTATGTAGAGTACGGTTAGGTACAAAATCTTTGGTGGGAAGTATTTGCATGGTGGCGGGACACGTGTTGTTACCGTCGTCTAACCAGCGTTGGATGCTGGAACGATCGTAGGTGACACCGGTGCAGAGACTAACAGGGGATTTCATAACGTCGAGTGAGATTGGGCATTTGAAGAAGGTGGGAACAGTGATGCATAGATCAACAACTCTTTCCCTAACCATGGTGGTGGATGAAAGTGGAAAAAGAGAAAGGAATAAAACAAAAAGTGATATTGAGTTGAGAGGACTAAGAGGAGAGTTGAGGTGAGTGAGATATGTGGAAATGGAAGGGGATGTAGAGAGATATTGATAGGGAGAGTCAAAGGTGGGTGACGTAAGATGCTTTCTCTTTTCGTTTCATCAATACATTCCACTCTGGTTCTGGTCGTAGAGATTAATCACTCGAATCGAACATAATGTTCTTATGATTGAATTCAAATCATCTGATTAAGTTGAAAGAGATTCAAACAAATCTATTATATGAAAGAACTATTGGATATATGCTCTTGTTATTCTATGAAAAATATTGAGCGATGTTTCTATGACATTGATTAAGAAAGCAAATATAGTTATAGTTGTTAATGTATTGAAAATTATATAAATAAGACATTAAATGTCAAAAAAAATGTCTTTTTCAATTTTTAACTTTCTGTGTTGGTATCTTTATCAGTGTTCGAGAGGCGAGGCGAGGCACCGGTTAACACCATCCGTGTTTTATTAAGTTTTTGGTCTTTGGTCAACGAGGAAATTGTGGTGGGGAGAGGGACATGGTGGGGTGCGTTTTTACTGGCCAATTGTCTGGAGATAATAGCCGTTAGATATTGGGTTTAGCATGATGAATGGTTTGGATTGTAATGGGTTGCACGTGTAGAGGGAGTGAATTTTTGTTGGATGGAGGGGGAGTAAATGCCTATGATGAGGAGAACGTGGGATGACACGGATCCAATTCAGAAATTATGTATTTGGTACAGTAGTTTGATACTTAGATCTACACTTCGTGTAGAAGATAATCATGTATAAGAAGAAATGATGTAATTCGGATTGTGATTAACATTACTTGGTCACGTTTTTAAAAAGACAAATTTTATAGTACATCTAATATATTTGAGTATACCGGTATACTTATTCTTTAAATTAATAACTAAATGAGTTGTTTTATTGAAGAAAAATATATTTTTTTATCACTTATAATTATAATAACTAAATCTTATTCATTAAAAGTGTCAACGGAATAAAATTAATTTTTTTGAATTTTTATCACTCATAATTGAGAATATTGATTATTTTTACGATAATATGTAAAAAAATTACAATAATTTTTATAAATAATGAAATGATGTTTTTTCTTATAAAATGATGTTCTATAAAATATAAATATTGACAAAGAGCTATTTATTACACAAAAAATGATCGTTTATTTATAAAATTATGAAGGAAGAGTACCGATACATCTCACTTTATGAGTGTACCGTAGAAGTTCCCTTGTAAAAATAGGTAAATTAAAAAAGATGGTTACATTTTAAAAATACAGTTATAACATTTGGGTGCTCATGTTCCGTAAATTTAGATCATGTTGTGTAATTTTACACTCATCCATCTTAATCACTTGGCCAAATACTTCTCCGGGTCCTTTAAGTTTCAAGTTTGTTTCAGATAGATCATTTAAGTTTCTAAGGTTTCAAATAGGTCCTTTAAGTTTCGAGTTTGTTTCGGATCGGTCCTTTAAGTTTATAAGGTTTCAGATAGGTCCTTTAAGTTTCGAGTTTGTTTCAGATAGGTCCTTTAACTTTGGCTCAACGGAGGTTGATAGAAAGGACTTATTCAAAACAAACTCGAAACTTAAAGGATCTATCTGAAACCTTAGAAACTTAAATGACCTATGTGAAATAAACGTAAAACTTAAAGGACTCAGGGAGGTATTTGGCCTAATCACTTTAAAAAAATGTGAATTTTTATTCATTTGAGTAAAAAAAAAAACATGTGGATCTCGCCAATGATTCAAATTAAACTAATAAACCAATTGTTTATACTAAAGTTTAACTAGAATTGTCAAATTTTATTGGAAGGTAGTTCCTAAACTCAGTTTTATGTATAAATAATATAAGTGATTTATGTATACACGAGCATAACTCAGTTTGTATGAATTTACAATATGCAAAGATTGACTTTAAACTGAATTTTTTATTTATTTATTTTAAATGGTGAAATTCTAACCACTCGATTATGTATTTGACATGTAAGCGACTTTTTCTTCGTATTTTATACATATTAAAAAAAAACTATCAACATAGGAAAGAATTTACTCATTTCATCTAATTAACCTTGCCGCTCGTCAAAAAAAGAAAGAAAAATAAACCTTACCAATTAGTTGATATTACATTGAAAATTAAAATTAATCTCACAAATTAGGCAATCACTCTCTTTCAATTGTACTCTACAACAAATCAACCTTTATTTTTTCTTGCTAATTTCACTAAACACTTTAAAGTTTAAACTCATGCGCCAGCTTATATATAATACGACATTTTTTTAGGGATATAACACGACATTTGTTATCACCTATTTTTTTTTTTTTACCAAACATAGTCTAAGTAGCAAGCACATTGTTTTATATCACCCGTCCACGTCTATGTATTTAAAATCAGCTGTCCCCCTTTGACCAAAGATCGGATAGAATTAAGCTATCGTGCCATTCACTTCTTATGTTAACCTTTCCAATAATTCAGTCGTTAAGCACCTTGATATACAAGCTATTACCATCACCTATTATCATCATATACTAATATGCTTTCCATTGCTTATATTTGATCTATTCTTTTGCTAAGTTGCGTCTTGTGTTATAAAAAATTGAACATGACACGACTTGTCTTGCATTTCGATTCCCATTACCAATTGCAATTTTGTAAAATATGATGGATACTAATGAGCAAGATACTTGTACTCATGACTAATTATGCCTTTCTTTTATTTACTCGTGGGAAGGGGTTGTTTCAAATTTCAAATGTACTAGTAACTTTTTTACTCGGGCGTGGAGGTAGAGAGGGGGTGGGGATGTTGTTTTTATTGTACTCATTATGTTATATAGAGTCATAATGGCACCGAAAGCAACCCTAAAGAACTTTTTTTTGTTTTCTTTTTCTTCCAATCACACAAACCAATATAAAAGAACCTATTGGTCATTATCATTTATTACTCCCATCATTCATATTTGCATTATTTTAAAATTTATTTTTCGTGTTTTAAATAAGAGCATAGTCCATGTAAATTACATCCCTACATTCACGCAAGAAACCGGGAAAGTACTACCATTTTTATATATTTTTTTAAGCAAATGCATATTTAATTTTACTATGTATGTTTATTTACATTTTTGTTGTCTCACTAATAGTTAACTCTTTGAGTGTAACAATTGATTCCATTAGTATATAAAAATAAAGCACATATCTTTTGGATTAAATAAGCATTTTTCATTATTTTTGTTAGTGATCGAGAACTTGAGAGAATAAGGTTGAAAGATCGTAGATTTTTTTTTAAAGGAGCAGAAATAGAATTTAAAGGGCATTCACTTAATGTAAACATTTTCTATTTTTTAATATTAAGAAAAATAGCATGTATTTTTATAAATTATTAAAAATTAATTAATTTTAATTGATGTTTATCAAAACTTTGAAAAAAAAAATGAAACTTAACCAAACATTTTTTATTTTTTATTGAAGGAAAACTTAACCAAAGATATAAACAAGAAAAATGCAAATAAATAAAATGTAGCAATATTTAAAAAAATAAAAATAAAGTTACAATTTGTGAATTGAATTTTTTTTATTACAATATTTTTATAGAAGGGATCAATTGTTAATTCAAGAGTAGGCAATGCATCTTAGTGTACATGTTAGGGAATTAAATATAGAAATAATATTTTAAAGTCATTTACATTCAATTATATAATTTTTACTGTTATTTTTTGGATAAAAGATACTTAAAAAATAAAAGTTAACTATTGTTTTTTCCAACACATATGTTATTTATGGATTATTTTACACCTATCTTTAGAATCATGTTGGCATTTAAAAAAGAATCGTAGGAGTATTTCTAAAAAGAGTTACTCTTGACACACCTTATATAGAGATCCAACCGATAATAATATATGTACAATGAATTATCATGCAGAGTAACTTTTTTAATAGATTTTTTTACGGGAACTTTTCTCATATATCTCTTTTTCATATTAGTTAATATTAGTTATAAAATTGGTTGTTTGATTTTTCGTATTTCAAGTTTGAACGCATCAATTACGTAACATACTTATAAAGTGAGAATTTTGGTGAATGGTGGCGTAGGAGTAGTTGATTCATGCCGCAAAAAACCCTGAGGACGTAGATTTACTCATTTGCATGACAATGACAGGAGGACTCTTGTCTTGCCTGGGTGAGTGCATAAAATTCAACTAGCTAGTTGGACATTGGACTTGTAATTTGTAATGTGAAGTTTGACCAAATACAATGCACTTCTACATTATCTGCAGCTTAAGCATAATTCAAACAAAATCAAGTTGGATGCCATTGTGTCTGCATTAAGCCCACAAAAGAAGTAACATAAGTCCAATTAAGTTGGCGAGTCTGCACCATACGGCACTGTCTAATAGCGTCTGCTAATTTTTCTAAGTCAATTTGGGCAAAGTTTCAACGTTCATATTTCTATATGTATAAATGCCACATGTGATCCATGAACTTAGCTCAGTTGAAAAAGATATTATATATTATATGTAAGGGCTGAGATTCGAACCTCGGACACTCCACTTCTCCACAATTAAATTATATGAGCTCTAGGCTAATTGACCCAAAAAAATGTCACATGTGTAATTTGTCAAAAAAAATGTCGCATGTGTAAAAAGAAAACAAGAAATTAAGATTTGTAACAAATACAAATGTTAACATGTATTATAAAAACACATATTAAGAAGATCAACTAAAATTTTTTATCTTAAAAGTTGAATTCAACTTTTTAAAACTCGAAATATTATATTTTCAATGCAACAATTATATTTTTAAACTCCTTAATATGTACTTTGAGAGTACAAGTTAGTATGATCTTTACGTCATTTCAAAAATTTGTATATTTTTTTATGTCAAATACAAAAAAAAAAAAAAAAAAAGGGATATTAATCAAACGCATCATATTTTTAAGATCAAATTTACAGTTGAGAATAATCGAACATCATTTTGCAAAATAGCGTTTGAAGTAGTAAACATACACAACCGAAGCAAGTTAGTGATCAACCACCCAATAACAAATAAGTAGTCTTAAGCTTAGCTTGCCCCAGATAACAAATCTTTGACCAAACGTTTGAGCAGTCGCTTCGAAAAATATAGTTAATTGTTTGTTAGGTCAACTTTTATTTATAACCAATCATTTGATATTTTTGAACAAGAGGAGTGCTAACAAAATAAACTAATTCTGGTCATTAGGGCTGACAATGAACCGAACTAACTCGAATATAGTTTGAAATTCGACTCGGTGATTAGTCCATTGAATTTGGTTCATGAACCTAATGAGCTGAACTTGAACTGAAAATTAAGTTCGTTATTAAATGAGTTGAACTTAAGTTACATATAGTTTAACTCGTTTGGTGGATAGAGGTGGGTTTTGGTATAGGGTCTTGGTGGCGAGATATGGTGAGGAAGCAAGGAGGTTGGAGGTTAGGGGCCGGAGTGTGTCTCATTGGTGGAGGGAGATAACGAAGATTAGGGATGGAGTAGGAGAGGTTGATGGAGGTTGGTTTGCAGAGAGGGTCTCGAGAGTGTTAGGGGATGGAACGAACACCTTCTTCTGGCAGGATAGATGGGCAGGAGATGTTCCTTTATGTAGGAGGTTTGCTCGCTTATTTGATCTCACGACAAATAAGTTTAGCACTGTGGTTGACATGTATGCTCGTGGGTGGGAGGAGGAAGGTGAGGCTTGGAGTTGGAGGAGAAGGTTGTAGGCGTGGGAAGAAGACATGGTAGAGGAGTGTAGGATTTTACTTGACACTGTTATTGTGCAGTCTAATGTATCTGACAGGTGGCATTGAGATCCTGACAGTCATGATGGCTATACAGTGAGAGGCGCTTACCAGACACTGACATCTTCAGTCCCTCCCATAGCTGATGCAACCGTCGACCTTGCCTGGCATAAGCAGGCTCCGTTGAAGGCCTCCATTGTTGCTTGGCGTCTACTGAAGGACAGATTACCAACCAGACTTAATCTTCACAAGCGTGGTGTTTTTGAGGCAGCAACCACTTCGTGTGTGTCGGGATGTGGCATTGCTGAGTCAGCACCCCATTTGTTTCTTCATTGTCCCGTTTTTGGTTCTTTATGGCAGCATATCAGATCACAGCTTGACGTGTCTGGAGCTGATCCTCAAAATATTAGTGAGCATTTACATCAATTTATTCACTCTACAGGTCATTCAAAGGCGCCTCGGTCGTTTTAACAACTTCTTTGGCTTCTTTGCGTCTGGCTAATTTGGAATGAACGCAACAACAGGTTGTTCAATAACATTGAAACACCAATTTTACAGCTTTTAGAAAAAGCAAAATTTCATTTGTATTGGTGGTTAAAAGCTAATAATACCACTTTTGTGTACGGTTCTCAGCGTTGGTGGTCGGACCCTCTACTTTCTTTGGGTATCGACTGATCTCGGTAATTATGCTGTAAGACAGATTGTTTTCGGGGTGGATGTTCTGGTACATCTTGTGCTAAGGAATATCCATTGCCGCTAGTAATATATTCCATTTTGATTTCTTCAAAAAAAATATAATTGATTGATTTCATATACTTAAATAATTTTTTAGTTAGTTTTTGAAACTGTTTATATTTATTAAATTAATTAAATATTTCAAAAGAAAAACCTTAGAGTTTAAACGTTTATGTTCCTTGTTTTAAAAGCCTAGGAAGTAGAGACTTTAACTTTATAATATCCCTTTTATTACTTTTGCAATTTCCAATTTCATTTCCAACCTTCATTATTATTACGTTTTGGTTCCTTTTCATGTCCGATTTTCAAAAAAAAACAAAACTTTTGCTCTCCTTTTATTTTTGGACCTTGTGTTGTGTACGTTCTAAAGGTTTCTTGTCTTTAGGTAAAAGGTGAAGAATGTAGGTTTATAAACTTTCATTAACATTGATTCTCAATCCGGTATGAAACCTTTTGGTGTAAGAATTAAGTATGAAATTAAAAATGGCCAAAAATACAAGCAGAAATCATACCATAATGTTTTTTTACAAGTAATCAAACCATAGTTGGAATGATGTTAACTCTCTTAATATTATAATGTCATGTTAACTAATGTTCTCGAGACACTTGTAATGAAAATATAAATAAATAAATTTTGTATTGAAAAAATGTTTTTTTTATACTTTTAAGATATTTTTTTAGATAATACTTTTAAGAGGTTGACTACACAAATTTCAAAATAATTTACCAGTAACCGGTTTATGGATGAGTGTTCTTGGAGTAGTCGGTCTAACCTTGAACCTACGTGCCTACGACTTCGTTTCTCAAGAAATCCGTGCAACGAAAGATCTTGAATTTGAGACTTTTTACACTTCGACCAAAAAAAAAAAGACTTTCTACACCAAAAATATTCTCTTAAATGAAGGTATTCGTGCATGGATGACGGCTTAAGATCAACCTCATGAAAACCTTATATTCCTTGAGGAGGTTCTACCACGTGAAAACACTCTTTAATAAAACTTTAGCTTTAATTGGGTGTTACTAAGAAACTACTATATTTGACTTTTTAACAAGTTGCTCATAACACTTATTTTGAGCTAAACATCTTCAAGAAAATGAACTTATATTATAAAGTTAAAAAACCTTTTAAAGTCGTCAGGAAATCTTTGACTTGTAACATTTTACAGGATGGTACGAGATCCAATTCCAACTACTCAATTGCAGTGTAGACTATGAGTACACAAATTGCTGTTAACAACTAGTTATACTCCATTTCCAACTTGTGTTCTTAGTTCTTACTCTTAGTCAATAGTCATCGTTTAAAATTCAAAAACGTATTCGTTTACAATTAACTTACTTGACGGGGGAGATCTATCTATGATATATATCCATGAACTTGTATAAAGAAAGACTAACGTAGCTTCAATTCCACGGTCTTCTAGCTATTCTGTTTTGAAACGATTGCCATGATCTAGACAAAAGTAAATCATTGTATATTTGCTTGCATGTCATCAATAGTCATCCATAATTTCTAATTGTTTCATCTAACTAATTTACCCCTTGCTTAGGGAATCCATTTCTACTATTTGTTTTCATTGTTATTGCCAAGCAAATCAATAAAATTCGGTATAATTATTAAAAAAAAATATAAGGTTAACCCTCTCGTTCATAGAAGAAGAAAACTCTTTAATCTAGAGTTCAACTGAGAATTAAGTAAAATCTAATATATAATAATTCTTCCGTAAAATGAAGCTTGGATTCTTTCAAACTATTCTTCTTTAATAGAGCTTATTAACTACTTGAATCAAATTACTTATTGATAACTTTGATGATGATAATTCATACTCCCTCCGTCTCATAATAACTGAGTCATTTGTACTAAAAAAAATAAAACTGAGTCATTTGAAGAAAAAAAATTGTTCCAAAATAACTGAGTCATTTCACTTTTCAATACAATATTAATTATTTTTTTCCTTTTATGACTCTAATTAATATTACTTTCATCATTCTCAATTCCATATATTCCACTTTACATTTATGATAGTGGATAATGCATCAATACTTAACATGTGCACTTAAAACTATTTTTCTTTCTCCTTCATTTAGACATTTTTCTTAATACGTGTGAAATGAGCTTTTTGTTCGGTTAATCCGGGACGGAAGAAGTATTAAACACTTTTGTCAACAAAAAAAAATCATATTAAACACTTAAATGTAACTTTTTTTTAAACGAAATTAAGCATTTAAACGAAAACTAAAAATAAACTAAAATACATCTCACAACTTTTTTGTGGATTTTGAAATCGCGTTTTAATATATATATTTTTTTGGATTTTAAGGTGAATCCGTTCAAAATTGAATTTTATTTTTTATATAATTCAAAAATGTATATAAACGTGATTTGAGGGCCACAAAAGACATTAATTTTATTTCAAAAAAAAAAAGACAATAATTTTTTTTATTATTAGAGGTTGCTTAAAATAAAAGGTTTTAAGTATTTTCTTTGAACAGAACTGAAACATAGGTGACTGAATCGTAGCCACTCCCTATTATTTTATTCTTCCCTCATAAAATTTGTTCCAAATAAACATGTTAGTTAGTTGTAAGATTTATTTTTCTTTGATATAAATACATTAGGTGTAGTGTTTTGTTTTTTTTTGGTTACAAGAGTTTTTGTTGTTGAGGAATTTGGTTACAGGAGTAGGATTTTTTATTTTATTTTTAAGGTTGGTTAATTGTAAGATTTAATGTTTACAAGAAGAAGATATAAGAATTACAGACTCAAATAATATACAAAGTTTTTTTCTTCTTCTTTTTTTTTGGTCGATTTTTTTTTTTTAAAAAGCAAATAAATGAGTAAACCTGATGGATCCTCGTTGTCCTGGACCTTGAATAACTATGTCGGTCCACAATGTATTTCAAACATATTTTCATGATTCCTTCTTTTTCCACCCTACCGATTTCTTGCAAACCCTTTATAGTTCAGATTAATTATATAATTCGAACTGCACAAACATCCTTATAAAAACATCCAAAACGCGATAGAATATTTCTGATTTTAGAATCTGAATAGGACGCACGAGAAACTCATAAAATGGAAAAAGTAATGACCTATTTTCATGGGTTAACAAGGCCGCTCCTACGAATTCGGAGGCTCGGCTTTGTAAGTGAAAAGAGGCACGTAATAAAATAAAAATGTATTTTTTAAAAAAGATAAATACAAGGTGTCGTATCCCAAAGGTGAAAATCACTACCATTTACATGAGAAACCTGACACAAATGAATGGTTTGTATTCGTTTTGGGATGAAAAATAAAATAATATTGTACAATTTCAAACCAAAAATAATTATAGATTGTCATAGGAACTACTTTAATGATAGATTCAGAACAATATACAAGTGTAACGAAATGGCAACTCACTGCAAAAGTAACATTGTTATTACTGGGGTAGTACTTATTAGTACTATTGGGCTATAAATGTTTTTTTTTAGGTCCAGCTCCATTGAGCTGTTTGCACCCACCAAGGTCCGGCCATGTGGGTCAATCCAATATTTTCCTTGTACCAAAATAAAGGCCATTATTTTCAATTTTACGAGTTTTGACTAACTTTCGAGACACACGGCGATGACATAATTTGATCCTGATAAAATATTTGAAACCTGTTATACAGGTAGTAAAATAAAATTGAAACCTAATTTGGTCTTCACAAAAAATAAAACTATACATTTTTTAGTCCCTTACAAAAATAATTCGAATAATTACAAACAAAATATGATGTGCGATTAAAATGGTTGATGAGTTGCCTGTTAAAAATGTAGTCCAACTCTGTACGTAAAAATTTGATGTATAGTTTATTACTTCTTTCTAAATTTTTAACTTTTATTCTATAAATTGGATTTATTGTTTCCAACTTAAAGATTAGTTTCATTGCGATCTAAAGAGTGCAAATCGTGGGAATACTTTGAAGGGTGTACTAAGGTCAAATATTCTAACTGGCAGATTTGAAAAATGTATATGGTTGGTGAGTATGTGTGTTGTGTGGAACTTGGTTGTTGATTTAGTTTTTGTAATTGTTGAACTTTGGACATGAGGGTGCAGTGCATATTTACTTGTGTTAACCATTTTAGAGTTCACTTGAATTATTTGAAGATTTTCAAGTATGAGAATGATACAAATGTATATTTGCTGTTAAAGTGTAAGTAAATAATAATCGCTACCTACAAAAGTAGAAATCTTAATCACAAGGAAAGCGAAGAAGAAAAGTCACTTTCGTAGTCAATAAGGAAGGCTGCCTACAAACAAAAGTGATTTTTTTGGTATAATTGGATTGTGGGTACTAGTGATAGATTGATTATGAATACTCTGTAAATTTTAATTTTCAATAGAAATATAGGCAGAATTGGCTGAACTTCTTTATCAATCTTTGTGTTATTATTCCAAATTTATCGTTTTCATTAATCTGACTGTGGATAAATTCTACATGTGATGAACAACACCTTGAAGACTAACAATCGTTACTAACTAAAAACAGCCTATAACTAACAACAAAATTAGTATATGTTTTTGAATAGGCGTTTAAAAAAGCAAAACCATGGTAAAAAAACACGTTTGTACAGAAGTTAGAAATACAAATATCAACTTCTGATTTTCATGGTGGGGAGGCGAGAAAAAGTGCGTCTTGGCGAGATTTCACCAATCTAAATAGATGCTTAGTTATAAGGATGCTTAACTAATATCAGAAAAATTAAGGAGCTAATAAAGAGACTAATGTAGCTTAATGTTTTGGTTGCGGCTTAAATATCTTACTCTTTTTTCAAAGAAAATGTTATGTCAGGATGGAAAAAGATCCTTGATCAACTGTATCAGCTTTGAGGACCTTTAGATTTAGAGAGAAAAAATTTCTCTCATTAAATTTAAGTGTCTTTACAATTGTTGTAAGATTTCTGTGGTAGAGGAACTAAATGTATGTTTCAATTGTTGATGAATCTGCAAAAATAACAATAAGTTGCCGTGATTTTCATAAAAGCTAAACTTTGGAGTTTTAACAAAATAATGTTGCTGCCTTGATTTCGTTATATTCACCGTGATATCAAACATGCACCAGTCCTTTGTGGATTCATGTAAGGTTCTTCCTACACAAAATGCAGAAGCAATGGAGAGATCAATGGTTCATCATCTCATGTTTTGTATTGACCATTAAAGTATAATTTTCTCAATACTCGTAACAATTGTAAAATTTCTAGGCTCATGGTCATGGCTGCTTCTAATTGCTCCCACAAGATCTATTTCGGTCTTTTGCACCTTCACTTCAACGTGCACGTGCACTTCAAGATTTACTTGGATGATGTTAGAGAACGTGCACGTGCACTTCCACGTAAATGCACAAAAGCCTGAATGAACGGCTAGAAGAATTGGATTTTGAATGAAAAAGTGGAAAAAGAAAAACATTCAAACATTACAACTACATGTTTCGACGTTGGTGATTTTTTTTTTTTTTTTCAAACCATCAAATTAGTTTGTATCTTTGTAGCTCACTCTCAACTTAGTCTCTATATTTGTCAATTGTTTTTCAATTTGAACTTTCTATTATTTTTGATATCTAACACTTTCAAGTGTGCTGACATGGTGAGTTACAAATCCAGTTCAAGTCTTGGTCAAGAGAAAATTAACATAACAACTATCATATTACTAATATCATTTCTCTTACTAATATTTATCATTTTGAAATATGTTGACGTGACACGTTAACTTTGACATTTTGAGTATTTTTTGTGAAATAGTTCCTGACCATATCCACTTAGCGTCAAATTAGTCTCTCTCTCTCTTTATTAGTCCATTTGCAAATGAATTCCAAATCAAAATACTCGCCACATTCATTCATCTAAAACCTCAAAACACTTTCTAATTAGACTAGAAATAATAATTTCATATTATTTTCGATCAATTTTCATCCACCATCATTTGATTTTTTACGGAGGAATAAATTTAGGTTTGGAAAATTTAGGGATTTAAGAAACAAACATATAGGATAAGAAAATAAGATTAAAATTAGCTAGGGAAAGAAACAATTTTGGTGTAGAAGAATGAAGAAAAATATACGAGAGACCAAATTAAAAAAATGTTTGACAAAAACAGATATTAGTTTTTTTTTTTTTATAAAGTCAAACTAGTGCATTAAAATTGACACTAGTGACAATCGTTTCTATCTTCAAAGAAGCATATTCTGAGTGAGTTACAAAAATAAAGACAAATTTGATAGTTTACTTGTAGAGACAAATTTCATAGTTTACTTATTTCTAAAAGAAAAATAATTCTTTTTTTTTGGAAGGTACGAAAAGAAAATTATTTGTGAACTAGATATTGCTCGTACCGATTTGTTCTATTTGGAGTAAAAATACACATTATTTTAATAAAATATTTTAGTTAGGTGAATCAATGGTTTTTTTATCTGAATAATGCTATAAAGTTTCATTCCCATAAACCTTTTCACCGCAAAGTCCTATTGAAATTGCATCCTATTCAAATTGAAAATTGCTGTTCACACATATTATAAGGCTCAGACACACACGAGTAAAATATGAAATTGTCCATCGACAGTTAACTGCTGAGAAAGTCAAAAACTGCCTACAGTTAACTGCCGAGGTTTTCCTCGGCAGTTAACTGTCGAGAAAAATGTTTCATCAGATGAAACAGTCACCTGCCTCCCCATACACACTATTTCATCATCAACGTCTATACCACTTCCATCTAATCCCCAAATCCAATTTTTTTCATCAAATCTTGCTCTAAAATCATTGAAGCAGCAAACGTAGGAGGTATCAACACACTTTTGACATAAAAAAACAGGTATTTAGCATTTTAATCGGTTGATTTTTAGCTCTCTTTGTAGTTTTTTTACATGAGTTTACGTTCTCATTGTCATGGGAATCCTCGGCAGTTTAGTGCCGAGTTATGAGATCTTCTGTAGTTAACTGCCGAGAAATACTTGTGCATTTTTTTTCTTGAACGATTGGAAAGCAGCTACTGCCATTTTTTCCATCTTTTTTTTCTTTGTTTTTTTTAAGTCATTATGGCATTGATGTTTATGCATTAGTTAGTTGTTAATTAATATTTTTGTGTTGTTTAATTATAGTAATGGTAGAGAACGCGGAAGATGTTCCGGGAGAGACAAACCAAATTTTGTCGAAACTTCCGGAGATGTCAAACCGCCTAAGGTTGAAGCCAAACCAAACATTGGTGGAGCTTCCGACGTGTATTTTGGGGTCGAAATTGTAACGCCAATTTTTTGAGGCCAATATATAAGTAACATTATGTAATTTATATTGATATATATGATAATATGACTTTTATGTGGTGAAACTAGTGAAATACATATTCATTCGTTATTAATGTTTATGCATTTGATTTATTCGTTATTACATTTCATTTAATTTCATCCTAATGTATGATTTTTTTTTCATAAAGCTTTTGTGAAGTGAAACATGTCTGAGGTTGCAAAAATTGAAGGCCGTGTTAGTTACTACGCTTTTAAAAAGACAATTAAGGTTATGATAATGTCGACCGACTCTCTTGATGATTTGAAGGCACAACTTAACACTTATTTTGAGCATCTTGGTGAAAATCAATATACACGTCACTTGTTTGGTCAAATGCCATGCATAGACCTAGGAGAAGATAGAGATGAATACGCATGAAAAACAGCAAGCTATATGCCTTGACTTATTGAAGACGATAGTGACGTCGGATTTATGTTTCAAAATATTGTGGAAAATAATATATCATCCACGTATGTTCGTTCCATATGCAATTGCGTTGAATGTGCTGTTTAATTTAATGATATGTAATGAGTTGTTTAATTATGGACACTATGTAACATTTTGATGAATTTCAAACTCTTGTGTATTTTGAACCAAATGTCGGTTTGATTTAATTATGGACAATTGTAAAAGATATTGTATTTTTCTTGTTTATGACTGAGTTTAAATGTTGCATGAGTTATATTGCATTTCGAAATGTTCTTGTTTAATTACAGGTAAAAACTGGCCGAAAACTGGCTTGGAAATGCTTTAGAATTATGCAAAACTCACTGCATAATTGTTTTTTCGACAGTTAACTGCAAAACCTCGGCATTTAACTGCAAGCAGTTTTTGAAATCCTCGCCGAGAGACAATTTCATCATTTACATGTGTTTTTCAGTCAATAAAATGTGTGAACAACAATTTTCATTGAAATTCCTTGTCACACGCCATGTGTTTGTTTGTTTGGTCAATATGAGAAATAAAAGTGAATTGATAAAAGAGAAAAGAAGGGTCCAAAATACCAAAATTAACTTTAATTTTTTCTCTCTCTATGAAAATGTACCATTTTATCATGAATGATGAAAGCCAAAGGAAAGGGAAAATTTGATGCAACAGCAGGTTATAATTTGCTTAGGTAGCATTGCTGTAGTGGGGTCGAATCCTAAAATGCCATCACATCAGTGTGGGACGAACCCTAGGAAGGAAGAGACATTTTGTTTATGCATCAATTGCTAGTAAGTAGGACCCTCTAATTAAGTTCTGTTTTTTTACTTTGGTGTTATGATTGTTGAATTTAATCCAATGGTTACTTCACTAATACCCAAAAAATCTATCTATAATGCATGCATGTCTTTACTCTGTCAGTGAGCTAATGTTATGTTATGGGACCTCAACTATATATAGGCTCACCGTCAATTTTATATCATTTTCTATGCTAATTAAATTTTCAACTCTTAAATTAATTTGACGTCATAGGAAGAACTTCAAAAGATGGTATGGGCTGCAAATTAACTTTAACTATTGGAAAATGATATGTGTTACTAATCAAATGTAACTTATCATCATCATGCTTCATGCATTGACAAGAAGTGGAACAGGCACATAATAATGAAGCAGGGGTGAGTTTATATAAGTATGTATGGTATGGGTCCACTTGAATGATCTGACATTGAATTTCATGAATGTGATTATATTATGCACTTTTGATAAATATGCAAATCACGTATGTATGCAAAATAATCCTCACCTCCGATAAGTAACATCAAGTATTTTTTATTTGTTATTTTGGATAAAGAAACATCAAGACGTATTCTTAAAATACAACATTAAATACAATTGAGCAAAGGGTGATTATTTGGGGTGACCAAGAGGACAATCAATCTTGAATCTTGTATTGGAAATCAAATAAGGAACAGTGGCTAGCTAGTACATTGAGATGTACGTAACAAGTAACAAGTAGTAGTTTACTTACTGTATGAGAAGAGTACACATTGACAAGGCCATACAGTAGTAGCCCCTTATATTAGAGGAATGGCTTTGAAATATAGCTCTTCAATCAGAGCCTACAAAAAGATTTTATCTATTCAACTTGTACAACTTTCCACTGTATATATCAAGTAACAACAAGTTCAACTGCTCTTGCTCTTAAACAAGCAAACACTTCCTACTTCTTTAATACGGTATGGGTCCAAACCATTCACCTTAACTACAAAAGAAGAAAGAAATAATGACATAATACAAACCTCTTATTTTTTTTCATTTAGAATTAAAATATAACCTTTTTCTTTTCATTATATAAGGTGGACCTATATTATTCACTTTGTTTGTTCTGTTCCATAAAGACCCGTTCCAAAAATATTATTATTTCATTAGCCTTTCCAACATTACTACTACTTGTAGAAAGAAAAAACCATCTCAATTCTTTTGACTCTATCACTTTATTCCTTCTTTCTCTCACTTTCACTCAAATTACAAACCCACATGAACACACATAAACAAAAGAACACCACTCTCAAATCTGACAGAGAACTACAGTTTTGCATTTAATATCCCCATGTTTCAGACTATTTACACTTCATTTTCCTCACCTTCATCTTCAGTCTTTGATTTTCACAAGCTTTTACAACACAATGGTTCTACATAGTAGAAAATTTCAAACCTCATTGCTCTTGTTGCTCTTGTTTCTCTGCATATTAGGTCACTGTGATGGCTCAAGAGCCACTAATGTGTTCAAAGTGAAGCCAAAGTATGAGCACAAGGGTCACTTTTTTGGTTTCTTGCCAAGAAGAATACCTATACCTTACTCTTCTCCTTCAAGGAAACACAATGACATTGGCTTGCAAAGTATGAGATCACCATGAAGATTCTGAATCAAATATCAGTTTTGTGCAAAGGTGGTACTAATTAACTGATGTATATTTGGGTATGAAGCTGTTTGAATGGTTCATTCATTGTTTTTTGAGTTTGATGACAATGTTATTTTGTTATAGATGATGTATTAGACATAGCATTATGATACAATGATGAATGATCTATTAGATGCATTTCTCTTTTTGAGTTTATGGAGGAATTAAATTATGTTTAATCAATCTCTTAACTTTGATGTTTTTGTTTTGAATTGTTACTAGCTAATTAGTTAGTTAATATAGACAATGATGAAATGATCAACTAGATCATACCAAGTCAAAAGCTTTGTTCTGATGTAGTATGTATATTGAGATTAAGGTTTTTAAGTACGTATTATTATTACACATGCATTTTCATTTTGCAGTATTTCTTCATCAACTACCAATGATCAAAATAATTAGCTTTTCTTCATCAAATTGAAACTTCCCATTCATTAAAGGACACTTTTTTTTTAAACAAGTTTAATGATAAAAAGAGTATAAAAAAAGGTTAATAATAAAATGAGTTATTGACCAATAAACCATTGTTGTACAAATTGGTAGGAAGAGTAGACTAGGATTTACCTGCTCCCTTGAATATTTACCTTAGTGCAAGCAAGAATCTGAATGCCGCTGAATTCGGGGGTAAGGTTAGGTGATTTCAGTATCATGTGCCCTGGTTGGTTGCGTGTTCACATTCCCCCTACCCCCCTCTCACTCAGTATTCTATACTCATATATTACAGCTCAATAATTGAGATGGTCCTGAGTCCTAACCCTTATACTGAGCATTGGCATCTCCTATATATGGTAATGGCATAACAGCCCTAGACTTATATAGTAGTTAAGTTTCAATTTTTGAAAAATAAAAAATTAGTGCTATTAAGAACACAAATTTATTCAGAGTAAAAAATTCATCTAAATGCAAGAGTTAATAACATAAATGTTAAGTGAGGATGTAGTCTTGATAGTGTGAGCAACTACGTTTGTTTGGTTTCCAACTTAATATGAGAGTTTTTTATATTTAGAGATTAACCTACACTTATAAAGTAAAACACCAAATTATGATAGATCTTCCTTTGAAAAATTTATGCTGTCAACAATGATCTTTGTGTCAACTTGAAAAATCACATTTTATATTTTGTTCTCAAACATCCACAAAATGGTTTGGTTGAAAACCAAAGACCAACTCGCCAAGAACATGCAACTTTGGGGGACATACAATGTTTTCGCCATCAAAACAACTCCATCAGATTTTTGAAGATACGGACTAATACCAACCACATTTAGATTTTGCGGAATGGATTACGTTTTGCAAATAACGGTGATGGTTTTTCTGTATAAAAAGGACCGAGAACTACGTAATGTTTGAGACTGACTTACTCCACTTAGTAGCGACGGCATTGTGATCACAGAAATGCCAAACTGTTTTGCCTGTTGACATTTATTCAAGGTGATTCTTTAATGTCTCTTCACCTAAATTCACCAAAGAATTTCTATGGTAAAGATGAAGTCCTTGAAACATGTATGCACATATAAAAACACCATTGAAGATCACAGAAATAAGGTTCCCACATTCCATACTTTTTGGTCAATCTGTGAAAATGTGCCTAGTGTTCTTCAACTTTGCAACACAACGTGGACAGACTATATATTGAGCTCGTACTCATCAACAAGTATTGGTATTAACGGTTGGAAGTTACAAGGCAGAGTGAAAACAAATAAGCAACAAAAATATATCAAACTAAATAACTAAACTCAACCTTGTCGTATATATGTTTGGCAAAGAAAAATGCATGCCATAATAACTAAAAAGTGAACCTTTTCATCCACCAAAAACTATTTACAGTTGTAACTTCCAAGGTTATGAACAAGAGATAAAAACAAATGGTAATTAAAAAAGACTAATTAAATTATTCTATGATTGAATTTTTTTGTGATAGCCTCTTTCTGGTCTCCACCATGGCCTCGTGTCTTCTTTTGCATAAATCTTTCATTGCCTCTTGATATTGTCGTTCAATCTTCTCTAACTCTACTTTTAACTCATCCTCAGCTTCATTGAATGAGGAAGTACTAAGGGGATAATTGTTGTTTTCCATGCATGGAAACTTGCTCTTTTTATCAGAGGATGCCCCGATTTCAGATGCAAGCGAAGATTGGCTCCCCCACCCATTTACGGTGGGAAAGTTGAAGTCTGTGAATCCTGACCTAGCAGACATGAATGAAACTGTAGAAAAATTCTTATCATTGTAGTCAGATGTTGCTGAAGTATATGATGTCATAGAATAGAAATCATCTGTCTTTGTTGTTCTTTGAAGACCAATGCTTGCATGGGAGAAAACATCTTCAAAATTCATATTATCACTGTTTTCTTTTTCAGCTAATCTCTCATGTGAAGTTGAGGGACGTACATATTCCCTCATAATTTGGCTAGAATCTACCGAGTTTTGTTTGTACTTTGCCAACTGTGAGAGTTGTTTCTGTTGGCTCATATGAGTTCGTCTACCATTTGGAGAAATTAAGTGGTCAATCGCTACACAAGGTTTCCAATCAGGAATCAATGTTGTCAATAACAAATCAATCAACTCGGTGATGAATTTAACATTGTGCTCGGCAAGTTCAAGTTGCTCAACCATTTCACTTGACACTGACATGGCCGTATCACTGTCGAGGTAGAATATGAAATGGATATTTCTTGCTCGCCCTGCATTTTGATGTCAGAGTATATAAATTTCTGCTATTAAATTCAAAGCATAGTTTATGAGAGTAGAAATCAACTAATACTAACCACCCTGATCAATTATCCGGAGCACTAATGATACAGAATTCGTGTCATTTGCTTCGCCTTTGAGAAAAAATCTATCAACTCCCATCAACCTTCGTATCTCAACACATGGAGAAGGAGGTGCATCATCAACAGAATTATAAGATACAGTGATCAATGGTTGCTCATTGGTATCACCAAGTTCCAGTGAATTGGATCCAATACGTGCACTAGCAGGACCTTCTGACATTAGACAGCGATTTTCAAAGCCTCCGAATTTAGGTAGAACAATATCTGGTAATGGAAGAGGACGATTCTTTACTGAAAAATTCACTTCAAGAAAAGGGTCCATCAGAAGCTCCTTTGCTGATAATCTTTGAGATGCTGGGACAAGACATTTCTCAATAAATGATTTTATTTCTGGATCTTTGATTGTAGAAAGAGAAACTGGCTTTATGCCCTGCAACATCAAATATTATATGACTCAAGTATCCTTGTAGTTGTAACGGCCTAAAGAAAAATAATATCCATAATGAGAGTACTTACAGATGAAACTTTCTTGTATATCTGAGCTGAGTTTCTACATTCTCTATAAGGATACTGAGAAGTAGCCAACTCCAGCATGCACATCCCAAAAGAATATATGTCAGCTAATTCATTATAATTTTCGTCGTATAGTTCAGGCGCCATAAACTCCGGGGTTCCTATTAGGATTACATGTGTAAATACAACTAGTGAAGAAATCAAACAGAAAGGAAGCAGAGAAGCCTAAAAAAGAGTAATATTATGTTTGTATTATACAAGATGACGAAACTTAATTTTGTATTAGAATAAGTTAACAGAAAAAATGTTGCAAAATGGAACATACCAATTACACTCTTGGCATTATTCTGCTTCAAGAGAGTTGCCAACCCTAGATCTCCAATCTTAACTTCTCCTTGATGACCATTTATAAATATGTTATCACACTTGACATCCCTATGTATAATCGGTGGGTTGTGATTGTGGAGGTAGACTAAACCCATTAAAATCTGTCTTGCCCATCCTTTAACAGCTTTCACATCAACCTTCTTGTGTTTCTTGCGGTACCTAAATCATCCATCAAACCCACTAACAAAAGGGCTAATCTCACAATAAAAGAGAAAAAAACAAATTAAACACATTTATAAAGTATAGTGAACACACTGTCTGAGGCTCCCTGAGGTGAACAACTCGGTAATCATGTTAACATTCCCGTGCTTGTCATCAATCCAGGAATTGTAGAACCTTATAATGTTACTGTGCTTCAACGACCGCAAGAGATGCACTTCTGAATAGAGCCTTTCTAGGTCACCTGGTGATTGCAATACCTCATCAATCCGAACTTGGCTCCAAGCAACTTCAAGCCCAGTGACTTCATCAAATGCCTTATAACTAATTAACCATAAGTTAAGGAAAATATATATACCATGAAAATAAACACACTCAATAGTAAAATTCTTCTTATATATAAGCACACTGCAGTATAATTTATAAGTTCTGACATATAAACCGCGTCAAGCATTAAATTTTTATTTGAACATACAATCAATAATGAAGTAAAAAAGTTAATCAGTAGTGAAGTACTATTGTAAAAGCCAAAATAATAGAGATCAATGCATTCCTAAAACAAAATAAAAAAGGATACACAGTCTTGAAAGCTCCTTTGCCAATGACTTCCTTATACTGTCATGAATGAATGCAAAAATCAACATCAATATCAAATTAAGATATGAAAAATATAAAAAACATAGACAAGTGCATTACCCTAAGGTAACGACAAGTAGGATCAATTTCAACAACATCTGGATCAGGAGGCTCAAGAAGAGCCGAACCTTCCTCAGAGCATTCTGGATCCGCCAAACTCATGCTATAATTCCTTCCCTACAAATCAATCACAACAAAATGTACAATTGTGTATGTTTGGGATCAAAAATTAAAATTGAGCAATTGTTTGAAGTCTTTGTAGCATCGACACTTTTGAATTCTGATCTAAGATGTGTCACTGTCCAACATGTGTCTGATTACATTGAATTATGTCATTTTCGGAAATAATATAGGCGTTGACATGTAAGTGTCCTTGTCGAGTTTGGTATCCGTCTATGTGATTCGTAGTTTAAAGAATACTATTTGGGAAATAACATTTAAGGAAAGGAATTGTTTGTAGCATACATGAATGAAAATGGAAAATTGGGAAATAGAAAAAAGACAAAATAATAATAATAATAATAATAATAATAATAATAATAATAATAATGCAGTAAATGGGAAATGATAAAAAGAGACAAAATTAGAAATTGTAATGTACCTTAGAATAGGGACAGGACCTTCTGAGGTGAGTTTCTCAGGAGGAATCCCGTAGAGCTTAGAGAGAGAAAAGGGCATCAGAGAAAAAAATGAAACCTAATCTAAAGAGAGAGAGTGTTGTATGGATTAATGAATGAAAATGTTATTATCACTCACCATCTCGTCTTCTTCCAACACAACATAACACCTCATTTCTTTCTCTAAAAACAGTTAAAACGTGCAAGACACTCGTTTCTTATATCATCCAAATCTATTTATACTTTACCTTTCTCTTTCACTATAAATATCACCCACTTCTCAATCATTAACACAGATAGGCAAAATATAAGGATCTATGTAAATATTTGGAATTTATTTATTAAAATAATACAATGAAATACTTTTTTATTAGGGGAATGCAATGAAATACTTATTAAATGTTTTTAAAGTAAAATCTCAAAGTTAGCTTATAAAAGCAGCTTATACTAACTTATGCAAAGTTTTTCCACAATTTTTCTTTGACCATAGAATCACTTTATTATGCATAAACTTTAATATGGTAAGCAAATAAACAAATTGTTAAACAAGCAACTGATTAATAATTGTAAGAAAAAAAGAAGCAGCAAATTAATCACATGTTTACTAGAACGCCTCCTATATCTAAGGTCGTGATCCTAAAGTTTGGTGTTTAAATTCACACATACACCCACCCACATATAGGTATATATAATAGACTAATGATAATGTGTCTTTCTTGAACAATTTTATCACTTCAAGTTGTCCATTATGTTGACTTTTACGAATTTTCAAAGCAGTTATATATACGTGTAAAATTTCAATTGTTCATTTTTTGGGTCAACAATTATACGCGTCTAAGTAGTAGTATTTCGTTAAAGTTTATTCACTTGCCTTCATAGTGCAATATTATCTGGATCCATCCTATCCTTGTTGGTAGAATCCTTAAAAAGATGCCTTAAACTGTCAAGCAAAAAGACAAAATATTTTACTTCTATTGTTTGATGAAAGCACATTGCCCTCCCGCAACATTATACAAGCTACCAAAAAAACAATATATATTTATACTCCCTATTATAAGCAGAAAAGATAATTAGTGCACCCATGCGGTTTAATTTTATTTGGCTTAAAGGTATGTTTAGTTCTTGTAAATAGGCGCCATTTAAAATTTCGTCCCTGTAATCGCTAATCCTGGCGATTTACCCTTGCAAAGTTTAATCATTTAAAATTTCGTCCCTTAACCCACTGAATGACTGCCACGTAAGTGGGTTAAGGGACGAAATTTTAAATGATTAAACTTTGCAAGGGTAAATCGCCAGGATTAGCGATTACAGGGACAAAATTTTAAATGGCGTCTATTTGCAAGGACTAAACATACCTTTAAGCCATTTTATTTTCTAACATGTTTGTTTCGGCGTCCTGAAGCCTTCCTCCACAAGTTTAGTACCTTCTCCGGGGTAACTTGTCACCATGGCTTTACACATTTCCAAAAACATGGTAATTCTTTTAGGAAAATGTTAACGAGTGCCCCCGGGTCCGGGCCGGGGGCACTCAGACTCTCTTTAAGCACCTTTAATAATAAGTTTTTATGAAAATATGTGTAATCAATGTCTTGGAATTTGTAATATTTGACTTTTTTGAAGAATATTTTCTAAATTTGGAATCAAAGAGTGTCTCGGGGGCACTTGTTAACAAGACCCATTCTTTTATGGTCCATTGCGGTCATCTTTTCCCATTTTTCATTTTCCTGTCACACAGTAAATATCTTGCAACTTGAAAGTAGTTTGAAGTCTAAAAAAGATTTTGATTTGTAGCTTTCCTTGTTCAGACATATTTATGCAGCTGTCACCAAGTCTGTTTCTGAAATGCAAACATGTCTGGCTGTATCTAATTTAAGTTACACATAAAAGAAAGACAAATCAAACACACTACTTAAACTCAAGTTAAAGAAAAATTACCACTTTATAATTTTTTTTAGTAAAACAAATCTCTCAGCTCCATGCAGCTAAGGAGCGAAGCACAGTTTACACTACTCAAACAGTCAGCTTAGATTTTGCAATGACCGAAAGGAGTACAATCATAAGAGAGAAAGTGGAACAGGGAAGGAAAGATACAATATTTATGCAAGTTAGACAGCAACCAACGAAATGTGCACATGTTAATGTCATATTAATCCCGGTGATCTCATATCTGTATTTTTTTTTCTTCATACTCGATAAAGCTAGCTACCTACATATGTTGAGAAAAACTCATGTTGAAAATGATGTTAAAGTAGCACTCCTAATTCTTCCTGTCCTCACTTATACAGGCAAGTTCAAAGGATGATGTATGTACCAACACATAGGCAATGTTTTTCAGTGGATTATTGTGGAGTGGCTATATCAATAAAACACCCACAATGTAATGTATGTATTGAATAATTCTTGTAGTGTAGACAATTAAAACTACCACAATGTAAGAGCACATTACAAGTCACATATATAACAACGGCACAACAAACGAGCCTTTATCTAAATAACCAGCATAAATTGACATGAAATTGTCAAAATCCCGGTTGCACTACAACAAGCTGTCTGAGATAGAAAACAAATGCTGGTTTTCCTATCCTTCCAATAGGAAAACAGGTATTCACATACTCTGGCTTCATTTCTTGAGGAAAATGATAGTAGAGCAGCAAGAAGCCTCCCCCAAGAAAACACATTTTTACTTTTCTCCCAACTACTGTTTTGAGACTTTATCCAAAGCGTCAAAAACATATTGCTGAGTTACATCTTCCACAATGACCTTTTTATCTCTTGACTTAGAACCAGTACCTAGAGATACTTGTCTTCGTTTTACACCTAAAACCTAGCATCACCACAAGAATGTTATAGTACTTATGAGTTATGATAGACCAATCACTAGAAAAGAATCTCGCAAGACAAACTCAACTAATATTTCGATTCCTCAATGTTGGTGGTTGAACCAGCAAAAGTAATTCATTAACAGTTAACTAATTCATTATCAATACAAAAAAAATGTGCGCATTTGGGCAAGTGTTTGATAAAAGTGGTTTTAGATGAACCTAAGACTAATCCCTCAAGATACTATCAAGCACAATGTAGGCCTCTCCCAACAGAATTTGCTCAATGCACAAGCACTAATTGCTCGAAAAGCAAGTCCAAGGTGGGTGAAACATTGGTGTAAATTTCTGTGCATAAGCGCAACTGTTAGTGTTTATTGTTTGAGTCTCGTAAGTACAACTCATATGATAAAACGTTTGAAGGATTTGATATGCTGGGACGCGGGACTGCAGTTGGACGCTAACATTTTTCTCTCACATCCGATGGAATTAAAAAGTAAGCACAAGAGTGTGAAGTGGAACTTACAGAGCTGATGTAATCAAGAAGGGCAGCATTTGCTTCGCCATCCCTCGCCGGTGCATCAATTTGAACACCAACAGCTTCGTCGCTCACATCTACTTAATACAAAACTAAAAATCAAAACGTCATAATTTCAATTTCATCAACTACTATCGAAGAAACGCAACATTCAGATACAAAAAGAGAGACCTGTTATAGATGCGGACTTTGAACCGGGTTTAGCGTGGATTGTTATAGCGACGGATGAAGGAGGCATGCAGCGAATACAAGACGGAATATTGTTAGCTTTTTCCGAAGGAATCGTTTGCTTTGGTTCTGCCTTTGATTTTCCCTTCTTCGCCGGCGCCATTTTTTCAATTTTCCGACAATCGATGCCGTGGACTTGCGTGCTTCAAACGCTGTCGTTTTCGATCAGATTAATTACTGTTTAGTTTTTGGCATTTAAGTGACTTGTCTTGTGCGAGAGTATGGAATACGAATGATACAGGATGCGATTGCAACTCAGAATTCAGATTCCCCAATGAATCGTGACCGTTAATTAATCCAACGGTTCTAACTTGATTATTTGAAGATTGTTGCTAAAAGAAAATGAAATTATTTGAAGATTGAGATTTTAGGTTTTGTTACCAAAAAAAAAAGAAGTTTTAGGTTTATATTTTTAGGCCGCGTTTGAATAAATAGCTTATATAAATGCTTATAGCATTAGGGCTTATAATATTAGAGCTTACATCATAAGCTCTTATATTTGATAAACTTTTTATGTTTGGATATGGACATTAAAAAGTAGTTACATAAATTGAAGTGTTTGGATGTGACATTACATAAACAATTATAGAAATTTTAAAAATTTTAATTTAACAAAAAAAATTATGATTGTAAACTTGAATGAGTTTAGCATATATATATATTGAGATATTAGTGTCCAGTTTGTTAACGAAAAAAAGACAAGTTAAGTTTGTTTTTTTTTTTAATCAGTTTCATTTTGTTACGTAACTAAAAAAATAATAAAAATCTTGTGTGTTAATTTAATAAGATAGCAATTTTGTTACTCATGTACCGTCAAAGATAACCAACATAATAATTAAAATATATGTTTGTAAAAAGTGGATCCAAAGAATCGAAGCAGGTCACAAAAATTCATAAGCTCCGTGTTAAGCTTTAGGTTAAGCTGA